>Ga0129311_1001902_pt1 | contig 13743 bp, 9 predicted proteins | sample Go1ome_FD_94435 | JGI IMG/M metagenome (GOLD analysis project Ga0129311, IMG submission 94435) | Western lowland gorrila individual fecal microbial communities from Wisconsin, USA - Go1022B metagenome | ecosystem: Host-associated > Mammals > Digestive system > Large intestine > Fecal | place... | reverse complement strand
CCTCCTATGGTTTCTATTATACCATAGGAGGCTCTTTTTGTCATTGTACGTTTTTACTGGGGCGGTTCATGTGTTCTCCGCTTTTTTGTGGTTGTTTTTTCAACATTGAGTCATGGGGAGTGTTGAGAAAACAGCGCCTTTTTTATTTTTGTGGAAATTATCAGCGTGTGTGTCATATGGAAGTTGAAAACTCTGCAATTTTGTTCTTTGAACATTCATCGCTTTGATATGTTAAATATTTGCATGGATATGTTATGGTCATGTTGTTGACAGCTTTACTTATATCGTGATATAATATATGTGTGATATATACGAAAATTTTTACTGTCAGAAGGAATTATTATCGAAATAAACAAAGGAGGATATTATGAACAGATTTGTTAAGAGCGCTTCTGCGGCGGCGCTGGCGCTGATAATGGCGGCGGGCAGTTTCAGTGTTTTTGCTGAGGACGGGCGTACAAAGGGCGATGTCAGCGGGGACGGTTCGGTGAACATAACCGATGTATCAAAGGCGGCGGCACATGTAAAGAGCGTGAAAAATCTGGCAGGTGAAGACCTTGCGGCGGCAGATGTCAGCGGGGACGGCAAAGTGAATGTCACAGATGTGGCACTTATTGCGGCGCATGTAAAGGGCAAAAAAAGTCTTACAGGCGAAAAGAAAGTCACAATGCTGCCCGCCAAACCCGAACAGGTCATAAATGAAGAACCTGCGACCTTTGAGCGTCTGGGAGTTGACCGCGATGCGAAGAAGTCTTTTGAAGCTGACATAGCGGCTAAGACAGACCTGCCTGTCATCAACATAACCACCAATGAGAACAAGGAGAAGATACTCTCGAAAGAGATATACACTTCCTGCGTGGTGGACATGTTCAACTGCGGTGAAGAGTTTGAGATGGACGAACTTTCGGCAGGCATAAGAGTGCGTGGCAATTCCAGCGCATACTACGGTGACGAGAAGAAGATAAAGCGCAGTACAGTCCCCTACCGCATAAAGTTCGACAAAAAGCAGAACATGCTGGGACTGAACGACGGTGCAAAGTGCAAAAGCTGGGTACTGCTTAAATCAGACTGGGATCTCATACGCAACGACATAGCACTGCGCTTCGGCAGGACACTGCTGGGCACAAACGCCTATTGCAGTGATGCGAAGTTCGTACACCTGTATGTAAACGACAAATTTCAGGGGATATACGTGCTGTGCGAGCAAAATCAGGTCAACAAGAACCGCGTTGACATAACCGAACCCGAAGAGGGATACACAGGCACAGACTTCGGTTTTTACATGGAACTGAACAACTACGCATCAAGGCTGAATGACGACGGCACACGCTACGATGACGACCCATACATCACAATGGACTATGAGAGCGCAACTGTCACCGACCTGCGGGGCGAAACAAGGCAGTTCGTGCCTGCGGAATATTCTGTGAAGAACGATGTATACACCGAAGAACAGGTGGAGTTCATCAGCGATTACATGAACGATGTGTTCAGGATAATCTACGAGGCATGCGAAAAGGGCAACTACCTGACTTTTGACGAGTACTACAATGTAGTTCCCTCAGACTTTACCAATGCTGAGGACACTGTAAAGGCTGTGGCAGATGTGCAGTCCATCGTTGACATGTACCTGCTTTACGACATAGTACACGACTACGACTGCGGCGAGGGAAGTTTCTACATGTGCATAGACTTTGCGAAGGACAGCAAGGTACCTAAGTTACAGTTCACCTCACCGTGGGATTTCAACTGGGCGTACAACGATGGCACGAACCGCTACTGGGCAGGTGCGTTCTGTGAGAAGAGTTTTGCAAGGCAGAACGGCGACCGCTCGAACCCCTGGTTCATTCTTTTGGCAAAGCAGGACTGGTTCATGGACATGGCAAAAGCTAAGTGGGCAGAGGTGCAGGCATCAGAACACACCATATGGAACTGTGTTGATGAAGAGAAAGCCATACTCGAAGAATACGCTGACGACCTGAACAAGACCGACGAATGGGCAACAGGCAGTGCGGCGACCCTCCTTGAATGGATAGAAGCCCGTCTTAAATGGATGGACAGCGTTTATAATTCATAATTCATAATTCACAATTCATAATTGTTGACAGGGGCGGAGGACTTGTGTTCTCCGCTTTTTTGCGGTTGTTTTTTCAACATTGGGTCATGGGGAGTGTTGAGAAAACAGCGTCTTTTTTATTTCTGCGGGAATTATCAACATGTGTATCGAATTAAAGTTGATAACTTTGTGTTTTGGGCATAAAAAAGCGCCTGCGGAAAAATTCCGCAGACGCTTGTGGGGGTAATATTCTTTTATATTGCGTAGAAGTGGTTCATACTGCCATCGCCCCAGAAGGAGTTATAGCCGTGGTTGAACTGTTCGGGGTGTTCGAGGTAGAGGTCTACCGCCGCCTTTACGCTGTCAGTTACCTGATAGCTGAAAGTGCCCAGATACAGTGTCCACTCAAGACCTGAGAACTGGTAAGGCTGGGTAAGAACGCCCCAGATGGTATTTGGGAAGCGGGGATCGTTAACGCGGTTCATAACAGCCTCAACGACCTTAGCTTTTTCTTCGATCGGTATCCAGTCAGAGCCGTACTCATGACCTACCACGTTGCACAGCCAGATATATTCTTCGTCAGTTACCTGAACTTTTCTGCCGCTGCTAACCTCTTCTACAGGCTCTTCCACGCTCTCGGCAGGCTGTGTTTCCTCAGCGGGTGCTTCGGTAACAACAGGCTCTTCAGCGGGCTGAGTTTCCTCAGTCTGTACAGGCTCTTCATAAACAGGCTCACTCGGTACCTCTTCGATAACGGGTACTTCTTCAACAACAGGGGCTTCTGTTTCAGGTATGATCTCAGGAACTTCGGTAACAACGGGCGCTGTGGTCACAGCAGGGGCTGCTGCCATCTCCTTTTTAAGAGTATTGAAAACTTCATCGTCTGTCTTTTCGGACTTTGCCGCAGAAGTTTCCTTAGCCTTTTCGGTCTCGGTCTTCTTTTCAGCCTTTGCAGACTTTACTGCTGTTGTAACAACAGGCTCTTTCAGTTCGATAACGACAGTTTCCTCTTCGGTGGTGATCTCCTCCTCAGCGGTGACTTCGTCATCAGTAGTTTCTTCATCGGTGACCACTTCATCAGTGATATCATCTTCGGAAACTGTTCTCACTGCAACTCTCTCGACATTATCCTTACTATGGTTTGCAGTCTTATATGTAAATCCTGCGAAAGCACCTGTGGCTATCATGCACATTACTACGGCTGCAATTTTGATCTTAGTCATAAAATTTCCTCTCTTGTTTAGGTATTGAGAATTTCTCTTTCTTTTGACCACGTTGACTATGATACCACATTTCACAAAAGATTACAAGGTGGTTACAGACTTTTTCCATTTTGTAAACATCATATTGCTTTGATTAACCTTAATTTCTATAAGTTTTGCACAATAAAAATTGACCAAAATCGGGTTTTTAGTGAACTTGATTAAAATATATTACATATCTTCAAAACGGAAAGGTGCGAAAAAACGGCATTATCCGACCATTCCCGACAGTCGAAAGTATGTTCTTTTGAGAGTGCTTTTGTGCATTTTTAAAAGTACAAATTTTGTTACACTTTAATCATTTGTGGCGCGCCTCTTTTGAGGTAGAAATTTCCTTTCAGAAAATTTTCCGCAGATATCGGACGATGTCGGGATCTCGGGGCGTATAAACGGACAGCTTTATGTTAAAACAATAATACCATACTATTTTATGACTATCCCTTTAGCACACCAACTAAAAATGCGGTGAACAAAAGGATAATTGAGCGCCCCATATCTTTCCCCCGCCTGCGGCGGGGGAAAGATATACGCCAAGAACCTTAAATTCTGTATAGCCGCTGTTTTTGTGGTGTGTCAGCGGGATAACCACATACTATTTTATACAGATGTCATAGCGCGAATGGGTCTTAACAAATCAGTTTGCAGATGTTATTTTAAAAGACATTTATAGAGCTTTTTTTGTTATTATGAGCGACATTTCAGAGCAAATTTGATAATTAACAGATAATTAACAATTGACGATGTAACCCTTGTTGACAAATGTGCGGTGGTCTGGTATCATATAATCATAGGCGAAAAACAAGAAAATTGATGTTATTTCAAATAACATTTAATATCAATAACGGAGGCAAATTGCCATGAAAAAATTATCGATACAACTTTTGGCAGAAACTGTCGAAGGACGCAGAAAGTCACTTAAAATAACACAGGCACAGCTTGCCGAGAAAACAGGCATCAACAGAGGTCTGCTGTCAAGGCTGGAGTCGCAGGACTTCACGCCGTCGATAGAACAGTTGCAGGCTTTGGGCGAAGCGCTGGGCTTTGAACCTACTGACATGTTCGTTGAGATGTCGGGCGTCGGGAAGATAGCAGTTGACAGGTCTTACAGGATAGCTGTGGCAGGCACAGGATATGTGGGGCTTTCGCTGGCGGTACTGCTGGCACAGCACAACGATGTCACCGCAGTTGACATAATCCCCGAAAAGGTGGAGAAACTGAACAAGTACATATCTCCGATACAGGACGACTACATTGAGAGATACCTCGATGAAGCCAAAAAGGGCAGGCGCGAACTGCATCTGACGGCGACTGTTGACGGGGCTTCTGCCTACAAAGATGCAGATCTCATAATAATCGCGGCACCGACCAACTACGATCCCAAGAAGAATTTCTTTGACTGTTCGGCTGTTGAGAGCGTGCTTGAACTGGTAAAGAGCGCCACCGAAAGCCGCGAGGTAAAGCCGACTGTCATCATAAAATCGACTATACCTGTGGGTTATACCGTAAGCATACGTGAAAAGCTGGGCATGGACAACATCATTTTCAGCCCTGAATTTCTGCGCGAGTCAAAGGCGCTGTACGATAACCTCTACCCAAGCCGCATAATAGTGGGCTGTGACGATGCCACACGCGCAAATGCAGAGATATTTGCGGGGCTTTTACAGCAGGGCGCTATAAAGCAGGGTATAAGCACGCTGTTCGTGGGGTACACCGAAGCTGAGGCTACAAAGCTGTTCGTAAACACTTATCTTGCGCTGAGGGTCAGCTATTTCAACGAACTTGACACTTATGCTGAGGTAAAATCCCTTGACACCGCATCTATCATCAAGGGCGTATGCCTTGACCCCCGCGTTGGCGACTACTACAACAACCCGTCTTTCGGCTACGGCGGTTACTGTCTGCCTAAGGACACAAAACAGCTTCTTGCAAATTACAGGGACGTTCCGCAGAATATGATGAGCGCCATCGTTGAGTCAAACAGGACGAGGAAAGACTTCATCGCTGACAGGGTGCTGGAAATTGCAGGCACTTACAGCAGCAGTGACGCATATTCTGCCGACAAGGAGAACAGACAGCGTGAAGTGGTGGTGGGCGTTTACAGGCTGACCATGAAGTCAAATTCAGATAACTTCCGCCAGAGCAGTATACAGGGCGTTATGAAGCGCATAAAGGCTAAGGGCGCGAAGGTCGTCATATACGAGCCTACCCTTAAGGACGGCAGTACATTCTTCGGCAGTGAGGTCATAAACGACATCGAAAAATTCAAGGCGATGTGCGGCTGTATAATCGCGAACAGATATGATGCAGTGCTTGATGATGCACAGGAAAAGGTCTACACGCGCGACCTGTTCAGGAGGGACTAAAATGGGCAAGACAAGTATCGGCTTAAACGGCAGGAACATACTGGTGACGGGTTCACCGGGATTTATAGGGGCAAATCTGGTGCTGAGACTTCTTAAAGAGATGACTTCGGGAACAGTGATAAGCCTTGACAATATGAACGACTACTACGACCCTGCGCTGAAATCCTACCGCCTTGAACTGATAGAAAAGGCGGCAGAGAAAAGTAATGTCAGACACGTTTTTGTAAAAGGCTCTATTGCTGACAAGGCGCTGGTGGACAGCATTTTTGCTGAATACAAGCCCTCTGTGGTGGTGAACCTTGCGGCGCAGGCGGGTGTGCGCTATTCGATAGACCACCCCGATGTCTACATAGAGAGCAACATCATCGGGTTTTACAATATTCTCGAAGCGTGCAGGCACTACCCTGTCGAACATCTGGTGTACGCATCGAGTTCATCGGTATACGGCGGCAACAAGAAAGTGCCTTTCAGCGTTGATGACAAAGTGGACAATCCTGTCAGCCTTTATGCCGCCACAAAAAAGAGCAATGAACTGCTGGCACACAGCTATTCAAAGCTGTACAACATACCCTCAACGGGACTTCGCTTTTTCACCGTTTACGGTCCTGCGGGCAGACCCGATATGTTCTATTTTTCGGCAACGAACAAGCTGGTAAAGGGCGAGAACATAAAGATATTCAACTATGGAAACTGCAAGCGTGATTTCACATATATCGACGACATAGTTGAGGGTGTTTACCGCGTGATGCAGGGCGCTCCCGAAAAGGCAAACGGCGAGGACGGTCTGCCGCTTCCGCCTTATGCGGTATACAACATCGGCGGCGGCACGCCCGAAAACCTGCTGGACTACATAAGCACCTTGCAGGAAGAACTGGTGCGGGCGAAAGTGCTTCCCGAAAACTATGATTTTGAAGCACACCGCGAACTGGTGGGAATGCAGGCGGGCGATGTGCCTGTGACTTATGCTGACAGCACCGCGCTGGAAAAAGACTACGGTTTCACGCCAAAAATAGGCATTCGCGAGGGTCTGAGGAATTTCGCGGAGTGGTACAGCGGGTTTTACAAATAAATTACAAAATGTGGTTATCCCGCTGACACACCACCAGAACGGCGGTTTTACAGAACTTAAGGCGGGGGAAAGATAACATCAACTCAGTATTTCCTTGTTATAAAGGTTTTTTTGGGTGGTGTGCTAAAGGGATAGTCATATTACAAAAAAATATAGTGTCATCTTACCGATGCGGAAATGCGGGGAAGATGACACTTTTTTCATGTAAAAATTTCCTGTAATAGTTTTGTGCCATACGCACACAATATTATCGCAAGCCCGAATAAAACAAAAGGAGAAACGAAAATGAAAGGTATCACAACACAGCAGGGCAGAGAAACTCTCAACAGATTTAAGATGGAGGCAGCCAGCGAAGTCGGCGTAGACCTGAAGCAGGGCTACAACGGCGACCTGACTTCCAGAGAGGCGGGTTCTGTCGGCGGTCAGATGGTCAAGAAGATGATCGACGCTTACAAGATGGGCAACAAGCAGTAATATCTGCCAATAGCCGAAAAACTCCCGAAAGCACTTACACTTTCGGGAGTTTTTATAATTTTACCGCATTTACAGTAATTGACCTTGAGATCGCTTATTTCGCGCTTTTACTCGTAAGCCGTTAACTATAAACTATAAGCCGTATTACCTTACAGTAACAACTATAGCATTCTTGATGGCATTTGCAACATCCCAGCTGCCGTTTACCTTTGCAGCAACAGCAACCTTGTAACTCTTGCCGGGTGTCAGGTTTTTAGGAGTTGTGTAGGAAGTGGTGTAAGGAGAAATGGACTGGGTCTGTATTCTCCATCTGCCTGCCAGATAAACTGCTATGCCGTAGTTCTGTGCATTGTCTACCTTATCCCATGTAAATCTGATCTGATGATACTGAGAATTTGATTCTGCACATACGTTGGTAGGATATGTGTTGGTGTTGGGGTTAGGGTTGGAAGAATATACAGTGCCGCCGCCTGTTGTTACAGAAGAAGCCTTGCCCGATTTAGAACCTGCTGCGTTGTCGATATAGAAATCTGTGAGGCTGTCAGGTGCTTCAACATAGAGTATCAGATCACTGGCGCCGCTTGGAATGGTATATGCCTTGTTCTCCAGCTTTGTCCACACGCCGTTGGAAGCTGTTGCGGAAGCTACCTGATCGTACTGGGTAGTGCCTGAAGAATCCTTGTACTGCATAGTGAGCTTCATTTCGGTAGCAGAACCGCTCATCTGCATAACGCCTGTGCTGAAGCTGTAAGTGCTGCCCGGAACGAATGTGGAAGTGCTCAGCGGGATAGCCGCGCCGTTCCACTCGCTTGTTCTGCCGCTTACAAAGAGCGACTGATTACCGCTGTAGTAGTTCTTATTATCCAGTGCTACAGAAGCATCGCCTCTGCCTTCCCAGTTGTCATAGCCCGACTCGAATGTGCCTGTGAAGAAATCGCCGTTTGCATCAGGCTCAGGTGTGGGTGTAGGTGTAGGGGTGGTCTCGCCTTCCTTGATGGTGCATTTAACATCTGCCTGACCATCGCTCTCCCAGCCTTCAACGTTGAATGCTACTTCGTAGAAGTTGCCCATCTTCATGCCCATAGACTCCCAAGCCTTGAAGTGCTCGGAAATGCTGATGGTACCAGAAGTTCTGGTGTTCTGACGAACGCTGATATACTGTGTGAAGTTCTTGTTGCCCTCGATGGTGTAGGAATATCTGTCACTGGTATATACCTTGTATTCACTGCCATCTATAGTTACAGAGCCCTTATAGTTGGAAGATGGATCCATACCGGGATTCCAGTTCTTCCAGTCTTCAATGATGTAGTACTCGACCAGAGGGTTCTGCGACCAACCGTAGATGCAGATACGGGAGTTGCCCGAATCGCCTGCCGACCAGCTGCAATCGAAATCACAGGTGAAACCTTCATAATCCTTCCATGTCTTTGGGTTGTTGAGGTCATAGAACAGACCGCGTCTTGCAAGAAAGTTGCCCTTTGAGTTGTTGGGTCCGCACTTCCATGTTGTGCTGAAACCGCCGTCATTATCATGCAGGGTCATTGACGAAGAGTTGGGAGTATCTGCCTGCCAGATCTCGTGGTGGTAATTGTTGTACCAACCAACATCTCTGGTGTTCTGCGGCGATGTGTAAAGCACCTTCTCAGCAGAAACCGTCAGGCTAGTGTTTACAAATGGTGCCACTGTTGCAGGTGCTGTCATCATCATACCTACAATTGCTGCGCTTACAACTCTCTTGATAACGTTGTTCTTCATAAGCATAATTCCTCTCTCTCTAAAATTTGGTTCTAAAAATGAATGATAATACAAAAACAGCAAAGTTTTCCGACAGTTTGGTAAACGTTTACTATTTTTCCATTTGTTAATATTTTATACTTTTTGCTCAACATTTTCTAATCATTTTTTGCTGTTTATACAACCGTCACCAACAAAAATTGCCTTTTTTGTGCCTTTATATCCGTTTTTTACACGGAATGTGCAGATAGTACACCACATCAAAGCCGTTAAACAGCAAAAAAAGACCGATCTGCGCGATCGGTCTTTTTGCTTTTATTATCAGATCTTTGGCAATTTTGCAAAACTCTTTGCAAGTTCGTCATCGGTAGGGATATAATCCATCATAACGCCGTCATTGTACTTCTGGTACGCCACCATATCGAAGTAGCCTGTACCTGTCAGACCGAAGAGGATAGTCTTTTCCTCGCCTGTTTCCTTGCACTTGAGCGCTTCGTCAATAGCTACCCTGATAGCGTGGCTGCTTTCGGGTGCGGGGAGAGTTCCCTCAATTCTTGCGAACTGTGTTGCAGCTTCAAATACAGAAGTCTGTTCAACGCTTCTTGCTTCCATCAGACCCTCATCATACAGTTCTGACAGTACCGAACTCATGCCGTGATATCTCAGACCGCCTGCGTGGTTTGCAGATGGTATGAAGCCGCTGCCCAGAGTATACATCTTCTGGAGAGGGCAAACCTTGCCTGTATCGCAGAAGTCATAAGCGTACTTGCCCCTTGTCAGTGACGGGCAGGAAGAAGGCTCGACCGCGATAAATCTGTAGTCAGCTTCGCCCCTGAGCTTTCTGCCCATGAACGGCGAGATAAGACCACCCAGATTTGAACCGCCGCCTGCACAGCCGATGATTATATCGGGCTTGATATCGTACTTATCGCAAGCCGCCATAGTTTCCAGACCTATAACAGACTGGTGCAGCAATACCTGTGAAAGCACCGAACCGAGAACATATCTGTAGCCCTCAGTGTTGACAGCAGTTTCAACAGCTTCGGATATAGCGCAGCCCAGTGAACCTGTAGTACCCGGAAATTCTGCAAGTATCTTTCTGCCGACCTCTGTTGTGTCAGACGGCGACGGAGTGACATCAGCGCCGTAGGTGCGCATTACTTCGCGTCTGAAAGGCTTCTGCTCGTAAGATACCTTTACCATGTACACCTTGCAGTCAAGTCCGAAATAAGAGCAAGCCATAGACAGCGCAGTGCCCCACTGACCCGCACCTGTTTCGGTGGTAACGCCTTTAAGACCCTGCTGTTTTGCATAGTAAGCCTGAGCGATAGCACTGTTCAGCTTGTGGCTGCCCGAAGTGTTGTTGCCCTCGAACTTATAGTATATCTTCGCGGGAGTGCCCAGCGCCTTTTCAAGGAAGTACGCCCTTACCAGCGGTGCGGGGCGGTACATCTTATAGAAATCCAGTATCTCTGCGGGAATGTCGATATACGGTGTATCGTTGTCAAGTTCCTGCTTTGCCAGTTCACGGCAGAATATGCCGCTCATCTCATCGAGAGTGACGGGCTTGCCTGTTGCGGGGTTAAGCAGAGGTGCGGGCTTTATCTTCATATCAGCCCTTACGTTATACCACTGTTTAGGCAGTTCGTCTTCGCTTAAGTAGATCTTGTAGGGAATGTTTTTGTCCATTAAAAGTCAGTCCTTTCGGTTTAAATCTTTATCACTTTATCATTTTAACACATTTATCCGTCAGTGTCAATGGTGAATGCGAAATTTATATATTCCCATCAAAAGGAACTGACTAATTTGGTGAATATGGTCAGTCATACGACACAAAAAGACACCTCTGCCTTTTACAGCAGAAGTGTCTTTTATAACTTTCAGATCTATTTTGCCGGTGTGATAGCAAGCAGACCATCTTTGTTCAGCCGACCGTTGAGGTCAGCGGTTTTCTTATCGTAATCGACATTGAATACGGCATAGTCTACAGACTTGCCCGATTCTTCATTCTTAATGGAAACGGTCAGTGTTTCAGACTTTTTGCCAATAATATCAAGTGAAATACCTGAGTCTGCAACTGCTTCGCCGTTTGCGATGGACTGTGTATAAGCCACATTGCCGTCCTTGTAGACATCGACTGTATACGCGCCATGCAGACCCTCAGGCAGAGGGAGCTTGATGGTCAGCGGTACTTCGGCTGCTTCACCTGTTGAAACGAAGATAGTAACCTCAGTGCCCTCGTCTACCCTCTGGTCAGGACCGGTCGACTGGTCGATCACCATGCCCTTGTCACCATCGTGCGGCATTTCCTTAACGCTTACAGTCAGCTTGTTCTCCTTCAGAATGGTCTCAGCCTTTTCCTGTGTCAGACCAACAACGTTAGGAACCTTGACACCCTCACCCATAGAGCCCTTGCTGATGTAGAGCGTTACATTGCCGCCTTCGGGGAACTCTGTGCCAGCCCTAGGATCAGTACTTATGATACAGTTCTCAGGAACATTCTCGTCCCATGCGGCTCTCAGTACCGCGTTGAAGTTCGCTTTCAAAAGCGTGTCTTGGGCTTTTTCACTCTCAAGACCTGTAACATCGGGCACTGTCTGCATTTTAATGCTGCCACTCTTTATGCCAAAGTTTGTGTATTCATCGTTGTAGAGATTGAATGTCAGTACCGTATCCTGTCTTGCGGAAGGAAGAGTTTCGGCAGCAGTAAAGCCGCCTATGCAGACATCACCGCTCGCTTCATCGAACAGAACGTTTCTGCCGTCGGCAAAGGTGTCCGCAGAAAGCCCCTCAAATGAGAAAACCTTTGCCTCAGCCGAAGTATCCTCAAGGTCATAAACGTAAATGTCAACGCCTGCATTATCAGTCATGGGTGCAGCAACAAACATGAATTTGCCGCCCTTTGTGACATAGATATCATCAGAATTTCTGACATTTGATGGGTATACCGCTTCGTAGCTTGTCGTTGTACTTTTGCCGCCATTGACGGGGTTGGCGTAAACTGTCAGCTTGCCGTTTTCATCGGGATACGCAATACAGCACTTATCGTCCGTTGAGAAAATGAGATGGTCCGTAGATGTGGAAAAACCTTCACCGGAATCGGAATATATCTCTTCACGATAAAATCCGTTAAGATACTGTACCTGCATGTGCAAACCATCATCTTCATCACAGGTATAGCAGAAATGTTCTCCGTTGCCTGCAACCGCAGGGAAAGATATATTCCCCGATGAACTGCACTCTGCTTCTTCCAGTTTTTTGCCGTTCTCCATATAAACGTTTATTGTATTCTTTTCACCATCATAAGACATGCCCGCATAGAACAGCTTGTTGTCTGCACCGACTATCGGCGCACCAATCGGGTCTTCGTGGTCGAGTTTCAGTTCAATGTTATCTTTGATAACTTCGAGGTCGGTGTCATATATGGTGCAGGTCATGGTGGTGTTCACGGTGACACCGTATTCGTCCTGTTCACCGTAATTGGTCTTCCATGTAACGAAGCAGTCATCATATACATAAACGCGTGAGCCGTCGGTCTTGACCTCTTTGGTGACTGCATTCTCACTGCCGTCATAGAGGAAATAGCAGAACTCCTGACCGTCAAACTGATAATACTCAGCGCCTTCGCCATTTACCTGTCTTACAAGGAAATTGCCGCTGTTCAGCCGCCATATATCAGAGTTCTTACCGAACTTATCATACAGCGTATAGCCCTGCGGGTCAAAGAAACCGTCAAAATCAGCAGGCACACTGCCTACATAACTGTCTGCGCTCTCAGGCTTGCTTTCCGTCTTGCTTTGTGGCTTATCGTCAACCCTGTCAAAGCCGCCTTTCAGCAGATAAGCGCCGCCGCCCACTGCCACTACTGCCGCCACAGCCGCCGCCGTGATGCGTCCCGAACGTTTTACTGCCGCCTTGCCGTTTGTAGCTGTTATCTCGCTCTTTGTTATATTATCCGCTGCTGTGATATTTCTGTTATCCATATCATCACCTGTTATGCCTTTCTTTATGCGAGCCTTGACAGAGTCACCTGCCCGCACGTTATCAAACGCGGATCTGAGTTTTTCATCAAGCTGTCTATCTGTCATGCCCTCACTCTCCTAACTCTTTTCTGAGTTTTTTTCTCGCTCGGTGTATGTATGAATATACTGTGTTCTCGCGGCAGCCCATAAGTTTTGCCGTTTCTGCGGCGGTGTAGCCCTCGTGAATGTTCAGGGTGACCGCCATGCGCTCCTTTTCGGGCAGGCGCATAACTGCATCAAGAACTTCGTTGTACTGAAAATCCTTTCCTTGTTCTGCTGCTTCATCAAGGCTGACAGCTTTGCGGTGATGCAGTCTTAGCATCGATTTGCAGGTATTCTGCGCTGTTACTATCAGCCATGCTTTGGTGTGTTCGCCGCTTTCGGGCGGTGAGTCTGTCCCCAGATACTTCATAAAGACAGTCTGCGCCGCGTCTTCGGCATCGGCGGTCTGACCGCGAAAGAACACATAGCATATCCTGTACACCATATCAAAATATTCATCATATACGGCATCAAATCCGCTGACGTTTTCTATCATTGTCAAACCACCCCCTTTAAAGACAGCGTTCACGGGGGAGTGCCGCCGTCTTTTTCTGGTTTTCTATAAGTAATACGCCCCACAAGGTCATATCCTTGCAGGATAAAAAAAAATTTTTTTTTGAGATTTTTAGAAAAAAATATGGCTATCCCGCTGACACACCCAATTAATTATAGCAATCCGCCAACCACTTTAAGTTCTGCCAGATCGCTGTTTTTTGTGGTG
>Ga0129311_1001901_pt1 | contig 13746 bp, 10 predicted proteins | sample Go1ome_FD_94435 | JGI IMG/M metagenome (GOLD analysis project Ga0129311, IMG submission 94435) | Western lowland gorrila individual fecal microbial communities from Wisconsin, USA - Go1022B metagenome | ecosystem: Host-associated > Mammals > Digestive system > Large intestine > Fecal | place... | reverse complement strand
CTGTAGAGCTTCCTCTATATCAGTCTTGGATGTGAGATGCCCTGCACAGCGCTGAAGAACATTAACCTCAATTGAACGAACCTTTACACCAAGGCGTTCCTTTACGAGAAACTCTAAAGCTTTTCCGGCACCGCTTAGCTGTGCGTGCCCAAATTTATCTGCTGCAGCTTTTCCGGCAGCTATGTAATTGCCGTCTTTGTCGTGTATACCCTCAGAGACAGCTACAATAACGTTTTGATGGAATTTCATGGTATTGGTTAAGTCTGTTATAAACTGCTCCTCATCAAAGGCTGTCTCTGGTAGATAGATAAGATGTGGGGCTGGGCTGTCGGCGGTTCTTGCTAAAACAGAAGCGGCGGTAAGCCAGCCAGCATCACGTCCCATTATTTCAACTATAGTTACACTGCTTACGTCATAAATATATGTATCGTAGGCTATCTCACGAATACTTGATGCGATATATTTAGCTGCTGAACCAAAGCCCGGTGTGTGATCAGTTAAAACAAGGTCGTTATCTATAGTCTTTGGAATACCGGCTATCTTAATGTCGCTACCTATGGAAGCTGCATATGCTGAGAGCTTTGCAACTGTGTCCATAGAATCATTACCGCCTATATAGAAAAATGCGCCGATATTCATCTCTTCAAAGCACTCAAAAATCTGCTCATAAGAAGCCTTTCCCTCAGGCATATCCGGAAGCTTAAAACGGCAGGAGCCAAGGTACATGGCAGGTGTACACATGAGTTGCTCTATAAATAATGGTTCACTGTTTGATAAATCTAAGAAATTGCGTTTTAAAACGCCTTGAATACCATGAATAGAGCCATATATCTTGTCATAATTATCATTGGCAATAACTCCCTTTATGACACCTGCGAGAGATGCATTTATGGCTGCTGTAGGTCCTCCTGATTGTGCAACTATACAATTCTTTTTCATGTTTAAATCCTCTCGTTTTATTTTATCATTAATTAATATATAAAGGATATCACAATGTAAGAAATATAGCTAGTTGAAAATCTGGCATAAATAAAATCTTGAAAACAGCATATAATTAATATATAATAAATATCAGTAACATACATATATCTGGGATGCACGATAATTCCTGCTGTATTGAACCTACATTTACTTTAAACGGGATTCCAATATCGGTGTCGGATGTCAGGCCTCCGTTTGCAGTGGAAGGCAGAAAACAACGTGCGGTTGCCCACCTAGCTTTGCTAGGAGTCAAAAGGCAGGAACCGGCATCGCCGGATATATTATTTATCTATGTACTTGCAAAGCAGCAGGTTTGCTGCTTTATTTTTTTGGAGGTATGTTCATAAATGAAGAAGAAAATGCTGGGATTTATACTTGCGTTTGTCTGCCTTGCTGTGCTTGCAATTATTGTGACAGAGATACGGAATATTATAGTTGAAAACAAGAATGAGGCAACACCGGGTGATGCTGTATCTGAGAGTACAGATATAGATGGCTACTCTTACGGTGATGTAGAGAAATACATTTCATATCTGGCAAGCTCTGACGATATGGAAAAATCATTGGCAAGACTTGTTGATCCCCTTTCAAAGAGTGCTAAGATTAACGTACTATATATAAGAAGCGTATTTGATATAATTGACGCACCGGCTTCGCTTTATGCCGATATTCTTGTCGGCATGCAGGATTCAGATATCGTGTCTAAGGTACAGTTTGATGAGATATATCATAATCTTGCATCATCAGATATCATATCCGGTTTATCAAGACAGGAGATATTTACATTTGATATATATCAGAATACAGATAGTAATATTACATATATATCTGATGGCAGAGATGATTATGAGCTTGATACTGAAGTTGATGATTCATATGTTGATCATGTTATAGATGTATACATTAAGAATGACAAGATATTTAAATTAAATGGATATGGTAATTCGGATGTTACATTATATAATGTATGGGTTTCCTCTGTAGATGAGAATGGTTGTACATTCTTGTATGACGGAAAGACTAAAACATACCATTGTACAAAGGATTTCTCAGGTGTAAGCGGAGTTGCATCTGTCACGGTGAGTAACGATGGCATTACTGATGTGGTTATCCCGCAGGATATAAGACAGGTGAGAATAGTTAAGGTTACGGATGATGGATTTGTGTTAGATGACTATAGCATAATACCTTATTCAGATGACTTTGTAGCATATAATGTATATGACGATGCATTTTGTGAGAGAAGCATGCAGGTACTTACGGGCTACAAAAAGCTTAATCTGGTGTGTGATGGAAATACCGCTATTGCAGCTGTTATTGATGATGAGCTTGTGAGTGATAAGATAAGAGTAATTATAAGCAATGATGATTACACATCTTACGATATGAAGCGTGCAGAGATAGCTGGTGATGCTTCATATAAGGTCTCTTACCCTGATGAGACGGAGACGGCATATAACTCTGGAGACAGCGTTTGTATAAATGCGGAGGATTATCAGAGTGGTGATATAATCACATTTACAACTGATGAAAAAAATGGACATTTTCAGATAAATACTTTATCAAGAAGCTATGGAATACCTATATATAGCGGAAAAATAGAAATTCGCATTTGCGATGACGGAGTACTCCATATTATAAATGAACTTCCGCTTGAGGAATATCTATACAGCGTAGTTGCAAGTGAGATGCCTGCTTCTAGCCATGAGGAGGCTCTTAAGTCAATGGCTATATGCGCAAGAGGTTATGCATATTCGAGGGTTGAGGATGAAACATTTGAGGAATATGGTGCAGACCTTGATGATTCAAGTCTCTGTCAGGTATATAATAATGTAGAGGCAACGGAGGCAAGCATAAATGCTGTGAAGGATACCTATGGAATAGTTCCTACCTATAATGGTAAAGTAATATTCCCGTTTTATTTCTCAACATCGGGTGGTATGAGTTGTACTAATTCGGAGATATGGGGTGGCTCGGATTATCCGTATCTGGAGGCTAATGTTGAGACTATCAACAAGGATAAGATAGATTTGTCAGATGAGGAGACCTTCAGGAGCTTTATTGCTGATGGCTTAGGATATGATATAATTGATAAGGATATGCCTTATTATAGGTGGGAGGTTGACTATACCACTGAGGAGGTGTCTGAGGCAATTAACTCTATGCTTGAAGAGAGAGTGCGCATGTCCTCTGACAATATCAAGATTAAGAATGATAAGGACCAATTTGTATCAGGAGAAATATCTGACATTGGTAATGTAATAGCTATTACAGTTACAGAGCGTACCTCAAGTGGAGTGGTTGCGACACTTGAGATAGAAGGAACAGAGGCAACTATACAGGTTACGGGACAGACTAACATAAGAAATCTGATAACACCTGTCAATCAGGAAATTATGAAAAATGATGGCACTACGGCTAGTGGATGGACATCTTTGCCTAGTCCATTTTATTATGTGGATAAGACTGATAATGGTTTTATCGTACGCGGTGGTGGGTTTGGCCATGGTGTTGGCATGAGCCAGAATGGTGCGAATATTCTTGCAGGTGAGGGACATAATTATAAATATATTTTAAGGCACTATTATTCATATATTGACCTTACTTCAATATATGATGTGGAAGAAGATGAAGAGGAATAAAATAGGAATAATAGCATGATTAAAAGATTATTTAAAATGGCAACGGATTTTGCGAGGAAGGTTTCGGATGACAGTCTGACAGCATATGCTGCTCAGACGACCTTCTTTGTTTTGTTGTCATTTTTTCCATTTATTATGCTCCTTATTATGATTGCTTCAAGGTTCTCGTTTGCAAGAACCAATGTTGTGTATTATCTGCTCGATATAGCACCGACACAGTTAAAGACTTACATTCTTTATATAGTGGATGAAATTATGTACTCAAACAGTAATTCATTTACAATTATAACTGCTGTGGTCAGTTTGTGGTCAGCCGGAAAGGGAATACAGGCTTTAACATATGGACTTGATAAAATATATGATGTTGAGCGAAAGAAGAATTTCTTCATAGTGCGTCTGTTTAGTGCTCTTTACACGCTTGTGTTTATATTATTGTGCTTCCTTATTATGATTCTTCATATATTTGGAAAGCAGATTGCTGTTAAGATAATTGAGTTAAGACCATCACTTGCAAATGCTACAATCCTCATACTCAGTTTGAAAAGTGCATTTACTTTTATACTTATATTTATATTTTTGCTGCTCATGTATTATCAGCTTCCGGGAAGAAAAGGGAAAGTGAGACTTGAGATTATGGGTGCATCTTTAGCGGCACTTGGCTGGATGCTTATGACGAAGCTGTTCTCGTTTTATATACAGCATATATCGTCTGTTTCAAAAATGTATGGAAGTCTTACATCTATCATTCTTGTAATAATCTGGCTGTATATAGGTATGCAGATAGTGTTGTATGGAGCAGAGATTAATAATTTTTATCAGAAGTATCTGCAAAAAGATAAAGATGTTTCAGGTTGACACTAAAAATATGTTGTGAGATAATATCGCATATGTAAAAAATGAAAATGGAGGTATCATTGATGTACGGATTTGAGGAAATATCTGGATTTGATCCTGAGGTTGCAGCTGCTATGACAGCGGAGATTAATCGTCAGAATGACAATATTGAGCTTATAGCATCTGAGAATATAGTCTCTAAGGCAGTAATGGCTGCCATGGGAAGCCCTCTTACTAATAAGTATGCTGAGGGATATCCTGGAAAGAGATATTATGGTGGTTGTGAGTATGTTGATATAGTTGAGGACCTTGCAAGAGAACGTGCAAAGGAACTGTTTGGCTGTGAATATGTTAATGTGCAGCCACATTCTGGTGCACAGGCTAACATGGCTGTATTCTTCGCAATTATGGAGCCAGGCGACACATTTATGGGTATGAACCTTGCGCATGGCGGTCATCTTACCCATGGTTCACCTGTCAATATGTCAGGTAAGTATTTTAATGTAGTTCCTTACGGTGTCAATGATGACGGATTTATAGATTATGATCAGGTACTTGCAATAGCGAAGGAGTGCAAGCCAAAGCTTATCGTAGCCGGTGCATCTGCTTACGCAAGAGCGATTGACTTCAAGAGATTCAGAGAGATAGCAGATGAAGTTGGAGCTGTACTTATGGTTGATATGGCACATATCGCCGGTCTTGTTGCAGCAGGCTTGCATGAGAGCCCAATACCATATGCGCATGTTACAACAACTACAACACATAAGACATTAAGAGGACCTCGTGGTGGTATGATTTTATCAAGCAATGAGGTTAATGAGAAGTACAACTTTAATAAGGCAGTTTTCCCTGGAATACAGGGTGGTCCACTTATGCACGTTATAGCAGGTAAGGCAGTATGTCTTAAGGAAGCTCTTACAGATGATTACAAGAGATATCAGGCACAGGTTATAAAGAATGCCAAAACACTTGCAAATGCACTTATGGAGAGAGGCTTTAAGATTGTTTCGGGCGGTACAGATAACCATTTGATGCTTGTGGATTTACAGAATATTGATATGACAGGTAAGGAAGTAGAGAAGCTCCTTGATTCAGTTCATATCACTGCTAACAAGAATACTGTTCCTAATGATCCAAAGTCACCTTTTGTTACAAGTGGTATCAGGCTTGGTACACCTGCAATTACAACTCGTGGTGCAAATGAGGATGATATGATAATTATTGCAGATGCTATTAAGGCAGCAGTAATAGATAAGGATAACGATAAAGCGATGAGTCTTGTAAAGAGTATTACGGACAAATATCCTTTGTATAAGTAATATAAAAAACGGGGCTGTTGCACATATGTGTGATAGCCCTTTGTGATTGGAGAATAAATGGATAATAACGAACGAAATAATCGCGGCAACAACAATAATAATAACAATAATAACAAGAAAAAACCGTCTGCGACTATATTAATTTTGATATTGTCAATAGGACTTACTCTCATATTCTGGCAGAGCTATACACGTTTTAAGGAGGCTGGACAGGAGAAGGTTTCATATGATGAATTCCTTACGATGCTAGATGAGGATAAGGTACAGAATGTCAAGATATATAACGATAAGATAACCTTTGAGCCAGCAGAACAAAGTGAAGGAAATGTAAATGAGCAGTCATATTATGTTATCAGAACTGATGATTATCAGATAGTTGACAGATTATCTGAGGCAGGTGTCACTTTTGAGGAGATAGATGAGGGAAGCAATGCGATAGTTACAACTATATTATATTATGTTGTAATGATATTTGCATTTTACCTGCTTATGATGCTTATTATGCGTGGAGCGTCTAAGAATGGCGGAATTATGGGTGTTGGAAAGAGCAATGCCAAGATGTATGTACAGAAGGATACGGGAGTTACATTTGCGGATGTTGCAGGTCAGGAGGAGGCAAAAGAGTCACTTTCTGAGATGGTTGATTTCTTGGCTAAGCCTGAGAGATATCTTCAGATTGGTGCTAAGCTGCCTAGGGGTGCATTGCTTGTTGGTCCTCCGGGAACAGGTAAAACTCTTCTTGCAAAGGCTGTTGCAGGAGAGGCTAATGTTCCATTCTTCTCACTTTCCGGTTCGGAATTTGTGGAGATGTATGTCGGTGTCGGAGCATCAAGAGTAAGAGATTTGTTTAAGAAAGCCAATTCAATGGCACCATGTATAATATTTATAGATGAGATAGATGCAATAGGCCGAAGCAGAGATACAAGACAGTCTGGTGGTGATTCTGAGAGGGAACAGACCTTGAACCAGCTCTTATCTGAGATGGATGGATTCGATACCTCGAAGGGAATTATAGTTCTTGCTGCAACTAACAGACCTGAGGTTCTTGACAAGGCACTCTTAAGACCGGGAAGATTTGACAGAAGAGTAATTGTATCAAAGCCCGATTTAAAGGGAAGAATTGACACACTTAAGGTTCACTCTAAAAATGTTAAGCTTGATGAGACTGTAGATTTCAAGGAGCTTGCACTTGCAACATCAGGTGCAGTTGGAGCTGACCTTGCCAATATTATCAACGAAGCTGCACTTACAGCAGTTAGAAAGGGCAGAGAATTTGTTTCACAGAAGGATTTGCTTGATTCCGTTGAGGTTGTATTTGCAGGTAAGGAGAAGAAGGCTAAGCTTCTGAGTGAGAATGAAAAGAAGATAGTTGCATTCCACGAAGTGGGACACGCACTTGTATCAGCATTGCAGAAGCATACGCTTCCTATACAGAAGATTACTATTATCCCTCGTACAGATGGTGCACTTGGCTATGTCTGGAGTGTGCCTGATGAGGAGAAGCAGCTTGAGACTAAAAAGGAGATGGAAGAGGAAATTATCACTCTTCTTGCTGGACGTGCAGCTGAGGCAATTAAGTTTGATTCAGTAACTAATGGTGCATCAAATGATATAGAAAAGGCTACTAACATTGCTAGAACGATGATTACCATGTACGGCATGTCGGAGGAGCTTGGAATGGTTCAGTTAGAGGGAATAACCGGTCAGTATCTTGACAGAAGAAGAGTTCTTAACTGCTCTGCTGAGACTGAGACCAAGATAGATACAGAGGTAAGAAACAAGATATCTGTATCATACGATAAGGCATATGAGCTTTTGAGTCAGAATGTCGAGACCTTAGATGCTATTGCAGCGGTTCTTATTGAGAAGGAGAATCTGACAGGTCAGGAGTTCATGAAGCTCTTTGAACAGTATCAGAATGTTGCACTTGTTAATAAATCTGCAGATTTGGATTTATAAATATTTTAGTCGCACGATTATTTATGTAGCTGATATGCATAAATTCTCGTGCGACATTGACTATATGTGGAGGATAAATATATGGAATACAGTTTTTTTGCCACTGCTTCCAGAATGAAGTACATAGAGAGATGGGCTTTAATGAGAAATACGAGACCTGAGAACCTGTCAGAGCATTGTCTTGAGGTAAGCATGATTGCACATGCCCTGTGCATTATAGGCAATGTTAGATATAACAAAAACTATGATGCTGATAAGACGGCACTTATAGGACTCTATCATGATGCATCAGAGATTATAACAGGTGATATGCCAACGCCTATTAAGTATTATAATCCTGGAATTAAGGAGGCATTTAAGTCTATAGAGGATGATGCCAATCATAAGCTTTTGTCAATGCTTCCTGAGGATATAAGAACTGCGTATGAGGATATATTTTTTAAAAAGCCTGAGTATGCTGATGAGTGGAGGTTAGTCAAGGCAGCAGATAAGCTCTCTGCACTAATCAAATGCATAGAGGAGGAAAAAACAGGAAACAGGGAATTTGTTAAGGCAAGGGAAAGTACAGAACAGTCGATAAAGGCTATGGCTTCTGATTATCCGGAGGTAAATGACTTTATAAATGAATTTTTACCAGCATATGAAAAGACATTAGACGAGCTCGGATAAGTACATTTTTAGATTTTCTGTGGGTGAATAAATTATAATGCATCTAGACATAATATATTCTAAAATATAATATCGGAGGATATATTTTATGTGGGGATGGATTATAGCACTTCTTTCAGGAACTCTTATGAGTGTACAGGGAGTATTTAATACAGGAGTTACAAAGCAGACCTCAACGTGGCTTGCATCGGCCTGGGTAGCGTTGTCAGGCTTTGTCGTTGCTATTGTTCTGTGGGCGTGCTTTGAGAGAAATGATGCACAGCTTATGTCAGTATTCAGAGTTGATAATAAGTATATGCTATTAGGCGGAGTATTGGGGGCATTTATAACATGGTCAGTCATTAAAAGTATGGCTGCACTTGGTCCTGCAAAGGCGGTAATGTTAATAGTTATAGCACAGCTTATTGTCGCATATGCCATAGAATTACTTGGCTGGTTTGGAGTTGAGAAGGCGGACTTTGAGTGGACTAAGCTCATAGGTATGCTTTTAGCTATTGCCGGGTTTATAGTATTTAAGTGGGAAAATAAATAAAACTATTGTATTATTTGGAAAAGTTCTGTAAAATGGGGTTGTGTTTTGATATGCAATATGGAATACCACATTATATATAAAAAGAGGTGTTTCATATTATGATATTAAGTGATAATATAAAGCTATATGACATTATCTGTCGTATAGTGTTGATTATTAATCTTACATTTGCAGGGATAAGCCTTGCTGGATGTAGTACAAAGCAGACTTATTTGTATTCAGATAGTCGTGACAGTGTGGAAGGTACATCGGATATTTTGTCTGATAATTCATCGGATGAGTTAGGCACAGAAGATGTTACATTTACAGGTGATTGTACTAGTGAGGAGATTGATAACAGCAGATGTGCGGTGTATGTGTGCGGGGCGGTAAGTCTGCCCGGGGTATATTACCTTGACAGTCATGATATAAAGCAGGATGCAGTTATGGCTGCCGGAGGCATGACTGAGAATGCGGCATACGATTATGTGAACCTTGCAGAAGGTATCACAGACGGTGAGAGGATATATATACCATATCAGGATGATATAGAGTCTGGTATATATTCACCGGAAGATAATAATTATGGATATGATAATAATAGCTCTGACAAAGTCAATATAAACAGTGCGTCCAGAGATGAACTCATGACGCTTACCGGTATTGGCGGGGGAAAGGCAGATGCAATTATTGCTTACCGTGAGGATAACGGGAAGTTCTCACAGATAGAGGATGTTAAGAAGGTGCCTGGTATAAAGGATGCAACCTTTAATAGCATAAAGGATCACATTGTTGTTGATTGAGGAGATAGAGATACATGAAAAGAGTTTTGGTGGTTGATGACGAGAAGTCAATTGTAAAGGGAATTAAATTCAGCCTTGAGCAGGATGATATGCAGGTTGATGTTGCATATGATGGTGAGGAAGCATTATCTAAGGCTAAGAATGAAGAATATGATATGATTCTTCTTGATATTATGTTGCCTGGATATTCTGGTTTAGAGGTATGCCAGATGATAAGAGAATTTTCAGATGTGCCTATTATAATGCTTACTGCTAAGGGTGAGGACATGGATAAGATACTCGGTCTTGAGTATGGTGCAGATGATTATATAACCAAGCCATTTAACATACTTGAGGTAAAGGCAAGAATTAAGGCTATATTCAGAAGAAACACCAAATCAAACCCTGAGAAGAACGACACTAAGACTATTGAGACAAAGGGACTTAAGATAGATTGTGACAGCAGAAGAGTATACATAGAGGGCAAGGAGGTTAATCTTACAGCAAAGGAATTTGACCTTGTATATCTTCTTGTATCTAATCCCAACAAGGTTTATTCGAGAGAGCAGCTTCTAAAGACCATCTGGGGTGCTTCATATCCCGGAGATGCGAGAACAGTTGATGTTCATGTAAGACGACTCAGAGAGAAAATAGAGACAACACCTGCTGAGCCAAAGTATATTCATACAAAATGGGGAGTCGGATATTACTTCCATGAGTAATATCCGGCACCGTTTTATATAAGCTTAAGCAATTCATTTTTTGTGTTATCATCAGCAAAAGATATATCTACACTATTCTTATACAGAACTTCAAAATCATTCTCTGTAATACCATACTTATCACATACAAGCCCATATTCAGCAGATAAGGTTGTGCTGCTTACGGTTCTGTTATCTGTATTTATTGTAGCGGCAAGTCCGGCGTCGAGGAAGCTTCTCAGAGGATAGAAGCAATCAGGTTTAACAGCATGTGTCTGGTAATTGGAGGTTGGACAAAGCTCTAAGCCAAGATGATAGGACTTACACTCTGCTATAGCTTTCTCGTCTTGTATGAGTGCAATTCCGTGACCTACTCTTTTTGCGCCATATTCCATAGCAAGCCTTACGTTATTAACGCTGCCGCACTCACCTGAATGAATGGTAAATGGCATATTGAGACGTCTGGCATATGAAAAGAGTTCTGCAAACTCCTCGTTGCCATGAGATTTCTCATCGCCGGCAAGGTCTAAGGCACATACACCTAAGCCTAAGAATTCCCTTGCAGACTTGAGCATGGCAGCATTATCCTCGTAGCAGTGGTGACGCATGGCACAGGCGATTATATTTGACTTTACTCCATATTGGGTGAATCCTTTTTTTGTACCAGCTATTGCAGCCTCAAATACATCCCTGTATGTCATAGCGTCGTTTATGCTGCATGATGGGGCAAAGCGAAGTTCAACGTATGCGATATTTTCTTCGTGGCACTGGTGAATGATATCAAGTATCCCATCTGTTATAGTCTTCTTTGTCTGCATACATTGTATTGGAAGGTCAAAGCAGGTGAGATATTCTGCTAAGCTGCTACAATCATAAGGTGCAGTGAGTTTTTTTGATAATTCCTCATCAGATGTAGTTATACCTAATGTTTTCTTTACATAATTTATTGAAAATGAACCGTCTATGTGACAGTGAAGGTCGATTTTTGGCATATTGTGTATATAATTTTTTATATCTTTGTTCATAGTACATACCCCCTATTTATCACATTATATCAATGCAGGAAGTAATAAACAAGTTACTTGAATGAGAGTTTCCTGTGTGATATGATGGAAAAAGTTTATGAAATATGGAAATGAGGTTTTTGTGTGAGAGATAAAAAGATAAAGCATGCATTTGGAATTCAGATTAGCCTGCGTGTATTTGTTACTATACTTGTTATATTGCTTAGCGCGGTGATACTATATGTCTATTCGTATTTAACAAATAAGGTAAATAGCGACAAATATTCAGAAAGCCTTAAGCAGGATGTCCGTATGGAGTGTACAATGTTGTCAAGGCTGCTTATAGACAGGGATTTTGTCATTGATGATGAGGAATCAGGTGTTGATGCGCTGATTGATAATATGTCTAATCATTTTTATGGAAGAATTATGATAATAGATGACCATTACAGGATAATCAAGGACACCTTTGGAAGTGATATAAGGGGATATATAGTAAATGACATAGTGATTGAGGTTATGACAGGTGAACGAAACAGCTATGTGAAGGACATGGATGGCTATATAGAGTGCATTTATCCGGTGATGGATGGTGACAATATCAAAGGAGTTTTGATTGTAAATGCGTCAACGAAGTATATAGACCAGATTAGCTACGTGGTGAGGAAAAAGAGCATATTATTCAGTGTTATCATAATGACTATAAGTGTCCTGGCTGCTTACTTGATTGGTAATATGAGTGTAAGGGGAATTAAACGTATTAATCGTCAGATGGAGTCAGCGAAGGATGGACATCTGGATGAAAAGCTCCCTGAACAGGGCTTTACAGAGTTCAGGATGTTGACTAAGAGTTATAATGATACTATAGGCAGACTTATGGTTCTTGACTCAACCAGGCAGGAGTTTGTGTCTAACGTCTCCCATGAGCTAAAGACACCTATAACCTCAATGAAGGTTCTTGCCGATTCTCTTATACAGAACGAGGATGCAGACCTGAATATGTACAAGGAATTTATGGCAGACATTGTGGATGAGATTGACAGGGAGAGTAAGATAATAACGGACCTTCTTACTCTTGTTAAGATGGATAAGAAATCTGCTGAGATGAATATAGAAGAGGTTGATATAAATGCACTTCTTGAGATTATACTTAAAAGAGTTTCGCCTATAGCTGCAAGTAGAAATATAGACATATCCTATGAGAGCTATAGGGATGTTGAGGCAGAGGTTGATGAGGTTAAGCTAAGTCTTGCACTTACTAATATTATCGAGAATGCAGTAAAATACAATGTGGATAATGGATGGGTTAAGGTTACCTTGAATGCTGACCATAAAAATGTTCATATTAAGGTCGCGGATTCAGGAGTAGGAATACCTGAGGACTGCAAGGAGCAGGTATTTGAGAGATTTTATCGTGTGGATAAGGCGAGAAGCCGTGACACAGGTGGTACAGGACTTGGTCTTGCCATAACTAAGAATGTAATAATGATGCACAGAGGAACTATAAAGCTCTATAGTGAGTATGGTGAGGGAACAACATTTACGATTAAGATACCTATTAAGTATGTGGAGGAAGCAAAATGAGAAATAAATTAGCTATAATTTGTGTTTTATGTACGCTCATTTGTCTGACCGGCTGTGGGAAGAGTGACAGTAGGGTTAAGGTTTCCTCAGGCTCAAATGAGAGTATGATATATATATATTATCCGGATGATAAGGAGATAAAGAAGGACGAGGAGATGTATCAGATAAAGCTTCCTGATTCAGTATCGTCATCTGTCGAGGAGGTCATGACTGTGCTTACAAATAAGCTTGGCACAGATGTGACATATCACACATATATGCTTGATGCAGATAACAATCTTTCACTGGAATTTACTGCACATGAGGATTTAACCAGAGAAAAGGCACTGCTCACAGATGCAGCAATATGTGAAACCCTGTTTCAGATAAGTGAGATAAATGACATAGATATCAAGCTTTCTGATGATACTGGCTCTGTAATAAGGGACAATCTGTATATGAGAGAGTCATTTTATTTTTATGGATATTCAGATGCGGATATGAATAACAGGCAGATTCAGTTATATTATGCAGATAAGTCAGGTGGAAGAATAATTTCATCTACAGTTACGGTTATTGATGAGCCTAATGTTTCAATGGAAGAAAAGATAGTAAGTCAGCTTGTGTCAAGAGGCAGTATTCCTGCAAAGACCACAGTTAATTCTGTAGGTATAAGTGAGGGAGTGTGTTATCTTGATTTGAACAGCAAATTTATGAATTCAGTATCTAATGTGTCGGGTGAGGTGGCACTATATTCTCTTGTCAACTCTATAGTAAGTCT
>Ga0129311_1001900_pt1 | contig 13754 bp, 19 predicted proteins | sample Go1ome_FD_94435 | JGI IMG/M metagenome (GOLD analysis project Ga0129311, IMG submission 94435) | Western lowland gorrila individual fecal microbial communities from Wisconsin, USA - Go1022B metagenome | ecosystem: Host-associated > Mammals > Digestive system > Large intestine > Fecal | place... | reverse complement strand
TAAGAGATCAGGAGATTTGATATGCCCAACCTCTGAACAGATCGGTGGGGTATAGCCGACGCGTTAAGATAACTATAAAATACCAGTACTGCCTTATCGAGGACAATTATGAATTCTCTTGCTTTGCATGTGAATTTCACTTCAGTATAGCACAGAAGAGAGAAAAGAACTATTAGAACTGCACTATAACATGTAATTGCAGACTGTCACACCAGTTTCAATGCGGTACAATACCCCTATCAAGAGAGATAGGGGTATTTTTATTATGGAACATTATATGACTGACAAGATGGTCGAAGCCTATTTGAAAGCCCTCGAAAGCGAAGAACGTGCCGCAGCGACGATCGAAAAATATCGCCGTGCTTTACTAAGCTTTGCAGCCTTTTTGAGCGGCGCGGCAGTCACGCCGGAGATGATCCGCCTTTGGAAGGACGACCTGCGCGCGAGAAACTACGCGCCGTCGACGATCAACACTTATCTGGCCGCGCTGAACGGTTTCTTCCGCTTCTGCGGTTGGACGGACTGCCGCGCGCGATTTTTGAAAATTCAGCGCCGCCTGTTCCGTGACAGCAGGCAGGAGCTGACGCGAGCAGAATACGAGAGATTGGTCGCCGCGGCGGAAGCCGCGGGCGACCGCGGTCTCGCGCTCCTGATGATCCGTTGTATACGATCAAATTTGAGATAGCAACACAGGAGAATAAATAGGAAATCAGCGGCACAGCACAGAGTCTTGCAAACTGAGGGACGGATTGTTGAGTGCACATCGGAAAGCAGGGATTGTTTATCGTTCTCTATTTGCCCCTGAATGGCATAGTGGCGAGAAGTTTCACACAAAACTTCTCGCCACTATTGTCTTATATGTGTCCTTACACGGTTAGATTCTATGATCACGCGGTACAAAACCGCTGCTCCTATTCCAGAGCTTATCAGCCTTTACGAACAGCGCCTTTTGCAGTGCGAGCAGTCTCCGCAGCAGCCGCTACCTGATCTGGCCTTTTTTCTCCAGTGCAGGATAGCTGCGATAGCTGCAGCTGCGATGAGGACAAGAAGGACCCAATCTAACAGATGCATCATAGTATCCCCACCAAGGTATAGACAGCAAGAGCCGTGATCCATGCCACGCAGCACTGCATCATCACGACCCCAACTGTCTTCAGCGTTGAGCCGAATTCTCGTCGAATCGTGGCTACCGCCGCGATGCAGGGAGTATACAGCAGCGTGAACACCAGAAAGCTGATAACGGAACGACCGGTAAACATCGTAGAAAGTGCAGCCCCGCCTAACAGGATCTGCAGCGTACTGACCACAGATTCCTTTGCGATAAAACCGGAAATAAGGGAGGTTGCGCAGCGCCAATCCGCAAAGCCCAACGGTGCGAACACCGGCGCGATCCATCGACCAATGAGTGCCAAAAGGCTATCGGCACTGTCGGCAACTACATTCAGCCTGGTATCAAAACTCTGGAGGAACCAGATCACAATGGTAGCAAGAAAAATCACAGTAAACGCCCGCTGCAAAAAGTCCTCGGCCTTTTCCCAAAGCAGCAGCGCAACGCTCTTGAGGCTCGGAAGCCGATAATTGGGCAACTCCATAACGAAGGGCACGGGCTTTCCGCGGAACACGGTTTGGTTCATGATGAGGGCCGCAGCAATTCCAATCAGAATGCCCAGCAGATACAGTAGGATCATTATGAGCGCGCGGTGCGTTGGAAAGAACGCTGCGGTAAAAAATGCATAAATTGATATTTTTGCCGAGCAGCTCATATAAGGCGTGAGCAGGATCGTCATCTTGCGGTCACGGTCACTCGACACCGTGCGCGTTGCCATAATTGCCGGCACAGAACAGCCGAAGCCGATGAGCATAGGGACGATGCTGCGACCGGACAAACCGATCTTTCGCAGAGGCTTGTCCATTACAAAGGCGACGCGGGCCATGTAGCCGGTATCTTCCAAGATAGAGAGGAAGAAAAAAAGCGTCACAATGATAGGCAGGAATACCAGCACACTGCCAACACCGGAAAAAATGCCGTCAATAATCAAGCTGTGTACCACAGGATTGATCTCATAGGCAGTCAAAGCTTGGTCTACAAGAAAGGTAAGGCCATCGATCCCGCCTTGCAGCCAGTCGGAAAGACGCTGACCAATAACATTGAAGGTGAGATAGAAAATCAGCAGCATGACAAGCAGAAACGTCGGAATGGCCGTGTAGCGACCGGTGAGAATTCTGTCGATCTTCATGGAGCGGGCGTGCTCCCGACTTTCATGGCATTTCACCACAGATGATGCCACCACGCCTTCAATGAAGGTGTAGCGCATATCAGCAAGCGCCGCGTTGCGATCAAGTCCTGCCTCACTCTCCATCTGCACGATGCAATGCTCAAGCAACTCGCGCTCGTTTTGATCAAGTGCCAGACGGTCGGCAAGGTCATCGCCGCCTTCGATCAGCTTTGCTGCGCAGAAGCGAGCCGGCACACCGATGCGGTCGGCGTGATCGGCAATCAGATGCGTAACGGCGTGGATGCAGCGGTGAACGGCGGAATCATCCGCGCAGAAGTCTGTCACCTTTGGCAGAGTTCTGCTCCGAGCCACAGCAATCGCCTGATTCACCAGCTCGCTCACGCCCTCACCCTTTGCGGCCGCGATCGGTACGACAGGGATGCCGAGCGAGGTGCTCATCTTCTGCACGTCGATGGAACCGCCGTTGGAACGCACTTCATCCATCATGTTCAGCGCCAGCACCATAGGTATCCGCAGCTCAAGCAGCTGAAGTGTCAGGTACAGATTCCGCTCAATGTTGGTGGCATCCACAATGTTGATGATGCCGTCCGGCTTTTGGTTGAGGATAAAGTCACGGGAGACGATCTCCTCCTGTGTATAGGGCCGCAAGGAGTAGATGCCGGGCAGATCCACCACGGAGCAGCTTTTTTCGTCTATGATCTCTCCCATCTTCTGGTCTACCGTGACACCGGGAAAGTTGCCGACATGCTGATTGGATCCGGTGAGGGCGTTGAAAAGAGTCGTTTTCCCGCAGTTCTGATTTCCAACGAGTGCAAAGATCATTTCGGCTCGTCCTCCACTTCGATTTTTTGAGCCTCCTCTACGCGCAGCGTTAGCTCGTAGCCGCGCACGCGGATCTCGATAGGATCACCCATCGGCGCGACCTTCTGTAATGTCACGCGGGTGTGCGGGATCAAGCCCATATCCAGCAGGCGGCAGCGCAAGGCTCCATCTCCGCCAACAGTGGTGATCACAGCAGAATTCCCCACTTTTAATTGATTCAATGTCATTCGCTTTCCTCTTTTCTTGGCCAGTTTTAATTTCATGGTAGCATTCCTGCTGCGGACTGTCAATACAGCCGAACCGGCATAATTCAAAGTGTGTAATAGGAATATTTGGCCTTGTGCTGCAGAAAATGTTGAAAAGGTTCCTGCGGCAAGGAAAAGTCTTACAACTCTTTCGCAGTTTTAATCGATCCGCAGCAATTCGTCATCGTCGGAGCATCCGAAGCGATTGACATCGGAGTCGGGGAAAGACTGGTAAATATGTACGTTCGAACGCGGAAAGCGCTCTTGCAGAAAATCACGGAACGCATAGACTGGATCGACGGCATATCCGCCTATCATTCCGGAACGGCACACGTAGTCGAGAACGCGGTGCAAAGCTGCTGCGTCTGGATACTGATTGCGGATCAAGATAACGTCTGGCACAGCCGGTTCATCTCCTCACTGATCATTTCGTTTTCAGTAAAGCCCTGCTCTGTCAGCGCGATGCGCAGATGACAGAATGCGGCGGCGTAATTCGGCGAACAGGCACCGGATGAAGAATTTGCGCGGATCAAACTGCGCAGGTAAGCGCTGGGCATCATTCCTGCAGTGTGAGACAAATCATCTAATCGTTTGCGCTCGTCCACTGAGAGGCGGACAGATAAAATTTGATTTTTCATTTATTACTCCTTTTGACGTTCATGGCAGGAAGCGCAGATCGTATGACGCTTCTTTATTGAGATGTTTGCAGTGTGGTAAAAAATGAATAGAGATTATAGAAAAGTCTGATGAAGCGCACGCAGTTGTGCAGTCTCATCAGACTTTCCAAATGATGTTGACATGGTTGCCGTCGAGTTCGATCCGCTCGATAAATTCAGCAGCAATCAATTTTTTCTCGTCAAAAGCAGAGCGGGAAAAATCCAACCGCCGAATCTGAGACGCAGAATGCGGGGCGGTATGTAAGAGCTGTTCCCGCTCGGCGTGCAGTTTTTCAATCATTTTTGAGATATACACGACCGCCACATCACTGCTCTCGGCGAGAGCGTTCACCAGACGATCGATTTTCTGCTCGATTTCCAAAACAGCTTTCGCCTGCGCGTGGCCTTCATTTACTGAGGGAAGCTCGGCGGGACAGGCATCGAGAATGTGCTGGAGCTCATTGGCAATATAGGTCTCCAGCTCTCTAAGGTCTACATCAATCGATTCATCACAGTTGCCGAAGTTGGACCGACCGGAGCAGACCAGCTTACAGCGTTGCTCCGACTTTATGTAGTTGACCTTGACGGCATAGCCGCATTTGCTGCATTTTAAGAGACCGGTCAGCCAGGAGTATTTACCCGCGTTGGTGCGGGGAAGCTGCATCTGTCCGGAGAGCTTGTCCTGTACACGCAGCCAGAGGGAAGACGGAATGATTCCCTCATGCGTGGACAGGCTGAGCATCTGCTCATCCTTTTTCGTGTACTTGCCGCGGCTGCGGTCGCGCTTCCCAATCAGATGACAGCCATGGACGCCGTCAAAAACTTCGGGCATCTGGCGGATCTGGATGCCCTGCGCAAGGTAATAGCAGTAGACCGCTTCGTCAGCCTGCACGTAGACGGGGTTCCGCAGAATACGGGACAGAGTCACGTTATCCCACGCCTCGCGCTTGGGGCCGTGAATGCCCTGCTCAGTCAGGGTTTTGGCAAGGGCGCGCAGCGATGTTTCAGACCGGACATATTCTTCAAAAATGTGGAGAACAGTCTTTGCGTTTTCATCGGCTATCAGAGATGAGACCTTGCGCCCGTCAAGCTCAACTTTGGAAAGCGCATACCCGTACGGTGCGGGTCCACCCGGCCATGCACCGAGGGAAACGCGGTGATGGTAGTTGTCGCGCACACGCTCCGCGGTCGTTTCACGCTCAAGCTGGGCAAAGGTCATCACAATGTTGAGCATGGCCCGTCCCATCGGTGAGGAAGTGTCGAACTGCTCGTTGACGGACAGAAATTCGACATCGTTTTTACGCAGAAGCTCCCAAATCTGGCTGAAATCCGCGAGGGAGCGGCTGAAGCGGTCCAGCCGGTACACGACGATTTTTTTGACGCGGCCCGCCTCCACCGCCTCCATGAGCTCGCCGAAAGCAGGCCGCTTGGTGTTTTTGCCGGAAAAGCCCTTGTCCGAAAAAACAAGGGCATCGTCCACAGTAAACTTCCGGCACAGTTCAATCTGTCCCTCGATCGAAAGGCTGCCCTTTTTATCGATGGACTGACGCGCATAAATGGCATCCATCGGCCTCACCTCTGCGCGCGGGCAGCCAGCAGCAGAAGGCAGCGGCGGCAGATCGCCGCCTGACGCGCAGAGCGCTCTATAGGGTCAACGGTTGAATAAGTGTTTTTGATAATCATAAGGGTTTCCTCCTTCGAGAATGTATGAGCCAGGACCGGAAGTTATTCCGGACGGCTTTACCACCCTGTTGAAGGCTGTGTAAAAATGTATTACAGGTGCTGCCGGACCTTTCGATAAAAGGTGCTGCGGCTCATATCGAGACGACGCATGGCTTCCGCTGCGCTGATGGTACCCGCACGCCAGAGTTTTTCCACCGCATCAAAATTGCTTCGCTCAATCGGCTTGCGACCAGTGTATTTCCCTTGTGCTTTGGCGATGGCGATGCCTTCGCGCTGACGCTGCAAAAAATACTCGCGCTCTAATTCTGCAACAGCGCCAAAAACAGTCAGCATAAACTTCCCTGTTGGTGTCGTGGTATCGATTGCCTCTTTCCTGCTGACGAACTCCACGCCTTTTTCGGATAGCTTTTCTATCAGCTCCAGCAGGTCTCGTGTGTTGCGGGCAAAGCGGCCGATGGATTCGACAATGACGGTGTCGCCCTTGCGTACGTAGTCCATCATCTTTTTCAGCTCCGGACGGTCAGTGTTCTTACCGCTCAAGCGGTCGATGTAGACCTCATCAACACCGAGCTCCTGCATCAACACCTCCTGCCGCATGGTATTTTGCTCCTGTGTGCTGACGCGAATATATCCGATTTTCACAAAATCACCGCCTTTTAATCAATCTGAAACTAATATGTCCCAATGAAGCCACCGAACGCTTTGGCACATGCCAAAATGCGAAGAGCAGCTTCATTGGGACACTTTTTTACTGTTTCTATAGGGTACACCCTAATGGGCTATTTCTTCCGCCCCTTGAGATAGCCCTTTCCGCCGCGGATCATAATATACACATTGGCACCTAACAGCGCACCCGCTGCGAGGTCGTACAGCGGTGTGCCGACTGCGGCAAAGAAAATGGGCATCAGGAACCGCCTCCTTTTTCCCTGAGTGCGGTACAGAGCCCTTCTGCGATAAATAGCACCAAAAGAGTCAGCACCATGCCGACCGTCACATAGCCTAAATCCATCTCGTACCCTCCCTTCATCTTTTTTTGCCGCGAGCACTGACCTTGCACCGTGATTTGCTGCGTGCTTTGGCTCGCTGCACATGTACGGAGCAGTACAGATCGACGCTGCTGCCACGCGCTTTGTAGTTACTCTTTGCTTTGATTTTTTGCTTCATAGTCACCATGTCCCTTCGTACAAAATTCCTTCGATATCGTCAGTCGTGAACCCCTGATCCAACAGCCGGTCAATCATCTCGCCTGTAAAGCCGAACGCTCTTGCCACCGATTTCAACAGCCGGATATGCTCGCTCTCCATTTTCGGCGGCTCGGCATACAACGACGAACTCCAATATTCCCAAGACGGTCGGCAGAGCTTGGACGCGTCGAAGGTCGCGCGGGTGATATGCCCCCTGCGGTCGATCTTCAGGAGTTCCCCCATCTCCACCTCAATCGTCTTTCTGCACCCCAGTTGCCTACCATAGCGGGTCAACGCTCTGTTCAGGATCTCGGCAGTCGAGGCGTAAACGTAAACGCCACACTCCGGAAAGTAGGCAATGCTGAGCGGGCTGTCCCCCTTGACGATCCACAGCGCATCCTGCTCATCCAGCACCGCAAATGAAAAAGAGCCCTCGACCTGTTCAGCCATCTTTGCAAGGCTGTCAAAGTCGAGGACTTTTTGCTGTTCCAGAAGCTGCACCGCCACATAGCTGTCGGTCTGGATTTTTGTTTTCGGCAAATGCTTGGTATGACGAAGTCCACGGTCATTCCACAGCACACCGTTGTGCGCCAGTGCAAAGTGCTTTCCCTTTACACAGCCGAAAAAGGGGTGATTATTGTAATTCTTTTTTGCACTGCCCTGTGTTGTCATCCGCGTGTGTCCCATAACGGCGCGAGCTTCCGCGGGAATACGGAAATGCAGCCGATGCGCCGCCAGCGGACGCTTATAGATTTGTAGCCCACGCGATGTGTTGTAGGCGATGCCGGTGGCATCGGTACCGCGCGCTTCTGCTGCGATAGAGAGCTCTCGAATCAGGCGGCTCTTCTGCTTGACGCTCAGTGCGCCAGTGTAGTCAACGAAACCGAACAAACAGCACATCAAACTTCACCCTCGCTTTCAATCGGCTCATTGATGTAGAGCCTGCGCTCTTTCAGATACTGGATCAGTTCAGGCTTCGTACAGCCAAGCATGAAGCTGGACCAGGACATGGCTTTCAGATCATCGTCGGTCAGGTAGATCGCGGCGTCGATGATGCAGTCAAGCAGTTCAAGAGTTGCGATCAGGGTATTGTACTTCAACGTGCCCCGGAACATCCGAAACTCCACGGTGTCTGCGTTTGTCAGATTGACCGCCGTATACCGTCCGGCGTGGCGGCCGCTCTTTGCATGGTCAAGAATTTCCTGCGGCTGATCTTTGTAGCCGTACCTTGCGGCCCACTGATTCAGCTGCCCTTGCGTACGGCGGGAGAACTTGAGCAGCTCGTCCCAAAATTTTTCGAAAAAGAACAGGGTGCGTGCGATGGCTGCATCCTGTGTACTCTCGGTACTGCCAAACGCAGTGCGGTTGATGTGAACATGGAGCCCACAGGTGCCCGCTTGATGACTGGTATACCCCAGCTTTTTTGCTTTTTCCACAATCTGCTCCCACGGCATGCTGCGCAGGTGGAAATCGAGAGTCATCGGGTGGGTGACGATCTCGAATCCCTCATCAAGGCTGCCGTCGTGCTTGCAGTAGGCCAGCGGCTGTTCAGCATTTGATCCGAATAAGAGAAAAGCCTTGTTAGCAAAAATGTGGGAGGCAGGCCGCAAAGACATTAACAGTCTTTTTTATATCAACGAGGACGGCAATTTGGCCTCCAATTTTTTGGCAGAGAAAAAGCTGAAGCAGCTGAGCGATTTTTACGGTACGCTCGCGGCGCGTTACAAAGAAGGTGCGTGCTATGAAAAGACTGTACTGACATGGATTAAAATGGAAGATTCCGAGCCAGTCTATCTCGGACAACCAGCATCAGAAGATATCATCGGCTTTCTCTCGCGTTGGGAAGGCGAGAAAATACGGATGGCGGAATGGGAAAACTTTTACAAAGAATTTGAGCGTCTGTACGGTCAGGAATGCAGAAATCGGTTCCCGATTGACAGCGCAGAGTATCAAAAAGCGTTTTCCGTTCGAAAAGCGCCATCACGCCGAAAGTCGACGGTGAACTGTCAGATGCAAATACTTGGGCTGCCATACGAATTGAATAAAGAGAACAACTGCTGGGTTCTCCATAAGCAGAAGTAACGATATGGTCTCTTTTCTTGAACGAAGAATACGACAACGAGCCGATACAACAAATATTGTTTTCAAAATTCTGCAGTCCGCTTGTGTCAAACAGTTAAATGTGGTATAAACTAAAGTGACACTTTGGATTTGCATAAAATAATTGCGGCAGCAGTAAGGGAGGAAGCTTCATGTATTACGAGAGAACGATCGAGCCGGTCATTCAAAAGATCAGCGAGACCTTCCCGGTGCTGATCGTCACGGGCCCCAGACAGGTTGGCAAAACCACCTTGCTGACTCATCTGGCGGAGAGTGATAGAAAGATCGTGTCCCTGGACAATCCTATGATCCGCGCGTTCGCAAAGAGTGACCCGGAATTATTTCTGCAGCGATATGCGCCGCCTGTCCTGATCGACGAGGTGCAGTATGCGCCGGAGCTGTTCGATTACATCAAGGTCTATGTAGATCGTGAAAAGAAGTGTGGTGACTTCTGGCTGACCGGTTCTCAGACCCTCCGGATGATGAAGCGGGTAACGGAATCTCTTGCAGGTCGTGCCGGCATTGTACGAATGGAGGGACTTTCCAACAGCGAGATCAACGGAAACCACTTCCCAGCGTTCACAGTAGATATTCCTGCATTGATGGGACGCATGTCTGTCGCTCCGCAGATGACAATCTCAGAGGTGTTTGCCCGCATCTACAAAGGCTCCATGCCGCGCCTCTATGAAAACGAGCAGGTGGATCGGGAGCAATACTATGAGTCCTATCTGGAGACATACATCAGCAGAGACATCAAGGACTTATCCCAAGTCGGTGACGAGACGGCATTTTTGAATTTCATGTCGGTCGTAGCGGCGCGGACAGCTACCAACGTAAACTACGAAGCGCTTGCGTCTGAGGTCGGCGTATCCGCACCAACCGCAAAGCAGTGGCTTTCGATTTTGGTGTCCTCAGGCATTGTGGCACTGATCCAGCCCTACTCCAACAATGCCTTGAAGCGAGTGATTAAGGCTCCGAGAATGTATTTTCTGGACACAGGGCTCTGCGCACATCTTACCAGATGGACCAGTGCAGAGACGTTGGAGCGGGGAGCTATGGATGGCGCGTTCTTTGAAACATGGGTGGTATCTGAGATCTACAAGAGCTACCTCAATCAGGGAAAATCTCAGCCGCCGCTGTACTTCTACCGTGACAGCAACAAGAAGGAAATCGACCTTATCATTTATCAGGACGGTGTCGTTTCGCCGATAGAGATCAAAAAGAACTCTGCGCCAAAGGATGCTACAAAGAATTTCAGCGTGCTGAGTCCTATTGAGAAAGAACCGGATGCTGACAGCATCTCGGCTGGAGCAGCGCATCTGAAAACGAAGATTGGAACCGGTGCAGTGATCTGCATGCCGCCGGATATGATTCCGGTCGATCAAAAAAACTGGTACATTCCAGCCTGGCTGATTTGAACAAAATACGGTCCTGATCATATAAAAAGTGCTGCCGCAGTTCTGCGGCAGCATCTCCAGCTGTGAGTCTGGTGAACACACTTTACTAATATGGAATTGATTCTGGGCATGTTCAGCCGTGGGCTATGAATAGACGGAAAGAGGACGGTCAGCGGAGGCCATGAAGCAAGCCGCCGCAGGCGTTTCCAAGTGCTGCCAGTGGGGATTCGCTCGACTGGAAGGGCATTTCCGCCGACGAGATCACAAAGCGCGTGACGAGCAAGGTCACAAGCGGCTCGATCGTGCTCTTCCACAACGCGGGCGAGCACACGCCCGAGGCCCTGCCCGGCATCCTCGACTATCTCCTTTCCGAGGGCTACCAGATCGTGCCGATCTCGAAAATTCTCCTGACCTGCGATTACACCATCGACCACACGGGCCGCCAATGCCCGGCGGAAGCGGTGCAATGACCGAAGGCGGGCGTGCAGCGCGGGTAAATGATTGTTTCATGCGGACACTTGTTTTTCCCGCAGGGCCATGCTATAATGATCGTACTTTACTTCGATCAACCGAAAAGGAGACGATACAATGGCTTACATGGATCTGTCCCAGGCCGAGTGGCAGCAGGAATACGACAAGGTGTCCGCCGAATACGCGAGCTGGAAGGCCAAGGGCCTCAAGCTCAACATGGCGCGCGGCAAGCCCAGCAAGCAGCAGCTCGACATGGTCAGCGATATCCTCACGGTGCTGAACAAGCCCGAGGACTGCATCGACGACGGCGTGGACGCGCGCAACTACGGCGAGCTCAAGGGCCTTGCGAGCGCCCGCGCGCTGTTTGCCGATATCTTAGGCTGCAAGCCCTCGCAGGTCTTTGCGGGCGGCAACGCGAGCCTGCAGCTCATGTACGACACGATCTCGAAGGCCTACACCCACGGCCTTCTGCACAGCGAGAGACCGTGGTGCAAGGAAGAGAGCGTCAAGTGGCTCTGCCCCGCCCCCGGCTACGACCGCCACTTCAAGGTGACCGAGAGCTTCGGCTTCGAGCTCATCACCATCCCGATGACCGAAAACGGCCCGGACATGGACATTGTTGAGAATCTCATCAAGGACCCGAGCGTCAAGGGCATGTGGAACGTGCCGAAGTACTCGAACCCCGACGGCATCATCTATTCCGACGAGACGATCGAGCGCATCGCCGCGATGAAGCCCGCGGCTCCCGACTTCCTTCTCATGTGGGATAACGCCTACTGCATCCACGAGTTCAACGGCGATTTCGTCCCCTTCAAGGACATTCTGAGCCTGTGCGAAGCGCACGGCAATGCCGACATGGTCTTTGAGTTCGCCTCCACCAGCAAGATCACGCTGCCCGGCGCGGGCATTGCGTGCTTTGCGTGCAGCGAGGCCAACATGGATTACATCACGAAGCTCATGGGCGTGCAGGTCATCAGCTTCGACAAGATGAATCAGCTGCGCCACGTGAAGTATCTCCAGAACAAGGAGCACACGCTCGAACTGATGAAGAAGCACGCCGCCATCATGAAGCCGAAGTTCGACATGGTCATCGAAACGCTCGAGCGCGAGATCAAGCCGCTCGGCATCGCGAGCTGGCACACGCCCAAGGGCGGCTACTTCGTCTCCGTGAACACGGCTCCCGGCCTTGCCAGGCGCACGCTGGCGCTTGCGAAGGAGGCGGGCGTCGTGATGACGAGCGCGGGCGCGACGTATCCGTACGGTCATGACCCCCTTGACAGCAACATCCGCGTCGCCCCGTCGCTGCCCCCGGTCGAGGAGCTCGAACAGGCGATGGCCGTGTTCTGCTGCTGCCTCAAGCTCGCGGCGCTGGAACAGAGCAGGAAATAATTGGATCACTGCCGAAAAAAGCGGACCGCGCTGCGGTCCGCTTTTTCTCATTCCGATTCAGTTTTTGTTTTCTTCTCCTCCCGCTTCATGCGCCAGACGGCGAGCGTGCGCACGAGCAGGATGTTGACGAGCGCCAGGCGCGCATAGCTATATACAACGCTGATGAAGAAATACGGTGAAAAATTGCTGTAGTTTTGCAGATTATCTCTCCATAGCGGCATGATGCCGTAGCTCATCAAAAGCGGCAGCACAACGAGCGCCGCGAGCCAACCGGCAGTGAGCCATGTGACCTCTTTTTTCGTCGCGGGCAGCCTGAGCGTTCGGTAGGAGCGCACCGTGCAGACGATCATCACGAGCATACCGAGGAGCTGCACCCACGAGATAGCAAGGCGCGCGTAGTTCATCTGCGCCGTCCAGAGGTGTGTCATAAAGGTGGTCGTCCACGAAAGGCCGGTCGCAAAGCGGAGGTAGAAATCAATGCACCCATAGGCCGCCCAGCCGCACCACAGGCCTGTGCGATGCTTCACCGTAAAGCAGATGATGCCGCAGAGGAAAAACGGCGATCCATAGATCAGCCCCGCCAGCAGATCACCGGCGAGTATCAGGCAGATGAGCAAAAGGGCTGCGCCGATGCCCAACAAGATCGTACCCACAATGGTGCAGCGCTTTTCCCTCTCGGACGGAGTCTGCGGCGTGAAAGAGGCGGGTACTGCCTGTGCCGCGGGCGCGGCTGTTTCCGCCTTCGGCGCGTCCTCGCCGCGCACGAGCTCGTCAAGCGTCACACCGAAGAGCTCGGAGAGCTTTAATAGCTTGTCGAGCTCGGGGATGGACGCGTCCGTTTCCCATTTGGAAACGCTCTGGCGCGAGATGTCCAGCGCGTCGGCCAGGTCACCCTGCGACCAGTTTTTCTGTGTGCGCAGACGCACGATGTTTTCTCCCAGTGTCATGTGAGGGGGTTCTCCTTTGCAGAATTTCTGCATTCAGCTTACCAGACCAGCCGCCAAAAGTCCACCAAGCGGGCTTGAAAACTTAGCAACCAGCGGTTGCGGCGTAAAAAAAGAGGCCGTAAACGGCCTCTTTTTGCGTTTTAGAATTCGTAGTCCACGGCTACGCGGTCGGCGCGGATGGATTTGCAGATGCTGCTCACGGCGACGTGGCGGGGATCGACCTTGTAGGCGTTCAGGTCGTCCATCGTCTCAAACTCGGAGACGAGCACGGCGTCGTAGTTGTCCGCGCCGATGTTCTTCGCGACCTCGCACTTTTTCAGCTGCGGGATCACGCCGTCGAGCGCGGCGAGCTTCGTCAGAAATTCGTCAGCCTTCTCCTCCGTGCCCTCGCGGAATTTCCACATCACAATATGACGGATCATGGTTCTTTCTCCTTTTTATTTTGCGTTGTAGACCTCGATGGCCTTCTTGAGGATATCCATCGCGCGCTCGAGCTTGTCGCACTCGAGGACATAGGCCATGCGGACCTCGTTTTTGCCCTTGCCGGGGGTCGCGTACATCGGCGCGCCGGGCGCGAACATCACGGTCTCGCCGTTGTCGCTGAACTCCTCGAGCAGCCAGCG
>Ga0129311_1001899_pt1 | contig 13762 bp, 11 predicted proteins | sample Go1ome_FD_94435 | JGI IMG/M metagenome (GOLD analysis project Ga0129311, IMG submission 94435) | Western lowland gorrila individual fecal microbial communities from Wisconsin, USA - Go1022B metagenome | ecosystem: Host-associated > Mammals > Digestive system > Large intestine > Fecal | place... | reverse complement strand
TGGCGATAACATGAATAATAGAATATTGAAAAGAAATCTTGAAAGAGGAGGAATCAGTTCTTTTTAGGTTGTCTTTTGTTACAGATGACTATACAATTTACAGTGATTGAAATAAGAGGGGAATGGAATGAAAATAGTCATTGCAGGAGCTGGTAAAGTCGGAAAGACATTAACAAAAGAATTAAGTGCTGATGAATATGAAATTACATTGATTGATAAAAATCCTGTTGTTTTAGAAACAATTGGTAATCGATATGATGTGATTACATATGAAGGAAATGCAGCAACTGTAGAAACATTAGAAGAAGCTGGTATCAATGAAACGGATGTTTTTATTGCGGCTACAAGTGCAGATGAAGTTAACGTATTGGCATGTATGACTGCACGTGCATTAAATAAGAATGTACATGTTATCGCAAGAGTGAGAGATCCTGAATATGTTTCTGGTTTATTGAAGTTGAGTGATCACTTTCATTTATCACTTGTAATTAATCCTGAAAGAGAAGCTGCAATTGAAATTGCTAGTTTATTGAAACTTCCAGAATTTAATAAGGTTGAACACTTTTCTAAGTCTAGAGCAGAAATTGCTGAACTTAGAATTGAAGAAACTTCTAAAATCAAGGATATCAAGCTGTCAGACTTACATAAGCGTGTACAGGCACAGGTACTGATTTCCGCAATTTTAAGAGAAGGACGTATTATATTGCCAAATGGTGATACGGTATTAAAAGAAAATGATCGTTTATATATCACAGGTACAGATCAGGAATTACATACATTATTAAATAATATTGGTGTTGTAAAGAAACCTGTTGGACATGTATTGATTGCTGGAGGAAGCAGAATTGCGTATTATCTTGCAAAGAGTCTTGAAGAATCTGGCATTCGTTCAACAATCATTGAACTGGATGAAGAAACATGCACAATGCTTGCTGGATTACTCCCAAAAGCTACGATCATTCATGGTGATGCTTCTGATCATTCTGTATTAGACAGTGAAGATCTTGAAGATTATGATGCATTTGTATCATTAACAGGAATTGATGAAATCAATATGGTTTCTTCAATTATGGCGCGTCAGAAGAAGATTCCTACTGTCGTTACAAAGCTTGGTAGAGGAAGAATCAATGAATTAACAGATTTACTGGATCTTGGTTCTGTGATTTCTCCAAAGGATCTTGTATCAATGCATATTGTTCGTTATGTACGAGCAATTCAAAATAAGCAAGGTGCAGCCTTAACAATTCATAGAATCGCAGAAGATCGCGTTGATGCTTCTGAATTCCGTGTGGATGAAACAACAAAACATTTAGGTATTCCTTTAAAAGATCTTCATATTAAAAAGAATATCTTGATCAATTCTATTGCGAGAGGGAATTTGTTCCAGATTCCTAATGGTGATTCTACATTAGAAAAGGGAGATATTATTGTCATTCTTTCTGATGAAACAAAAACAATTCATCAAATCAATGATATTTTTGAGGATTGAATCATATGAATTTTAGATTTGTATTACGTATTATTTCTTACATTTTGTTGATTGAAGCAGCATTAATGGTTCCATCCGTTGGTATTGCATTGTATCAACAAGAATGGAATGCGTTGTATGGATTTTGTGTAACGTATGCCATTCTGTTCTTGTGTGTTGGATTGTTGTTCATCATCACAAAGAATTATCAAAGAGGTCATTTCTTTGCACGTGAAGGACTTGTAACAACAGGTTTAACATGGATCGTTATGAGTGCAATTGGATGTCTTCCATTTGTATTCTCAAATGAAATTCCTCACTTCGTTGATGCAATGTTTGAAATGGTATCTGGTTTTACAACAACTGGTTCCTCGATTCTTTTAAATGTAGAAGAGATGTCATATAGCTTGTTGTTCTGGAGATCATTCAGCCACTGGGTTGGTGGTATGGGAATTCTTGTATTCTTGCTTGCAATCGTTTCTGTTGGCGGTAAGAATGGTGGATTTACAATGCATATCATGCGTGCGGAATCTCCTGGACCAGCTTCTGGAAAAATTGTTCCGAAGATGAAAGATACTGCCAAAATCACATATAGTATCTATGCGGCATTGACAGTCATTGATGCATTGTTATTGATTATTGTTGGTAAAATGCCAGTGTTTGATGCGGTATGTATTGCGTTTGGTACAGCGGGTACTGGTGGATTTGGTGTCAAAGCAGATTCTATGGCTTCTTACAGTCATGCGGCAATCAATATCACAACAGTATTCATGTTGCTATTCTCTGTTAACTTCTCTATTTATTTCCTGATCTTAACAGGAAAAGCAAAAGAAGCACTCAAAGACGAAGAATTTATCTGTTTTATTTCCGTTGTTTTCTTAGCAATTGTTGGATTGTTTGCTACGGCATTGCCATTCTATAAACAATATGGTGATTGTTTACGAGATGCAGCGTTTACGGTTGGAACGATTATATCTACGACTGGATATGCAACGACAGACTATAACCAATGGCCGGCAATGGCACATACGATTGTTTTGTTATGTATGTTTGTTGGTGCGTGTGCTGGCAGTACAGGCGGTGGATTCAAACAGGTTCGTCTTGTTATCTTATGGAAGACATTAAGAAGAAATGTACATAAGTTCTTACATCCAAGTGAAGTGAGAGTCATTGAATATAACAATCGTCCAATGCCTGAAAGTATTGTTAATAATATTTCATCCTATTTGATTGTGTATGTATTCTTGGTTATGGCTTCTACATTATTGATCTCTGTAGATGGATTTGACTTTGAGACGAATTTCTCTGCAGTTATGGCAACAGTCAATAATATTGGACCTGGTTTATCACTTGTAGGACCAGTCAGTAACTTTGCATCTTTCTCAACATTTTCTAAGATTATACTGACATTTGATATGTTGGCAGGTAGACTTGAGATCATGCCAATTCTTATCTTGTTCTCCAAGTCAACTTGGAAACGTGCTAGATAAATATAAAAATGGTTGAACAAATCGGTTCAACCATTTTTTTAACTATTCGCTTGTTTCAGGTGTTGCGGTAGCTTCTACCTGAATAGATTCTCCTGTTTCAGGATCTTGAACGATCACGAAGTTTTTTAAGGAAGAATCAGGTGTTGTGATTTCAGAACGATATTTGAAATAATCTGTCTGGTAGATCATCAATGAAATATTGAATGCATTGTTGACTCTTGCGGTGTTATTTGTGATGTAGGAATCATCAACACTTACACTCTCATCTGCAGGTACAAATTCATTTGTTGCGGCATAGTATGTTCCTTTGTTTGTTGTCCAGTCACCATCTGGGAAATAAACAATGGATTCCTGCTCTGAGAAGTAATCTGTACCAAGATAGAAGCGAGGGTCATAGTTCAAGTTATAAAGATTTAATACAGTTGGTAAAATATCATATGTGCTTGTAACGTCAGTGAATGTTTCATCTCCTAGAATAGATGGACAATAGATGACTAGAGGGGAACGGAATTCATTCATTCCTTCACTTCGATCAATGGTTGTACCATCATCATCGATTGCTGGTGTGCAGTCATAGAGATAATTCAAATTCATATTTAATGGATGATGATCTGCAAAGAATACGATTGCGGTATCGTCTAGTTTTTCAGCTTCTTCTAATGTTTCTAGAAGGTATTCCATACCTTTATCTAGTTCCATAGCTTTTGAAATATAATGTTTTACATCTTCTGGATAATCTGGATGAACCTTGTTGATTTCATCTAAGTATTTATTTCCTAAAACATCCCAGTTTGTGTTATATGGGAAATGTGTTGAAGATGTAATATACATTGTCATAAACTTATCTTCATTGATAAATTTATCTGTCGTGAATCTGAATAAGTCATAATCAGACTGCCATCCAGAAATTGTAATATCTTCACCATATTCTTCTTTGAAATCTGTCCAGTCTTCATAATCTTCACATCCTAGACTTTCCATCATTTCTTTACGAGGATAGAATTCATCGGACCAGTTATGATAGGCATGTGTAGAATAACCTGCAGCGTTAAATAATGAGAAGATGGAATTTTTCCATGTATTATCCGCAAACTCTGCATATACGTTTGTATCTCTTCGAGGAACAAGAGATGTTTCTGAAATGAGTTCTGAATCAGAAGTTCCTGTATCAAATTTAGGTGTGTAGTGATGTGAGAAGTTCCAGCCTTGTGTCATCATTTTATAGAGGGTAGGCGTTAATACTTGATCCATACCAATATAGTCATAGGCTTCGATCATGACATAGATTAAATTCTTGCCATCTAATAAACCAGTTTTTTCATTGTAACCTTCAATATTCTGATTCATTAAGTAGCTGTCTACTTTTTTACGTGTTTCATTATCATCTGCATTAGATAATTCAGTCCACTTTGTATCGTCTATTTTTCTTGTGCTGTCAACTTTTGTATATTGTTGCTCTTCTTCTTGTAATGTTGCTTCTTTTTCAGTGAAAATCGTTGCGATATCTCTTAGCAGGAATCTTTCAATGCCGTATTCACGAACTGCACGTTCCTGGAATGTTGGGTATGTGTACTGTTCCCAGTCTCCATATACAGATGTGAGTAATAAACCACATTCATCTAATGCTAATGCACTGACAAGGACAAGGATCGTATTCTTGTAGTTTTTGGATTGATATAGTTCAAAGAACTTTCTTTGAATCCAGATATAGGAAAGTGGAATCAAAAGCATGAACCAGTACAGTGGAGGCATCTGACGAATATATTGAAGTACATACGAAACCATAGCTCCAGCTAATCCACCAGCTGTTTTAAGTGTTGCATAGGAATGCATCATATTATGAATACCAATCTGGAATAATGCATAGACTGGCAAGATAAAACAGAAAATGGTATTGAGAATGCGAGATACTTTCAATGGAAAGAAAGATAAGATTGTCGCAAGAATTCCCGCAAATCCAAAGGAGAATAATGTAATTCTTAGAACTGATAAATCGAATGTGAATCCAAACTCAATGACTTTGAAGATGAATTCAGAAATCAACATTGTGATTGATAAAGAAATGAAGGAAAAGAGAATGAATGGAACTTTCTTTCGATTTTCATTTGGTTTCAGAAAGGAAAAGAGACATTTCTTTTCTACAGGTTTTTCTTCTACAGTTGTATCTGTAGCTTCCGTTGCTTGTTCTTCTTTTGCTTCTTCTGCAGGTTTTTCTTCTAAACCTTCTTCTACAGTTGTATCTGCAGCTTCTGTTTCTTGTTCTTCTTTTATTTCTTCTACAGGCGTGGAATGTTCTTCATGCAATTCTTTTTTATTATGCAATATGCTTTTATAACTTCTATTTGCCATGATTCCTCCTTAAAATATACCGGTTAAGTATACTATAAAAGAAAAGAATACAGACAGAAAATCTTAAGAAGTTAGTATAATTTAACGGATTCTTGTACTGCTAACCACATCATTTGTTTCAATGCATGCACGAATACGCATGATATAGACAGGTTCCTTATCTTCATATGTAACTCCAACAAGATACCCTGTTGTATCTGAAATGAATTTCTTGTTTAGCTTCTTTGCATAATTTATCATTGGTGCAATATCTAAAATATTGATATGTGTGAGATCTTTCATATATACGATCTGTGTAATACATAGACCATTGGGAATTGTAATTGCATTGTGTGGAACTTCTACATGCATTTTCTGATAGATAGAAAGATATGTGCCAATCCCTACTTTTGTTTCAATGATTTCATCTTTGACATCTCCATTTAAGATGTCTTTTGAAATAAAAACTGGTGTTGTTGTATAGAGAAAATAGTCATTATGTGTTGTTGGAACAAGCAGTTGATTCGTTTCAAATGGTGGATAGATATCAATCTTAGTATCTACGGATTGATTGAGTGATACATTGGCATCATACGTAGACATCGTTGATAAGACATGTTCCATTTCAAAGTGAATGAAATCAATTTTTTGTTGAATGTTTTCTATTTCTTTATGTAATTCAATTTCAACTTCTTTAAAACGGGAAAGATATTCTTCGAGAGAATCTAAATGTTCAGATTCATGGATATCCTGTAAAGAAAAATTAAAGGCACGCAGCTTCTTTAAATGAATAATAGATGCATAGTCCTGCATGGAGTAATCATAGTATCCATTTTCTAGTTTTTCAGGATGTAGAAATCCAAGATTTCGATACATACGAATCGTTTCTGTGTTAATTGCGGTGAGTTTTGATAATTCATTGATCTTCATATTTCCTCCTGAATATGCATGAAAACGCTATCATAAGTACTTGACTCTGTAGCAGGTACAGGGTTTTAAATTATTATATGAGATTTTTCACAAAGACACAATCTCGAAAAGGGGGAAAACATGGACTACAAAAAGTTCGAAAGAGTGAGCAGTGCAAGCTTACTTGCAGCTTCATTAGCTCTCGGCCTTGTTACTGGTTGTTCTGGTAAAGAAGGCTCTGGCAATACTTTTACTGGTACTGCCGAAGGTAAAAATGGTGATGTAACTGTTGAAGTCGTTTATGAAAACAACGAAATCAAGAGCGTTAAGGTTACAGACCATCAAGAAACAGAAGGCATCGCAGATCCTGCATTGGAAAAGATTCCTGCAGCTATCGTTGATGCACAAACACCAAACGTTGAAACTGTATCTGGTGCAACAATTACATCTGATGCAATTATCAACGCAACAAAAGAAGCTTTAAAGAGTGCTGGTGTAGATGTTGATGCTATGGGATCAAGCGCACCACACGAAAATGTTCCTGTAACTTATGAAGCTGGTACATACACAGGTACTGCAGAAGGTTACAATGGTCCTGTTACACTTGGAGTTACATTCTCTAAGGATGGTATTGAAGACATCGAAGTAACAGAAAGCAAGGAAACAGCACATGTTGGTACTGTTGCTTATGACATCTTAACGGAAGATGCTAAGGAAGCAAATGGTTCTGGTATTGATGTTGTATCTGGTGCTACTTTTACATCTAAGGCATTCAAGGATGCTTTAACAAATGCTGCTGAACAGGCAAAAGCAAGTGATTTAGATGGTTTTGCAAGCAACACAGTTGTTCATGAAGCACAAGATCCAATTGAAGAAGAATATGATGTTGTTGTCGTTGGTGCTGGTGGTGCTGGTATGGGTGCTGCTGCACAGGCTGCACAGAATGGTGACAGTGTTGTTGTATTAGAAGAAAATGCTGAAGTTGGTGGTAACACATTAGTTTCAGGTGGTCAGTTCCAGGCAGTTATGGACTACCTCGTATGGGATCCAGCAAATCCAGATGCTACAAGTGCAAAGTGGGATTATGATGGAAAAACATATGACAAGGTAAAGGCTGCACAGGGTCAGCTTTCTACATTAAAGACAATTCTGAACTGGAATGAAGATGCATTTGATGAAGATTACTTCAAGGATAAGGAATATGTTCCTGGTGAAATCGATGAAGTAAGTAAAGCTGGTGTTCATTCTGAATACTTAGAAACATTAAAAGAATTGAAGAAAGAAATCCAGGCATATGTTGACTGGGCTGATAAGAAGATTGCTGCAGGAGCAAAGGAAACAGATTTAACATTGTTCTCTACAGTTAATTTACATATTTTCCAGACATACTATGGTGGATTAAGACAGTCTCATGACAAGAAGAGCTGGATCTATGGCGACTATGATCTTGTAAAACAGTTCTGTACAGAAGGTACTGAACTCAAGACTTGGTTAGAAGATCAGGGTGCTAAGTTCAACGATGCAATTACAATTACATTGATTGGTGCATTATGGTATAGAGAAAACGTTAACCTTGGTGGTGACCTTGATGGTGATGGAACACCTGAAGCTGCTGGTAACTGGGGAACATATTTCGCTACAACAGAAAATACAATCCTCAACACATCCAAGACTGCTAAGGATAACAAGATCATGACTCGTACAAAGGCAGAAAGCTTAATTGTTGACAATGGTAAAGTAACTGGTGTCAAGGCTAAGATGTATGATGGTACAGAAGTAACTATGAAGGCTAAGAAGGGCGTTGTCATGGCTACTGGTGGATTTGCTTCTAATATCGAACAGGTAATGGATACAAATGAATACTGGGATTCTTCTTACATCACAAAGACAACACAGACAACAAACAGATCTTCTCTTGTTGGTGATGGTATCAAGATGGGTGAAGATGTTGGTGCAGCTACAACTGGTCTAGGTTATACACAGATGATGCCTATTTCATGGGTAGACAATGGTGACTTAGCATTCGGTAATGGTTTGTATGGTGTTTATATCAACCCTACAACTGGTAAGAGATTCGTTGATGAATCTGCTGAACGTGACGTTCTTTCATTAGGTGAGTTCCAGAATGGTGTTTCTGCTGAAGGTGCACAAGGTGTATTCCTAGAATTCACAAATGCAGATACTGCAATCACATTCCCATATCCATATGACAAGTATGAAGGTAACAAGGCTGTTGAAATCTCTCATGATGATGTTGAAGGCAGAGTTTACTATGTAAAGAGTGCTGATGAAATTCAGAAGGTTCTTGACAAGTATGGCATGAAGGCTAAGCCAGAAGATATCTATAAGACAATTGAAGCTTATGATAAGTCTATCTTAGCTGGTGAACAGCCAAGTGATGGTGTTGCGAAACAGCAGTCTACTGTTCCAGTTGGTACAGTGGATGAAAATGGTAACTACTCCTTAGAAGGACAGTTACTCCGTATCCGTGTCATGGCTCCATCTACACACCATACAATGGGTGGTTTGAGTGTTGACACTGACCGTCACGTATTAGATGCAAAGGGTAATGTTATTGAAGGTCTCTATGCTGCTGGTGAAGTTACTGGTGGTATCCATGGTGGTAATAGACTTGGTGGTAACGCTATCGTTGAAATCTTCGTTTCTGGTAGAACAGCTGCAAATACAATCGCTGCAGAAAATAAGTAATTCACAAAAAGGACATGCAAAGCGCATGTTCTTTTTTCAGCACACATAAAAAGAAATCTCATTTTTCAGAGATTTCTTTTTCTAACTGTTCTTTTAATTGTGCAAAGTTCTGTTTTCTTTCTTCTGTAACAATTGGATATTGTGGATCCATGTCTTCTAAAGTGTGCAGAATGATTTCTGATACGACATAGCGCATATACCATTTATTATCTGCAGGTACAACATACCATGGACAATGTTTTGTAGAAGTTGCATTGATGGCATCTTCAAATGCCTGCTGATATGCATCCCAGTATTGTCTTTCTTCTACATCTCCACTAGAGAATTTCCAGTTTTTTTCTGGTTCTTCAATTCTAGCTAAGAAACGTTTTGCTTGTTCCTTTTTAGATACATGCAGGAAGATTTTTACAATTCTAACGTTATTCTGATAGAGATATTCTTCAAAGTGCTGGATATCTTTATAGCGTCGTTCAATGATTTCGTCTTCTTTGATACGTTTTGCGTGTGCCTGTGATTTATAGAGCTGTTTAACTTTACCAATTAATACATCTTCATAGTGGGAACGGTTAAAGATTGCGATTTCTCCCTTGGCTGGAACCTGTTGTGCAATTCTCCAAAGAAAATCATGGGCGAGTTCTGTAGAAGAAGGTGCTTTAAAGGCAGCTTCATACACGCCATGTGGAGAAAGACATTGCAAAACATGAGCAATCGTACCATCTTTTCCAGCTGCATCCATTGCCTGGAATACAACGATCAATCCTTCTTTTTTATCTGCGTATAGTTTTTGTTGCAGTTCATCTAGTTTCTTCTCATTTTCAGCCATCTTTTTTTCAGCATCTTCTTTTGAAGAACAATGCGTAGTTTCATCTGTAGAAGCTTTTTGAATATGAAATGTTTTGCTGCCATTATACATATAGTCTTTTAACATAAGCTACTCCTCACTTTATTTGCATTGTAGCACAATGCAATGTTAAGAAAAGAAATACTTTGCATTTGTTAGATTTTTGCATAAACTAATGGTAGCAGGAGGCATTTTTATGAAACAGCACCGTATTGCAGTGAGTTGTGGAGAAGGTTTTGCATCTGGATTTTTAGCAGGTCATTTAAATATATTCGCAGCACAGGAAGGAATCTCAGATAAAGTTGTCTTTGTTCGTATTCCATATATTGATTTATATGAACATCAACATGAATTTGATATGGCAATGATATTGCCTCATATTGAATGGAAAGTGAAAGAAGATACAAAGGAATATGATATTCCTTTATATATCATTCCATTTAAAGTCATTATTAAGCCAAGAGCTACAGATTTTGTGCAGGATTGTGCAGATATTATGGCTTTAGCACGTGAAAGAGGAAAAGGTGGATTGATTCGCTTCCCAGGAGAAGAAAGAACATCAGAAGTTACACGTTTATGTTCCCATGCACAATGGGTTGCAGAACATATGGATGACTAATCAAACTGCTTTAGAAAATGCTTTGTAGAAGCATTGAGATATTCTTTGTCACGATAATAGAAATTTAAATCTCTAATTGCTAGGGGATCATCCAAGATGAAATACAGTACAGATGGATCATGTATATTCTTATCTTCTGGAACAATATTGACTGTTCCATCACGAATGATTGAATATCCATATCCATTTTTTGTCATAAAGTATTCTGTAATCATTTGATCTACATACATGGCATAGTTTGCTTCTGCATCATAATGATGAAAAATCGTTGCACTTCTTGAATACAGATCACTGTCTGGACGTAATGAAATATATGGCAGTTCTTCAAAGTCTTTGAGATTGACACCTTTATTCTTTGCATTTCGATGTGTGTTATCAATGATTTCTTTCGCAGTGAATGCTTTGTTTTTATATTTTTTACAGATATCCCAGTCTGCAGGAACAGCTAATATTAAATGCTCATGGGAAACAAATGTATGTTCCATGCTTTCAAAACCTTTATGATTTGTGGTGAGGACGAGATCTAGCTCACCACTTTTTAAATGTTCTAATAATGCATCGTTATTTGTGTGTTCAAACATATTGATTTTGATGTTTGGATATTTCTGAAGGAAAGAATGCGTCAAGTTAGGGATTGTCCAGCAGCAGTAATATGTCATAGAGCCAATTGAAAAAGATCCTGATTGAATATCATTGATTTGTTGAAAGTGTTCCTTCATATTTTCTTCAATATGTGTAATCTTCTGCATTTCAGAAAGATAATATTCACAAGCCTGTGTTGGTGTAATTGGTGTAGTAGAGCGATCAAATAATTTCACACCAAGATCATTTTCAATATTGTTGATTGCCATACTTAAAGCAGGCTGAGAAATGTATAAAAGCTTTGCGGCTTTTGAGAAACTTCTTGTCTGATAGAGTGCAGATACATATTTACTTTGCGTTGACATAAATCACCTCATAAATAATTACTTATAATTAATATAACTATCATATATTTGTAATTATATGAATGCAATACTAAACTCTTCGTATCAGTTATAACTGATGTGAAGTACACATGAAGGTACGGGGAGAAATTGGTATGAAAACAAAAGTGATGAAAAGTTTATTGGCAGCTGTAATGTGTTCCGCAACATTAAGTGCATGTTCCTCTTCCACTGCTTCTTCTAGTAAAAGTGCTAATGGAAGTGGAGAAGTGATTCAGGTAGCAACAGGACAATCTATGGCACCATTCTGTTACCTGGATGCAGATGGAAACCTAGTTGGCTATGACATTGATGTATTACATGCAATTGATGACTATTTAGAGGATTACACATTTAATATTTCAGGTATGGATTTTTCAACATGTGTTGTTTCTATTGACTCTGGTGCTGCAGATATTGTTTCTCATCAGCTTGTAAAAAGTGATGAGAGAAAAGAAAAGTATCTGTTCCCTGATGAGTACTATTGTCTTTCACCTATGAGACTTGTTGTAAAGAAAGACAGTTCCATTAATTCTTTGGAAGATATGGCAGGAAAGTCAATGAATATGGATCCTGCTTCTTATGAATATGGATTGTTAACAGCCTATAACGAATCTCATCCTGGAAAGGAAATTACAATCAATGCGGTAAGTGATCAGTCAACAGCTGACTCCTATAACGCAGTTGCCACAGGTAAAGTAGATGCCGCATTAACATACCAGTCAACATTTGAATCTGTAGTAGATCAGATTGGTTTAGCTGATCAAATCAAAACAACAGATGTTGTATTGGTAGAAGATACATATCAGATGATCAACCCTAAAAAGCCAGAATTAGCTTCTAAAGTTTCTGAGGCATTAAAGAGTCTGAAGGATGATGGTACATTAAGCAAACTGAGTGAAAAATGGTTTGGTTCTGATTATTTTAAAGAATATTCCGATATGATCAGTACAACAACGGAATGAGGGTTGTTGTATGACATATCATTTTGAAAACATTCCCTCTTTGATCATGAGCATACTACAAGCATTTCCAGTAACATGTGAAATACTTGTAGTTTCACTTGTGATCTCACTTGGAATTGGATGTATTGTTGCGATTGGTTCATTAAGTGAAAATAAAACTTTGAATAAAATCGCATTTACATGGATTGCATTTATGAGAGGTGTACCTACACTTGTCATGATGTTCCTGTTATTTCTAGGACTTCCACAATTAATGACTAATATTGGAATTCCTATTTCTACCACAAATAAACTGCCATATATTATTGCGACGCTATCATTAACATCTTCATCCAATATGGCTGAAATGATGCGTGCATCGTATCTTGCAGTGGATAAAGGTCAAAGTGAAGCAGCATATTCTATTGGCATGGATGGTTTTACAACATTAAGAAGAATTGTATTTCCACAGGCATTTGGTATCGCAATTCCAATGCTTGGCAATAACATTGTCAATCTTTTCAAAGAAACATCTTTAGCATTCACAATTGGTGTTGTTGATATTCTTGGAAAGGCACGTGCAATTTCTGCAGCTAGCTTTGGTGCGAATAAACTAGAGACATATATTTCTGCAGGGATTATTTTCTGGGCAATCTGTTTGATTCTTGAAGGGACATTCAATGTGTTAGAAAAGGTTTATACAAAAGGAAGAAAGAAAGCTACAAGCTAGGAGGATTTGAAATATGGATTTTGGATTTATGAAAGAAGCATTTCCTCAAATTCTTGCGGCAGTACCAGTAACCCTATTGATGGCTTTTGCTTCTGCATGTATTGGATGGATCTTAGGATTATTGATTGCTTTAATTAGAAAAGGAAGAATTCCTGTAATTTCTCAGATCTTTGGAATTTTTGTTTCTTTTATGAGAAGTGTTCCAATGGTCATTCTTTTATATATTTCTTACTATGTTATGCCAGATTTGATCAATCAATATGGAAGCAATATTGGTTTATCGATTGATGTCAGTGTGATACCGCCTGTTGTTTATGCAATCTTTGCTTTGTTATTGAATCAGGCAGCATATTCATCTGAAGTATTCAGAAGTGCAATTTCTGCGGTAGATGAAGGACAAAGAGAAGCAGCGTTGTCGATTGGCATGACAGAATTTCAATCGTATCGAAGAATTATCTTTCCACAGGCATTTGCGACTGCTTTACCTAACTTGAGTGGTTTATTTGTCATGCTGGTCAAAGATACTTCACTTGCATATTACGTTGGTGTATATGAAATTACCGCAACAGCGAATTTATTATCAATGCCTAAATTAAACTTCATTGAAGCATATATTATGACAACAGTCATTTATGAAGTTTTGAGTATCATCTTTAATAAACTGTTTGCATTAGAAGAAAATCATTTGAAGAAATTCCGTGGAAAATTAGTAGCGTAATGAGGTAGATGTATGGAATATATGGTGGAATTAAAAAACAT
>Ga0129311_1001898_pt1 | contig 13762 bp, 10 predicted proteins | sample Go1ome_FD_94435 | JGI IMG/M metagenome (GOLD analysis project Ga0129311, IMG submission 94435) | Western lowland gorrila individual fecal microbial communities from Wisconsin, USA - Go1022B metagenome | ecosystem: Host-associated > Mammals > Digestive system > Large intestine > Fecal | place... | reverse complement strand
TCAAAAGCTGAAGCTCGATCCGAAGATTGAGGAAAAGGTAAAACGTGAAATCGCTAAATTTACCAAAATGCCGCCGAGCTCCGCAGACGGCAGCGTCATCCGTAATTACGTGGAGACAATTTTGGAATTGCCTTGGCACAAATCTTCCAAGACCAATGCCGACCTCAAAAAGGCAGAACGCATTCTCAACGAGGATCACTACGGTCTGGAAAAGGTTAAGGAGCGTATTCTCGAATATTTGGCCGTTGTCCACCTCAACAAGGCGATCAAAGGCCCGATTATTTGTCTGGTAGGACCTCCGGGTGTCGGCAAGACCTCGATTGCGAAATCCATCGCTCGCGCGACGGGCAGAGAGTTTGTCCGCATGTCGCTGGGCGGCGTGCGCGATGAAGCAGAGATCCGCGGACACAGAAGAACCTATATTGGCGCGATTCCGGGACGAATCATCACCTCCATCAAAGACGCGGGCAAGGATAATCCGGTCTTCCTGTTCGACGAAGTCGATAAGATCGGCGCGGACTTTAAGGGGGATCCGGCTTCGGCACTGCTGGAGGTACTGGACCCGGAGCAGAACAAGGAATTCACCGATCATTTCCTTGACATTCCGTTTGATTTATCCAAGGTCATGTTCATTACGACGGCGAACTCCACTGAAACGATTCCGCGTCCGCTTTTGGACAGAATGGAAGTCATTTCGGTACCGGGCTACACCGAGGAAGAAAAAGTGAAAATCGCGCAGCAGTACTTAATCCCGAAGCAGATTCGGGCACATGGCTTGAAGCCGAAGAATTTTTTGATCAGTGAGAAGGCTATCCGCGATCTGATCAATTATTATACCAGAGAATCCGGCGTGCGTAATTTAGAGCGCGAGATCGGAAGTCTCTGCCGTAAGGTCGCGCGTAAGATTGTTTCTAAAAAAGGGAACGCTTTTCGCATTACACCGGCGAGTCTGGAAAGCTATCTAGGCAAAAAAAGATATCATTACGATGTCGTAGAAGGCGAGAGCGAGGTCGGGGTAACGACCGGCATGGCATGGACACAGGTCGGCGGTGATACATTGTTCATTGAAACAGCAGTCGTGCCGGGAACCGGCAAGATTCAGCTGACCGGACAGCTTGGTGACGTGATGCAGGAATCTGCGAAGGCGGCCATCACTTATATTCGTTCCATTGCGGGCGAGTACGGGATCGATGAAGAATTCTATAAGAAGAACGATCTGCACGTTCATGTGCCGGAAGGCGCGGTGCCAAAGGACGGCCCGTCCGCGGGCGTAACGATGTTCACCTCGGTGATGTCCGCGCTGACAGGCAATCCAATCCGTAAGGACGTGGCGATGACCGGAGAAATTACGCTGCGCGGCAAGGTGCTTCCGGTCGGCGGCATCAAAGAAAAGGTGCTGGCGGCGCACCGCGCGGGCATTCGCACGATTCTTTTGCCGCGTGAAAACGAAGCGGATATCGAGGAGATTCCGCAAAGCGTGCGCAAGCAGCTCACTTTCCACCTGCTCGACAAAGCCAAGGAGGCTTTGGAATACGCGATGGTAAAAGATTCAGAGTGATCGGCATCGCAGCGTGCCTTGTGATGCTGTTCAAATAGACAGGGCAAGCATCGACCTTGCGCATTGCGTGGCAGTTTCACCAAGCCACAGGGCATTCCTCCCCGGCTTCTATAAGTCGGGGAGGAATGCCCGACTTAGCGGCTGTTTGTCAAATCATTAGTTGTTCTTCGCCAAAATATATGCTACAATTTTATTGGTGAAATAAGGAGATTATATGCAGCAGACAGTTACAGCAAAACTTCAAATTTTGGTCAACCCTTCTGATAAGCAGATTCTCTGCGATACAATGAAGGCTTATTCCGATGCCTGTAATTATGTGTCAGAATACATATACAAAACTCATAATCTCAGTCGTTACAGTGTGCAGGAAGATACATACCATCAGATCCGCGAGATATATGGGCTTCGTTCGCAGATGGCTGTTTCTTGTGTAAGAACTGTAATCGCCAAATATAAAACCATTTTAGAAAATCAGAACGATTGGATTAAACCAGTGTTTAGGATTCCTCAGTTAGACCTCGTATGGAACAGAGATTACTCTTTAAATATAAAGAATGATATCTTTTCTGTTAATACACTTAACGGACGTATAAAGGTCAATTTCTATAAAAATGGTTATGAAAAATATTTTGCAGATACCTGTAAATTTGGCACTGCCAAGATTGTCTTTAAACATGATAGGTTCTTTCTGCATATACCTGTTACTTACGAGATTGAAAAACTTAATATGTCTGATGTTTCAAATGTAGTTGGCATTGACAGAGGCATTCGTTTTATCGCGACTGCTTATAACAGCAAAGGTAAAACAAAATTTTATAGCGGAAAAACCATCAAACAAAAGCGGGAACATTACAAAGCACTTCGCAAGGAATTACAACAGGTTGGCACGCCATCTTCCCGTAGAAGAATAAAAGCTATCGGTCAACGAGAAAACCGTTGGATGCAGGACGTTAATCACTGCATTAGTAAGGCACTCGTTGAGTCAAATCCTGCTGGAACTTTATTTGTGCTTGAAGACTTAACCGGTATTAGGTCAGCCACTGAAAAAATATTGGTAAAAAACCGTTATGTAAGTGTGTCATGGTCTTATTATGACCTAGAACAAAAACTAACCTACAAAGCACTTAAAAATCATCAGTTAGTCGAAAAAGTTAATCCAGCCTACACAAGCCAGACCTGTCCTAAATGCGGTCATACCGAAAAGGCAAATCGTGATAAACATAAGCATGTTTTCTGCTGTAAAAACTGCGGCTACAAGTCCAATGATGACAGAATAGGTGCGATGAATCTGTATCGCATGGGAATCGAATTATTAGTACCGGATACAGTTGCTGCGGAATAAATTTCCTTAGCACAGGTATATGTCAATATGCCTATGATGTAACGCCACTTTTGGCAAATTGGCCAACCGACTAAATGTAGGAGGATAATATATCCATTACACTACAGGGCAGTTACAAGCTCCCACCTCTAAGGCGTTAGCCGTAGGTGGTGAGTAATTGACTTGCATGATAAAAAGGGCTTTTCGTATGAAAGCCCTTTTTGTGTCGGAAATATCGCGCAGCGATATTTCCGCAATTACGGCAAAAGCACCTTGCGAAGCACTGCTCATTCATGCGCGTCATGTGTGCATAGAAATCCGGATTTCGTTATTGCCCGATCCCGCGCTCCGCGAACGCGGCCGGATTTGTTTCAGATCAGGCTGTAATCTTCAAAGCCTTGTTCTGTGATGATCTTGACCCGGGTAAAACCGCAGTCCAGCACGAGCTTGACCGCATCAGGGAAGGCGCAGGTGAGGGTATCTACCGCGTGGCTGTCGCTGTTGATCATGATCTGACCGCCGCGTGCGCGGATCTCCTGTAGAATCCAAGGAGCAGGATAGGGGGTCGTGCGCCAACCGCGCGAAATCGCGCCGGTGTTGATCTCAAAGATTGGCGCGGACCCGGCGCGCGCAGCACCGCGGCTCTCCTGCCACGAAGCGAAGATCCGGTCAAGTGCGCTGCAGGCGGCAGTACGGTATCTTGGATGGTTTTCGTCAAACCATGGCTGTTTCTCGTTGAATTTCGTGACCAGATCAAAATGACCGATGATGTGACAGCCGGTGACCTCCGGCAGCATCCCGACAGTTTCGTAATAGTGTTCGATGAACGCGTAGGGATCGCCCGCGAAGTCATCGCGAACTGCTTCCAAAATGCGATCGACCGTCCAGTCGATATAATAGAAGCGGCTGCGGTCAAAGCCATGGAAGTTATCACCGGAGCCGTCCACAGCAGGCGCGAAAGACGCATGCACCGAGCCGATGACATAATCATAAGCGTCTGTCGGTTCGTCAGATCCAAAGTCCTGCTCGATCCCGCGCAAAATGGTGATCCTGCCGCGGTACTGCTCGCGCAGACGGTCAATCTCCGCGAAATATGCCGCCGTATTCGCCTGGCTCATGCAGTAGCAATCATCGTAGGCTGTATAGCAATGCCCGGAGAACCCAATCACTTTGAGCCCTGCCGCGATCGCCGCCAAAGTCATTTCCTCCAAAGTATTGTTTCCGTCACAAAAACTCGTGTGTGTATGATAGTTATATGATATAATGATCTCGGCACTGCGATTGCCGCGCGCTTGCGCGCGAGCAGAGCAGATGCGAGTCAGATGCCCGAGCGAAGGCGATTGCGGAGCCATAAGGCGAGAGCAGAGCCGCTCAGCGTCCGGGCCAATGATCTCGGCACTGCGATTGCCGCGCGCTTGCGCGCGAGCAGAGCAGATGCGAGTCAGATGCCCGAGCGAATGGTTCTGTTCCATGAAAACGAGTGCAAACGAAGTTTGAATGGATAAACAGACCTTCTGCTTTTGTTCCCCAGCTTTAAGCTGGCTAGGAACAAGTCGTAGAAGGCGATTTGCAGCCCTGGCCCGCTGATTGACGAGCCATAAGGCGATGGCAGAAGCGAGGCAGGTCTCACGCCCAAAAGTGCAGCGCTTTAGCGCGTGGCACTTTAAGGGCCGAGTCATAAGGCGAGAGCAGAGCCGCTCAGCGTCCGGGCCAATGTTCATATACATGTAGAATTCCCTCCATTCTTTTCCCTTAGTATAGCACTTCTTGCCGGCAGGACACAAGGGAAAGATAGGAGTGGGGCGCAAAATCAAAAGCAGATACGACAGGAGAAGAAGATGCCAAAGCGCAAAAAAATGATCAAAAATATCCTTTTAGGCTCGGTTGGGGCAGTGGTCATGATCTGTCTCGCGGTCAGCCTGACCGTATGGTTTCGGCCGCTGTATTATTTCGACATTAACTATCTGGACATTCCGCAAAGCTCCGGCGTGTCCGCAGAGCTTTGCAGGCTGAATTATGATACCTTGATCGACTACAATGTGCCGGGCGGCAGCGCTAAGCTGATGTTCCCGACGATGCCGATGTCCGAAAGCGGCAGAATTCATTTTGCCGAGGTTAAGATGATTTTTGCTGTCATGCAGGGAATCGCTTTGGCCGGGCTCGCGCTGCTCGCATTCTGCCTTTTTTGGGATGCGGCGCGCGCCGGCAGAACCTGTGAAGCTGTCGCGGCGCCTGCTGCCGAAGCAGCGCGGCATCGGTATCGCTGGATGCTTTGGGCGGTTTGGATAACAGAAGTTATCGTCGGACTGACACTGCTTGCGGTAAAAATTGATTGGGAAACCACCTTCACGCTGCTGCACAAAATCCTGTTTGATAATAATTACTGGCTGTTTGATCCGCAGACAGACCCGATCATCAAAATTTTGCCGGATGCGTTTTTTATGCACTGCGGCCTGTTAATCATTTGTCTGACGATTCTGTTCTGCGTCGGGCTGAAACTGTTGTATTACGGAAAGACGAGGAAGAAAAATGGAAAATCTCACCTTTAAGGCATTCTTTTTTCGGCTCTACGACCGGAAGATCGCGGAGGGCAGTATCACGTTCTCCCAAATCGGCATGAGCAAGAACGACTTCACGAAGCTCTGCACCGAACCGGACTTTGTTCCGGATATCGAGACGATCGAACGCGTTTGCCTTGCTATGCGGCTGACCGAAGAGGAGGAAGCGCTGCTGCGCGGCCTGGCTGCGCGCGAGTAGACAAGGAGGAAAGCCGGAAGACGTGTCCGCGGGCTGCCTTTCCCTTTGCGGAGACGCATGAGGCAAGGGCAGGAGCTTTTGAAACATTGAAAAAGAGGCTGACAGCCGCTGATGGTTTATCAACGGGTTGTCAGCCTCTTTTGTCGTGCTTTGTTCTAAATGCGTTTATTTTGCGATCTTGTAGGTCACGTTTGACCAGGCGGAGTAGATCTTCTTTTCTCCGACGATCTTGTAGGCGCGTACTTTGTAGTAGAAGCGCTTACCTTTTTGAAGATTCGAGGTGTTTTTGAACACCGTACCGCGGCATTCTTTGAGCAGGGTGTAGCCGGTGGTTTTGGAGGTGGATTTCCAAAGCTCGTATCCATCAGCCTGAAAGGCGCTCTGACTGCCGTCAGCGGCCTGCGCGGTCGTTGTCCAGGAGAGCTTCATCGCGCCCTTGACAGCCTTGGAGGTCGCCTGGATGCTGACCGCGGCAAGCTCCTCGCGGGCTACGCGCAGCTGCTGTATACGCACTTCGTAATCAGCAAGAATCTGCTGGTATTCGGCATCGCTGGCAGCCATGGACGCGGCTGCTTCGCTGAACAGGACGGACCAGGTCTCTTCATCGATGATGCCGCTATTTGGCAGATCATTCATGACCTGGAACTTGATGACCGCGTTCCGCAGCTCCGCGGTGAAAGAAGTTTCCTCGCCAGCGGTCAGCGGCGTGTAGCCGTAATCGTAGCCGGAACCGTAGGTGTAGCCGGTCGGCGTGTAGTAGCCGAGCGCGGCGAGACGCTTAGCGGCCGCCCGTACATAAGGCAGCTTTGTCTTGGAACTGTCGCCTTCGCTCAGCTCATACTTGAAGCTGTCCGGATTGAGCGCGAAACGAATATCGTAACCGACAGCCTTCGGCATGAAGTGCCAGGTTGTTTTCGTTGACAGGCGGCTGCCGGTACCGGTGCTGTAAACACCCTGCAGCTTGTAGCCGATATCCGGTTTGGAGTACAGGGAGAAGCTGGTTTTGGTGTAGCGCTTGTCGTAGGTGAAATAGAAGGTCCCGTGATCCTGCGCGTGGAAGGTGCGGTTACTGCCGTTCACATACATTGTCAGATCCTTCATCGGGTTGTTCTGCACACGCACGTAGGAAAGACGCGGATTGTCGGCCAGATTCAGGCTTTCCAGCGCGTTGTCGTTGAGATAGACATTCTTGAGCAGGGAATTGCCGGACAGATTGACCTTTGTCAGCTTGTTGTGATGCGCGGACAGCAGGGTCATCTTCGTGAAACCGGAAAGGTTCATTTCGCCTTCAAAGCCCTTGCTGCTCCACTGAATCTGCGCGGTATTGCCGCGGCCGTCCGTCATGAAGTGCGATTTCGTGCCGTCACCCCAGGTTTCCTTGTTATTCGCGTCATAGGACGCGTTCATCAGGGCACCGTTGGTCTTGTAGCTTGTCTGGTTCGTCTGATTGAGGAAAGCAGTCAGCGTCTGGACCTCGTAAGCGTTATCCAGATATTTACCGTAGCGATAGTCCGGATAAATGTTCATGTAAACATGGCTCGTTGCCACTTGGTCCTCGGAAGCGTCAAAATAGGTGTAATTTGTCAGACCATGGTAGGTCCACGCGCCGGTGGACTTATTGTATTTGTTGGTCGTGCCGACGGTCGGATCAACGAAGATCCAGCGTCCGTTTATATAGGATTCCGCCCACCAGTGATCGCGCACGTCAATATTGTCCTCGGTAAGCCAGTCATTGGAAGGCACCGCGAGACGGTGTCCGTAGACAAAGCGCGTCGGGATGTTCTGCGCGCGTGCCAGCGCCAGATAAATCGCCGAAAAACCCTGGCAGGTCGTGTGCACCTTGCCGTAAACGCTGTTGGCGCTGCTCAGACCGTTTTCAAAATTGTAGATATTGTCGTACGGGTTGGCGTACTGATAGGAGTGTGTGGAAAACGCGATCGAGTCATAATAGAAATTCGACGCGGTATATTCGTAAATTCTGCGGAGCTTTTCATAATCGCTTGCCGCCCCTGCCGTAATGCGGTCAGAGACCGTCTTGAAATAGGCAGCCTTGTAAGCTGTGATCGTGTCATAAACGTTGGTCGCGGGATTGCGCAGGACGAAACGGATATCTTCGAGCGTGGTGTCAAGATATCTGTCCAGACTGTAAGCATCTCCGATTTTTTGAATGGAGCGATTGTAGTCGATGACATCCTTGTAGCGCAGAATCTTGACCTTGCCATTTGTCACCTTGATCTCCATATTTTTGTACAAAACCCCGGCGGTTCCGTAGCTTTGCAGCGCCGCGTCCTCAGCGCTCGCGTATCTGCGGATGTAGAGGTTGTAATACCCGTTCGGAATGTTGTAGCGTTCGATGTTCAGATAATAGAGAAACCCGTATTGTGTCATATTGTCTGAAGAGACGCTCAGCTCCGGTTCCAACAGAATATTGAGATACAGGTTGCCCTTGTTCGCGCCGACCCGATACAGGGAAAGATTGAACAGACTGGTCATCAGCGGCGTTTTATAGTCTATCTTTAAGTCCTCACCGTCGTTGACGACCCAGGCGCGCAGCAGTTCAGCGTCAAAGTTATCGCTTGACTGAAAGGATGAAACCCCTGACGGACTGTTGACCTCCGAGAGCGCCGCGGAAGCGGGAATCGCAGGAACAGCCGTCACCAGAAGCGCGGCTGTCAAAACGGTGGAAAGTAATCTCAAAGCCTTTTTTTTCATTTTTTTTCCTCTCTCTTGTGTTTTTTGGTATGTTTCTGCCTACGAACGGTAAATCTTCGTGAGCGCCGCCATCGCCGAGGCATAGGCGAACTGCAGATTGTATCCTCCGGTATCTCCGTCAATGTCGAGCATTTCCCCTGCGAAGAAAAGACCCGGATAGTCTCTGCATTCCATCGATGACAGATTGACCGCGTCTAAGGAAACGCCGCCTGCGGTCGCCATCGCTTCGCGAAAGCCGCCGGTACCGCTGACGGTGCATGGCCACGCAGCCAAAGCCTCGCTGAGCGCGCGCATCTGGCTACCGCTGATTGCGGCGAGCGGTTTGTCTGTCAAGGAAATCAAGTGTAAGATTTTTGTTATGAATCGTTTCGGCAAATGATATTGTTCCCCGATATAAGCGGAAATCATGCTTCGACAGCCGGAAAAATCCGCTTTTAGACGAGAAATCACAGTATCTACAGTATAGGGGAAAACAAAGTTGATTGCAAGCCTTGTTCCCGCGGAAATATCGCGCGCATGGTTCAGGATCACCGGTCCTGAGAGGTTCTTATGCGTCAGAAGCAAGTCGCCGACTGCACTCTGGGGTTTTGTTTGTTTTTTGTTCTTTTTGGAGAACATAGGCGCGGCTTCCTCTGTCATGCTTCGCGCTTGTTCGCCGCATAGGTTTTCCTGGAATTTTGGAAAAATTTTGAGCTCTACATCGCGCAGGCTGATGCCCGCCAAATCCGCGAACGGATAGTTTTCGATAAAGACCGGGGTCAGGGCGGGGCGAGGCAGCACGATGGGAATGCCGAGCCCCGCCGGGGGCGCGAGCGCGAGGACGTCTAAAAGCGAGCCGTCCGAGCCGGTCGTCGGGTAAGAAGCGCCGCCTGCAGCGATGACCAGATTGCGGCAGGCAAGGCGCGTGTCGTCTGCCAGCGTGAGGACAAAGCGCGCGCCAGGGTCCGCTGCGCAGGCGGACTGCGCTTGTGCGCCGGGCGCAGGATTGCCGTCGGCTTGTGCGCCGGACGCGGCATCGTCTATAGCGGAAGCTGCTGCCGCCGATGCCTGGCTGCAGGATGGCTGCGCCGGACTGCCGACGCTGCTGCTGCCGCCTCCTTGCGGCAGGGCGCGGATGGCGGTGACCTCCGCCTGCGTACGGATGGTCACGCTGTTTCGCGCGCAGGCATGGAGCAGGGCGCCGCGCACCTCGCGGGCATCCATCGAGCGCGGGAAGATCTTGCCGTCCTCGCGTTCGATGAGGGAAACACCGAGTTCCTCCATGAAACGGCAGAGCGCGAGGTTGCTGTGCCGATACAGGCAGGTGCGGATTTTGTTCCCGTTCTTGCCGTAGCATAACAAAAACTCCTTAATGGAGCCGCAGTGGGTCAGATTGCACTGCCCGCTGCCGCTCATAAGAAGCTTGGTTCCCGTTTGTTTGGTTTTTTCTAAGATCAGAATGTCCCGACCGGACGGCGCGGCGGCTCCGAAGAAGAGTCCTGCCGCGCCGCCGCCGATGACGATGGTTTCGTAAGCATGTTTAATTTCCATACCCTATACTATACCCCAAATCCGCGAGATAAGCAAGTGTGTGCTTGTCGGATTTTGAGATATCGAAGCCAAAGCTGTAGTGATTGCCCGCAGGCAGATTTGTCACACTTGTGCGGCTTGCTGCCAGCGGCATCGGGCTGTCCCAGCTGCCGGGGTTTTGATTGAAGCTTTCTCTGTCCAAAGAGGTCTGCGTCGTGAAGCTGACATCGACATAGCCAAGGGTGTACCGATCTTCGCGCAGTCGATAGGTGAGAAAATTCTGATAGAAATTCTGCTCGCGAATATCCTGATCCATCGCCTCGATCAAGCCATAGACCTTTTCCGCGTCCTTGTTTGTGAGTACAAAGCTGTCGTAGTCACTGTCCTGATACATGACTTCAGGTGCATCAGCCTCATACTCCTCTCCGACAGTCGGATCCTCTGTATCGACAGTACCGTCATCGATATAGTATCGTTCCACGTTGGCGCTGATGGAGAGAACATCCAGTGCTTTGAGTTTATCTCCGAGGGTGAGCGTGTCCTGATACACAGGCATGGCCTGCAGTTCGGTGATCAGCTCCGCGGCTTCATCAGTCAGAAAGCAGGTAAAAGAACGCTTGAAACTCTTGCCGTTTTGGAGCTGATAGTGGAAACGGCAGGTGACGTAGCTCATGGAATCCGCAATCAGGTTTCCGGCATTGTCCGTCGAGTTCTTGTAAATCTCCGGAATCTTCCCGTCCGGAAAGGCTTCCGGTTTCATGATGCCGCTCCGCCGCAAAGCGGAGAGCTGCATTTCATTTTTGGAAAGTTCGACGCAAAGCTTGTGCAGCTTACGCACCTTTTCGATGGCCACAGGATCTGTGATCAGCTGATTTTCTGCGCGCAGCGCGGCAGGCAGCCCTAGATAGGCGTTATTGCCGTCCGGAGATAGATCCGCAGCGTAAACGCCTGTAATCCGGCTTTCCGCCGGAACCCGCTTATGGTAGCCGGTGAGGTCAAAGACTGTCACCGCGAGGAAGAGCAGACAGATCAGCGCGGCGATGCCGAGCGAGATCAGGTTGCGCTTCGTGAAGACCTTGACCGATTTGGCGATGATGATTTTGACGACGAAGTAGGTTGCCAAAAGTCCCACGAAAACGCCGAGCAGCAGGGTCGGCAGGGTTTCCGACAGCAAATAGTAAAAGATCATACCGCAGGCGGTGGCGCCGACAAAGCTGATCAGCCATGTGATGAGTTCCTCCAGCGTCCGGAACATCATCGAATCTCCGACCTTTTCCAGCTTGGCTTTCCCATAAGCAAGGCGAGCCAGCACGAGCGCGAGCACACCGGCAGCCAGATATATCAGGCAGAGTTTGAGTGAAAGCATCTCGCCGAAGTTCGAGATAATCTGCACAGCGGGATTCGCGCCGATCATCAGATTTTCCGCAGTCTGAGACATACCGCTGTAGCCGCGCAGAAACTCCTGACAATAGCCCTGCGCGATGAAGAGGATCATCGGGCAGGCGCCGAAGAATACGCCGGACAGCAGCACCTGCATGATGCCGGTACCGACCAGCGCGCCCGCCAGCGTATAGAGCCCGTAGAAGAAGGTCATCATCGCGCTCGTGCTGCCGAGCCAGCGCGCGATGTTCGCCGCGGTGTAGATATTGACACTCTGCGCGGCCGGGCTGCCACTGTAAAAGTTATCATATTCGGTGACCGTATACACGTTGCACTCCGTCATAAAGCAGAGATAGAGCAGCGCGGTCAGCAGCAGCGGCAGCGCGCACATCAGCCAGCCGGATAGGATCTGACTGTTAAAAATGCGGGATTTGGACAGCGGTTGGCTGTGCAGGGCAATCGCGCGATCCTGCCTATGGTAAAAGTTCATGACGGTGACCGAAGCGATCAGCGGCACGAATACCAGAAGCGGAAGATAGGCCACGTTGTAGTTCGCGAAGCTGTTCGTGAGGAATCCGCTGTAATCGTCGATATTTTCGCGGTGGGTGATGATCGGGAAGATCCCGCCGAAAAAGTACGCTACAAAGGACAAGAGCGGAATGTACCAATACAATTTGAAGTTTTCCAAAAGCAGCGTCAGAGAACACGCAAAAATCGATGTGCCGCCGCGCTTGCCGCCTGCGATGCCCGCTGCCTGCGGATTCGTCGATAGGTTCTTATTGTTCACGAGGCTCACCTCCTAATTTTTCGATAAAAAGCTCTTCAAGAGAGGTCGGCAGGAGTTCCAAAAGGTCGCCCTCAAAGACCATCTTGCCTTTTGCCAGAATACCGATGTAATTGCAGATATCCTCCATTTCCTTGGCATTGTGCGAGGATACCAGTACGGTCATTTCGCGGTCGGCGACGTCGTCCATCAGATAGCGGCGCAGCTTGTGGCGCACGATGGGGTCCAGACCGTCCACAGGCTCGTCGAGCAGCAGATAATCCGGCATGGCTGCCATCGCCAGACAGAACGCCGCCTGCTTTTTCATACCCTTGGAGAATTTGCCGATATTGGCTTTCGGGTCGAGACCGAAGTCACGCGTCATTTCCTCAAAACGGGCTTCGTTCCAGCGCGGATAGAGTTTGCGGTAATATCTGCTCATTTCGGTCATGCTGTAGCCGCGGAAAAAGAACAGTTCGTCCGGAATAAACAGCACCTGCCGTTTTAATGCCTCGTTGTCGGTGATATCCTGTCCGTCTATGCTGATGCTGCCGCTGTTTTGTCTGAGAAAACCGGACAGATGCCGCAGCAGGGTCGTTTTGCCCGCGCCGTTGAGTCCCATGAGTCCGTAGATGGAACCCTTCGGAACCGTTAAGCTCAGATCGTTTAAGACCGGATAGTCCTCAAAATATTTGGTCACATGTTCAATTTTTATCATGGTCCGGTCGCCTCCTTTCGATAATTTGCATGGTCAGATTCTTTGCTTTTTCGTAGCCGATCCCCAAAAACAGGAGTTGGCGAAAGGCATCGTCGAGGTTTTCCTGTGCCTTTTGCAGCGCCGGCAGATCCGCGTGAATCTCGCTACGATCCGCGACGAAGGTGCCGACACCGCTGGTGGTGTAGACGTAGCCTTGCCGTTCGAGCTCGCGGTAAGCCTTCTGCACCGTATTCGGATTGACGGTGATGGACTTGGAAAGCTCACGCACCGACGGCAGTTTTTCCCCTGTTGCCATCTGTCCGGTCATAATCTGTTCCTTGAGCTGATCCATGACTTGCTCGTAGATGGACTTGCGGCTTTTTAAGTCTAACTGTAACATCTATGCTGATTCCCCTTTCTGTCAAGATTCTTTAGCGGCTGCGCCGCGTCCTGCGCGAGGCGGTACGCGGCATGCTGCCCTTTGTGTGTTAAGTGTATCATATGCCGTAGTACACTGTCAAGCAAAAAGGGACACATTTTTTGTGGGAGTATGCCTCAAAAAAGATAAATTTTACGCGGTCATCATACTTTTGCAGGATAGACAAATTGTTCATACGGTGGTATTCTTATTCAGGAGCCTCTTTCAAAATGCCTTGACAAAAAAAGAGGATGCCGAAGTTTATAGTCGAAGTAATATCTGCAGGATGGTACACAAACCGAGGTTGACAAGTATGACGACACGAACCATAATCTACAAGCAAGCAAGCAAGCAAGCAAGCAAGCAAGCAAGCAAGCAAGCTGATACTGCGCATTTTCTGATTGGCGATAATATAAAACACACACAGGCACATTCTGCCCGTTTTGCCGCGGGTGGGGTGTGCTTTTTGCGTGCAGAAATCAAGCGATGTGTGAGTATTGGGTTTGCCATCTTTGCGAGAAAACTTCGATAAAAAAACAAATAGAATTTATGAGAGGAGATATTTATGAAAACAAAAAAGAAAATGATGAGTCTTTTGCTGGCAGTCTGCATGGTTTTGACATTGATGCCGACAACCGCGCTGGCAG
>Ga0129311_1001895_pt1 | contig 13778 bp, 12 predicted proteins | sample Go1ome_FD_94435 | JGI IMG/M metagenome (GOLD analysis project Ga0129311, IMG submission 94435) | Western lowland gorrila individual fecal microbial communities from Wisconsin, USA - Go1022B metagenome | ecosystem: Host-associated > Mammals > Digestive system > Large intestine > Fecal | place... | reverse complement strand
TTCACTTTGTCACTCGCCTTACGAGGAATCTGTTCATCTGGAACCTCACATATGATAAGCTCGTCATGTCTGTTAACAGCCTTTCTGTCTTCCTCTATAATTTGCGTTAGATAATCTTCTTTTATCCTGCCAACGCATGCTATCTTATATCTCATATTTCCTCCGATCATGCCTGATCTGCCATCATCCGGTCAAAAATTTCCAACTCATCTTTTCTGTTCTTTTTAGTAAACATACTGAACAGTACACATACGACCATACTTATAACGAATCCCACAACACCACAACTCAGATCCAATTTCGTGACAAATGTGCTGTTTTTTATAAACGGAGCGTAATTCCACGCAAAAAATGCCAGTATCCCCGATATTAATCCTGCATATATACCGGTTTTTGTGGAATTTCTATACATCAATGTGCACATGAGCGGTGCTGCCAATGCCGCTGCACACAGATTCCAGCTTCCTGCTATAACTCTTTCCCGACCATATTCTACGAAGTGCCCTATCAGGAATACTACTATCCCGGTAAACACAACCACACTTATATCTATAACAAGTTTTGTGGTTTTACCAGCTCTGTTTGTAGTTGGTATAAGTTCTCTTATATGCTCACATATATTTCTCATAAGCGATTCAAGCATTACAACAACTGCAATGATGAATACCATAAGTATCACAAATCTGCCTGCATATGCATATGTGGAATTTCCCAGTATACGTTTAAGCATGAGATTGTACACCTGAAATGAATTCATATATGGATATACGCTATCCGGATACAGCACTGGTACCACCAGAAGTGCAAGCATGCTGCTGAGCAAAACTGTAAATCCCTCAAACACTATCGCCCATATTCTTCCGGCATCAAGTTCTTTTACATCCCTGATATTGATGACTCCTTTGTACATGAGCGGCATGGCTATACATCCAAGTCCTATCCCGGCCATGGATATTGCTTTCCCCACTCCAAGTCTCTCTCCATCATAATACAGTATATTAAGGTATATACTTGTTCCACCGGCAAGACGTGCTCTTCTATAATTATTCAGGATCTCCCTGACATCCATCTTATAGAACACTGCCACGATCATGAACATACACGCCACTATAACCATGATGAACACAATAGTCTTGAATATTCCCATAAGTTTATTGTCCACCATAATTGTAGCCAATACCAGGAATGCCACTATGACTGCCAGACATATCGTCTCACTCATACCAAGGAAATACGCCGCAACCGACACAATAACCTTGAGCACTGACACAAGTATAAGTCCCAGTGTAAAAATCCACACAACTGACACCAGATCCTTCAATATCCACGAATCGTATCTGGCTGCAAAAAGTTCCGGGGCGTTATGGATCTTTTTGGGCGAAATCTCCGCATATGAATTCATTCGTTTTGACAAAAATATCCATCCTATGACATTTCCGGCGAACAGTCCTATTGCCATGAAGCACTGGCCTGCCCCATGAAGCACTATATTTATTGGAAGGAGAAAAATAACCCAGAGGATCACATCATTGGCACACACCTGTCCCGCAGTGGCTATTCCACTGGAATTTTTTCTTTTTATTCCAAATACTCTCTTATCACTAAATACAGACATATCCTGCATCTCCTATCTTTTTCACTGTCTCGCGCCTATTTTATCATAATTAAAACCTGACTGCCACTATCTTATTTATGATATACTAACCTCCATTTATTGTAACATTTGACGAAATGTTTGTCACTTTTGCATGTTTTTTTCAATAGTACAAAAACTATCCTTGTGATATAATCAAATTTAAATGGGCTATTTTACATGTTAATTACATACTTTTTACACATTACTTAGGAGGACTATAATTGTGGACTTTTTTTCTATTTTAACATTGCTTGGAGGTGTGGGTCTTTTCCTTTTTGGAATGAATCTCATGGGTGCCTCACTCAAGAACCTGGCTGGTGGAAGTCTTGAAAAAGTTCTTGAAAAACTCACTACTGGTAAAAACCAGTTTATCGGTACCGTCAAAGGATTCTCCCTTGGTACTGCTGTTACTGCAATAATTCAGAGTTCAGCAGCAACCACTATTATGCTCATTGGTTTTGTCAATGCCGGTATCATGAAACTTGGTCAGGCCATACCTGTTGTATTCGGAGCAAATATCGGTAGTACAGCCACAGCCCAGATACTTCGTCTTGGCGACCTTGCTGAGACAAGTTTTTTACTCAAACTTTTAAAACCGTCATCATTTGCCCCTATTCTCATATGTATAGGTGCTTTTATAATTCTGTTCACAAGCAACCACAAAAAGCGTGATATCGCAAGTATTCTTGTCGGTCTTGGCATTCTCTTTCTTGGAATGAACACCATGGAGGGGGTATTTGCACCTCTCAAAGAATCAGAAAGCTTTCAGGACCTTTTCACATCATTCAACAATCCATTACTGGGAATACTTATTGGTCTGGTCCTCACAGCTATTATTCAGAGCTCGTCAGCATCAGTCGGAATTCTCCAAGCCATATCATCCACAGGCGTTGTAACTTACGGAACAGCCATTCCTATTATTATAGGACAGAACATCGGTAAATGTATGACCATCATACTTGGCGGAATCGGCGCAAACAAAAAAGCCAAGAGAGTATCTCTGTCATATCTTCTTTTCAACATATTTGGTGCAGTATTTTTTGTAATTGTTATATATGGACTTCAGCTTTTCATTGATATGCCATTTATGGATAAAGTTGTAAATCGTGGTAATATTGCAAATGTTCATTTCATGTTCAATTTCATAACAAGTTTGATTCTTCTGCCATTCTCCAATAAGGTAGCCAAAGTAACCGGAAAGATCATCAAGGACGACGAAGAATCCAAAATCGACAGAGAACTTGCAACGCTTGACCCAAGACTTATATCAACTCCTGCTATCGCTATATCACAGGCAAGAAATGTAATGTTCTCCATGGCTGACTGTATCCGTGAGAATTTTGCAATAGCATGCAGGCTTATATCAGGATATAATGAGGAAGATGCTGCCAAACTTGAGGAGAACGAAGATTTCATCGACAGATGTGAAAGTTCCCTTAATAATTTCCTGCTCAAAGTTACATCACAGAATAATATGTCCAGAGCTGAACGACTTGATGTATCTGAGCTCCTGAACAGTTTGAGCGATATGGAAAGAATCGGTGATCACTGTGAGAACCTGCTTGTTGTATCAAGAAATATAATCGAAGAAAAGATCAATTTCTCTGAACAGGGAATGCATGAAATACAGACCGCGCTCAAGGCAACTGACAATATTATAGATATGACACTCAGTGCATTTAAGGAGGACGATCTTCAGGCCATTTCCAGAATTGAACCACTGGCTCAGACTATAAGTGAGATCACTGAACTCATAAAGGATCACCACGTTATCCGTCTTCAGATGGGTGAATGTGGAATACCTGGTGGTTTTGCTCTTGTTGATATACTCACAAGTCTCGATCGTATCGGAAGCCACTGTAAGAACATCGGACTCCACATTGCCAAGAAGATCCGAGGAACACATATGGATGAAATGCATGGCCATATATATATTACCGGCTACAAGACATCAGAGGAATACAAGGCTCTGTATGTATATTACACATCCATGTATGCCGATCCTATAACGGAAGGTTTTGACGGAAGTTTGAAGCAGATACGTCAGAATATGATTGATACATCTGCCGACAGCGAGCATACAGACAGTTCTACTACGAAAAAGCAGACTCCAGAAACCACTCCAGCTGATACAACTGCAGTTTCTGACTGCTCTGCCACTGTCAAGAAGAAATCAACCGCCAAAAATAAAGTCTCTGAAAAACACGACAAGATAAAAGAGAAAATAAACGAGAAGAACAAAAAGAACTCTAAGAAAAAATAAATTAAACTGCAAAAATGATGCCCATAAATGACCATATAATATATACAGTCATCTATGGGCATTAAATTTGCTCTGACATCATACACGACGTCTGGTAAATACACAAAGAAGCTGCATGCACAAAACCAAGAATATACCTGTTGCGATATTTACACAATATATATATATTCCTGCAATGTACATTGCTGTCTCTATGCATAACCATATAGCTGAAACAACAATTGTCTTGATCTTATTCCGATGTTTCTCATCTGCTGTAAGCAGTTTATTCTTATTTTCTATCGGACTGACAAGTCCCACAATAACCGCTGCAGCCACAGAGACTGGTATTAACGTAACTGTCTCCGGCATTACCCGGGGGACAAAGTACGACGCCAGCAATATGATCGTGGATGCCACCAGACATACAACCGGACTCTCAGCATGAAATCCTCCCGCATTGCGCCGGATTGTCAGGAATGTGCCCATGATAAAGAAACAGCAAAGCACATCTCCCATGGCAATTCCAAGTACGATAAATATCATAAGCGGAAAAAACATAAACATCAGACTATCAAGTGCATATTCGTAAAGCTCTGCATCTTCCTCAGATATCGCCTTTTTATCGATCAGCCATATGATCAGCTTTTTTTTCATTATCTATTCGCTTTCTTAAATCTTTCCATGCCCTTTGGCTCCTTTGGCTGATGCATAAGGATACATGATGTTGAGTTAGCTCTGAGCTTTAACTCCTCTGTAAGAATTCCTGAAACTACTGATGCGATCTTCCCTGTCTTATCTGTTCTCTTCATAATATTTTAGCCCCTTTCAAAAAATTATGTAAGCGCTTAACATATACAACTGTACACCTGTATCTGATCAAAATCCATACAGTCTGCTCCAACGGTCACTTTTTCTGTCTAAGCGGTTATTCAGTATCGAAACGTGTAAAAATATTTTGTTTTGTCTCACAAATAACACTTTTTTATGTTCATTTTTGTAATATAATTAATGTATTGTGCGGTTCAACAATATTCCAATTATCACACAACGTACTAAGGGGAACGATATGTCACAGATATTGACTTACATAATTACTTATTTTATTGAGGGCACAATAGCCTTTACATATTTTAATTTCGTATACCAATCCAGGATCAAATTTTCAAAGGTATTACTGACAACATCCATATTCTACTTTTTACAGTTTTTATTATCATTTGCACATAATTTTGTTCTCAACGGAGCATCATTTTTAGTATTCAATCTGTTGATACTCCTTATATGTTTTGATGTGTCCATAGGTTCTGCACTATTTAATACAATTATGATGACCATACTCATGACTACAACAGAACTGATAACCGGCAATATAATTGGTGCTGTTTTTCCGTTCTTTGATGTCGCTGATATGCGCAATGAACTGTTTGTTTTATATCTGTTCATATGCAAATCAATGTATATATTTACACTGTACATATTGGCTAAACTTATGAATATATATAAAGAGCCACGTATGGTATATACTCTAGAGAACATACTACTGGCTTTCATACCCATACTTTCATTTGTAATTCTTATAATACTGTTTTATATATGCTCAAGCAATATACTTCCACGACTGCACGAAATTCTGATAGTGTCATGTTCTTTTTGCCTGATTGCTGTCAACATTCTTGTATTCTGGGTTCAGAATTACTCCAACAGCAAACATCAGGAAATGTTACGTCTTCAGGAAAATCTTCAGATGGAAGCTGATGAGGCCCATTATTATAAGATGCTGGAAAACCACGATGCAGAACAACGGATCCTGATCCACGATATCAAGAACCATCTGACTGCAATATCTCTGATGGCTCAGAACAACAAATCATCTGACATTGAAAATTATATCAAAAAGCTTGAGTCAACGCCTGCTCTCAACACTAATTTTGTCCAGACTAAAAACACATATTTTAATATGCTCATGAGCAGGTATGTGTCACTATGCCAAAGTAAACACATACGACTCCATACAGATACACAGACATGCAATATCGATTATCTTGAACCAGAAGAAATCACTGCATTGTTCAGCAATCTTATGGACAACGCTGTAAGTGCTGCCGAGATGACCGATGACCCATTCATAGATATACGCATTTCAGAAAAGGGAGATACCAACACTATTATATCCATTGATAATTCCTGTAATATCGCCCCTATATTTGACAGCAGTCATCTTCCTCATACTACTAAACCTGATGCCCTACACCACGGAATCGGCACCAAGAGTATACAGAAGATAGTTGAATCACACAACGGTAATATTATGTATTCCTATGATGAATCAACCAGAGAATACCACACAATAATTAACATGTTTCACTGATCTTAATAACTTTTGAGAAAGGATACACCTGCCATGATATTTGCCATATGCGATGACAATCCAGATATTTGCATAGATATTAGAAATCATATAAACCGATATTTTAAAGCTCACGATCTTTCAATCCCACGATGTGAAATTTATCATTCTGGAAAAGAACTTGTTCAAAGCAAACTGACATATGATATTGTCTTTATTGATGTAGAGATGCCTGGGATAAACGGTATAAATGCATGCCGTATACTGTCCAAACGCAATACACACACTCTGTTTATCATGGTCACTTCACATGATAAATATATAGATGATGCATTCAGCCTGCACGCATTTCGTTTTCTCACCAAGCCAATTGACTGGTCTCGTTTTGATAAGTGCCTTATGAATGCCATAAACGCCGCCAATACATACAATATAAAAGTAAACATTCCTCACGTAAACGGCCTTACAACTGTATACTTAGATGAAATTATAATGGTGGAGACATATAATAGAAAAACACAGATACACACCATTGACAAACCATACATATCTGCCAAGGATATGGTATTCTGGGAAAGTCTCCTAAATACATGCGGATTTTTCTCTCCCACAAGAGGTTGTCTTATCAATATGGAACATGTCAAATTTATAGACAACAATGAGAATACCATCACTATGGATAATGGAAAGATTGTATATATATCCAGAAGAAGATCCAAAAGTTTCCGGGATTCATATCTTCTATACATAAAAAGCGTCACCTGATTTTTATGTCATGTGACGCTTTATTTATATATCAGTCCTTACTGTAATTAACTATCATGTATCCCTCTGCCATTGATATATGGGCATTTTCAGATATCAGTTTATTGCTGATACCCCTGCTGTCCCCTATCTCAAACTGATAATGCTCTACCGTATATTCAAAGCCCTCAAGGGTTACATCCTTAACTGCACCTCCATAAGGTATAAAAGATATATATTCAAACCCATCTATCTTGTTTATATACGCATCAGTGTTGATCATCGTTATAACATTATGGTCATCCACAATATATGCACTTACTTTCCTGTCAGCACACACCTTGAGAAGTCCTATATTGGCCATGGTATGATCCATCCTGGTCCCTGTGACACCTGATATATATATATCCGTTGCACCGGCATCAATAGCATGTAATATAGCTACATGAGTATCCGTTAGATCCTTATGTGTGTCAAGATCTACAAACTGTATAGAAGCCTGTTTTCTTGCCATCTTACGATATACTCCAACAACGATGGAACTTGCAGAATCAAAGTCCCCAACGATCACATCAGGCACTATTCCTATTTTATTGCACACCTCAAGGCCTTTGTCCACCGCTATAACTTTACTGTCCTCAAGATGTCTCTCAAGAATACCGTTGAGAGAATACAGATCAACTCTTCCACCGGCAATTATAATAAAGCTATTCATTATTTTCTACCTGTCTTTTCAAAAATCCTCAGGAAGTCACAACTGTTCTCGTATGCGTCACCGCCAAATACCGCAGATCCGGCCACTATAACATTTGCTCCGGCATTTATCACACTTTCCACATTCTTAAGGTTAACTCCACCATCTACCTCTATATTGATATCCAAGTCTCTCTCATCGGCCATACGTCTGACCTCTTCAATCTTTCTCAGAGATGATTGTATGAATGACTGACCACCAAAACCTGGATTAACACTCATAACCAATACCATATCAATATCTTCCATAACATAATCAAGTACAGATACAGGTGTCGCTGGATTCAAAGCCACACCAGCTTTCATTCCAAGTTCTTTGATCTTCATGATTGTACTGTGAAGATGTGTACAACTCTCTGCATGTACCGTAACCCAATCTGCTCCCGCTTTCTTAAAATCCTCAAGGTATCTGGCAGGCTCATCTATCATCAGATGGACATCGAATATCATATTCGTCTCCTTCCTCAGACATTTTATAACAGGTGCCCCAAATGATATATTTGGGACAAATGAACCATCCATAACATCCAGATGCAGTGCAGGAACGCCAGCTCTGTCAAGCTCCTTTATTCCATCTGCAATATGTGCAAAGTCAACCGACAAAAGTGAAGGTGAAAGAATCAGCATTACCATTTCCTCTTTTCTTTTAAATCATTGTATATCATTACATAATCATCATATCTTATACGGCTTATATCTCCGCATTCCACAGCATTCTTTACCAGGCAGTCAGGTTCACTGACATGATTGCACATGTTAAACCTGCATTTTCCTGTGTACACTGCAATATCAGGAAAATACTCTTTGAGATCCTGAGGCTCAATACCCTCAACGTGCAAAGAACTGAATCCTGGGGTATCCATAATGTATGTATTTCCCTCTACATGCATAAGCTCAGAATGTCTTGTCGTATGTCTTCCTCGTTTTATCTTTTCACTGATCTCCCCAGTCTGCGCTTCGGCATCAGGTTTGATGGCATTGAGAGTGGATGACTTGCCTACCCCCGACGGGCCTGCAAAAACAGTAGTCTTTCCCTTTATAATATTGCGAAGTTCTTGCAGTCCTTTCTGCTCTCGTGCACTTATGAACAGCGTCTCATATCCACTTTTCCGATATGACTCACAGGCATCTGTGTAGTCTCCGCTCAGATCATTTTTGTTAAAACATATTATAGTCTTAACACAACTCTTTTCCATATTCACAAGAAATCTGTCTAAAAGATTAAAATTAGGCTCCGGCTCATTTACCGCAAATATTATGATCGTCTGATCCACGTTTGCCACTGCCGGTCTTATTAAAGAGTTAAATCTAGGCAATATCTCAATGATATTACCTAGATTATTATCTGTATCAAGTATCTCTATATGAACGTTATCTCCAACAAGGGGCTTTATCTTCTTGTTGCGGAATATCCCTTTGGCCTTGCACTCATACACATTGCCATCCTGAGCATCCACATAATAGAAACCACCTATACCCTTGATTATTTTTCCTGAAACAGTCATATACACCTCTACTGATCCTCTTCCTGTGTAAATGTAGCTGACAGGCCACCTGTATTAAAGCTCGATGTGACATCTATGCCTTCACTGTCCGTTATGCTGACTGAAAATGTACCACTGTTCGTCTCAATACCTGTAAGTCCCTGAGCATCATCTATACTGAGTGGGAATCCTTTCTTGCCAAGTGAGCCACTGTATACAAGATAGCTCTCCCGGCCTATTGTATATGATATATTAACGTTTACATCTCCGAACATGTCAAAATCAAACTCTGTATTCGTAACAGATCCACTAAATGATACTGAGTATGTTATAGTCTTAGGTCCCTTGCTTACCACATATGACACAGTTGCGCCCTCATCAAGTTCTGTATTCACTTCAGGATCCTGAGATATGACGTTCCCCTCTTTCACATTATCATCATATTCATAGCTTGCACTGCCAACAAGATTACATTCTGCAAGTTTTGCTTCAGCATCAGCCTCTGTCATTCCTAAAAGATTAGGTACTACAGCAGTCTTCTTTTCTTTTCCATTGCTTATGATTATTTTTACTGTGGAACCTTCCTCAACCTCAGTTCCTGCAACCGGATCTGTCGAGATTACATGATCCTTCTCCACATTGTCATCATATGCATAACCATGAGTAACCACCAGATTGGCTTCTGTGAGCACTGTTGTTGCCTGACTGTCTTCATATCCAAGTACATTAGGAACCTTTGTTTTCTCTTTTCCTGATGATATAACAATGGTTATCTTTGCGTCCTTTGCAATGGACACACCTTCATCAACACTCTGAGATACTACATAACCGCTCTCAACTGTGGCATCAGTTTTCTCTACAAACTCATAATTTGTAAATCCATTCTTCTTCATCTGCTCCTCTGCAGCAGTCTTATACAGACCAACTACATTGACCATAGGTACTGTTGCCTCTTCCGATGTGGTATTAGTTCCCTCTGTTGTTATGACATCTGTGCTCTTCTCTGTCTTCTTTCCGCCAAACAGATTCCAGCCCGCTATCTTTCCTATGAGAAGTATGGCAAGTATGGCAAGCACAGCTGCTATGGCTATACTGGAAACCATGATTATCTTCTTCAGACGAGGATCAAGATCATCGCCTTCTTCGTACTGCTCATCTACTTTATCGCCATCACCGTATGCACCCTCATCTGCATCATCCTCGTCATCGTCATCATCCGGGAACAGATCATCATACTGTGAAGGCTTAAGTACAGGTCTGTTGACCTGTGGCTCTGACCTTCTTGGCTTAACAGGCGGAACCTCAGCAGTGTCTGCTGTCTCAACCTGTCTTCCGGTCTTGATCATCTCCATCTCTTGCTTGGTCATCTCTATTGTAGGAGATGTAGGTACATTTGCCTTTGGAACCACTATACAATCAATATTTGGATTTTCTTTTACTCTGTTAAGGTCTGCAATCAAAGCATTCGCAGTGAGGTATCTTCTCTCAGGTTTCTTTTGAGTACATTTACGGATGATTTTTTCCAAACTGGTTGGAATATCCGGATAGTATTCTCTCGGAGAAACCATCTCTCCCTGTATATGCATAAGAGCTATCGCAACATTATTCTCGCCCTCAAATGGTACATGACCTGTAAGCATCTCATACATTGTTATACCGAGCGAATAAATATCACTTCTCTCATCACTGAAACCTCCACGGGCCTGCTCTGGTGAAATGTAGTGTACACTTCCCATGGCATTGGTAGTTGTTGTGCTTGATGATGCTGCCCTTGCTATACCAAAGTCAGTAACCTTCAGAGTTCCATTATTAGCTATTATTATGTTCTGCGGCTTGATATCTCTGTGTATAGTATGATGCTCATGGGCAGCCTGTACGCCCTGGGCAATCTGTATTGCAAAATCTATGGCCTCCATAGGTGCTATCCTGCCATTCTTCTGTATATACTCTTTGAGGGTTATTCCCTCCACAAGCTCCATTACAATATAGTATATCCCACCATCTTCTCCTACATCATACACATTCACAATGTTAGGATGTGAAAGTCCTGCTGCCGACTGTGCCTCTATTCTGAATTTTGTCACAAAATTTACATCTGAACTAAATTCCGGTTTTAACACCTTTATAGCCACGTACCTGTTAAGTACATGACACTTTGCTTTATAAACTTCTGACATACCGCCAGAACCAACTAATTCTATGATCTCATACCGTCCGCTGAGCATCGTTCCCGGATTCAACATATATACTCTATTCCTCCCAATCTATGGCTATTACAACAGCAGATATATTATCTCTGCCACCATAATAGTTCGCTCTTTCTACCAATTTCTTACCGGCTTCTTCAAGATCATCTGTCTCTGAAATGATGTCCCGTATCTCATCGTCCTCGATCATATTTGACAATCCATCTGAACAGAGAAGAATCTTATCATCAGCTGAAAGCTCCACCTCAAAAAAGTCTGGAACAACATCATCACCTATGCCAAGTGCTCTGGTTATGATGTTCTTCTCAGGATGATTTCTCCCCTTATTCCTGTCAAGCTGACCATTCCTTATCAGTTCCTCAACCAGCGAATGATCAAGTGTCACCTGTCTTATCTCGCTGTTGACTATATATAATCTGCTATCACCTATATTGGCGACATACATAATACCGTCATCTATAACTGCAACAACAAACGTAGTTCCCATCCCGGCATAATCCTCGGGATCACTCAATGCGAGCTTATACACCTTATCGTTAGCATATATTATAGCTCTTTTGAGCAGCGACACAGGATTATTGATCTCACAATCCTTTATATACTCAGTTGCCGCTTCAATAGCTGTCTTTGACGCCACATCCCCTGCTTTATGTCCGCCCATTCCATCAGCCACAATATACAGATTCTGTATAGGTCCTATAGGCTGATCTGTAAAAAATATACTGTCCTGATTCATGGAACGCTTTTTGCCAACATCTGTTATTCCAAATGATTTCATTCTTATTCTCCATCATCTTAAAATCCGATACGCCACCTTGGCTATTTTATCACAATACACCAAAAAGGACAAGACGAACTATTCTCCTGTCGTCCTGTCCTCATTATTCTGCTCTTCATATTTTCTTCTGAGCTGTCCACATGCGGCATCTATATCCCTTCCCATGCTTCTTCTCACTGTTGCTGTGATCTGATTTCTCTCCAGAATATTCTTAAAACGTTCTATCGCTCCATTCTCGGCTCTCTCATACGATCTTTCTTTTATCGGGTTGACAGGTATAAGATTTACATGACAGTTTCGTCCCCTGATCAGATGTGCCAGTTCTTTGGCATTGTCCTCACCATCATTCTGCCCTTTCACCAGGGAATATTCAAATGTGATCCTTCGTCCTGTCTTCTCAAAATAATAATCACACGCATCAAGAACCTCCGCTATGGAATACCTGTTTGCTATCGGCATCAGTTCTCTTCTCGCCTGATCATTTGGAGCATGAAGTGACAGTGCAAATGTAATGGACAGCTCAAGGTCAGCAAGTCTCCGTATCTCAGGCACCAGTCCGCAGCTCGAAACCGTTACATTTCTCTGGCTTATATTCAGTCCGTTGTCATCCGTCAGCATATTTATAAATCTTATCAGATTGTCAAAATTATCCAGCGGCTCTCCAGTTCCCATCACAACCACATTGGATACCCTTTCCCCGGTTATCCTCTGTATTGCATATATCTGTGACAGCATCTCAGAGGCCTCAAGATTTCTTACAAGTCCCCCTATGGTAGATGCACAGAACCTGCATCCCATCCTGCATCCGACCTGAGATGAAATACACACCGAATTTCCATGTTTGTACTTCATAAGCACACTCTCTATTACGTTTCCATCATAAAGCCTGAACAGGAACTTATTGGTTCCATCATCACTGGATATAAGTCTTGTCACCACATCCACACCATACATACCATGGCTATCCATAAGTTGTCTGAGATTCTTTGGAAGATTTGTCATCTCATCAGTTTCCTTCGCCAGCTTCACATGAAACCACTGATAAATCTGCTTTGCCCTGAATGCAGGCTGTCCCATACCGACAACCCAGTTCTTAAGTTCTTCCATATTCATAGATCTCAGATCCAGAACATTATTATCATCTATATCCATCATTTTATCCAACCCTAACTATCTTAAATCTCACTGCTGCATTACTCTCATGAACTTCGATATAAAGAAGCCATCACATTTATCCACCCCCTGAACAAGAGTGATATATCCACTTGTTCCATCATGTCCCGGCACAAGTCCTGCCAGGCTTACAGGCTCAAAATCATGATTTTTCACAAACCATTCCGCATTGCTCTCATTCTCCGTGCTGTCTATAGTACATGTGGAATATACCAGCGTTCCACCAGGCTTTACATATTGCGACACAACATCCAGAATTTCTCTCTGCAATTTTGCAAGCTCATCTATACTGTCCATGTTAACATGGTATTTGATATCATTTTTTCTTCCCATTATCCCAAGACCAGAACATGGAAGATCAGCAATAACCACATCTGCCTTGCCAACAAGAGACTCATCAGGCACCCTTGC
>Ga0129311_1001894_pt1 | contig 13798 bp, 13 predicted proteins | sample Go1ome_FD_94435 | JGI IMG/M metagenome (GOLD analysis project Ga0129311, IMG submission 94435) | Western lowland gorrila individual fecal microbial communities from Wisconsin, USA - Go1022B metagenome | ecosystem: Host-associated > Mammals > Digestive system > Large intestine > Fecal | place... | reverse complement strand
TGCCGAAAGTCATATTTTCATTGAGACGTTTGAGGATGAACCGTTTTTTCTTCGCATTCAACTCGGAAGGGATGAGATCAAACACCTCATCGATATACAGTTTCTTTCTGATATCATGGTCGTAACGGGCTATATCTTTCTTATAAAGATTGATAATATCCCTCTGTTCTTTTACCACGTTCTGAATATTGTTGGAATCTATATAAGTCTGGACCGCAGCAGGCATACCTCCAACTATGATGTACAGATGAAATAGTCGCATCATCTTTTCATGTATGTAGGCATCCACCGGCGTTTTCTCCGACCAAGACTTCTTGACAGCTTCCAACACATTCTCCGGCACCCCCACGGCACGGACAAATTCCTCAAAATCCATGGGATAGACCTGCATCTCTGACATATAACCAACAGGGACTGAACGAATGTCTTTCAATTCAACACCCAGCAGGGAACCACTCAACGCATATATATAGCTTCCTTCGTCCACCAAAGCTTTGACCCAGGTCATCACATCCGGACATTCTTGCACTTCATCAAAAAAAATCAATGTTTTGCTTCGCACCATAGAAACTTGCGAATATGCCGAAATTCTAAGCAGCAGTTCATTTACATCTCCTGCCCCATTGATTATGTCCATCGTCTCCGGCTGAAGCAAGAAATTAAGTTCAATGAGATTCAAGCCATGCATTTTAGCATATTTCCGGATAGAATAGGTTTTACCTACCTGTCTGGCACCGGTAAGGAACAACGCTTTCTTCGAGTTAGAGAAATGCGCATCTATCTTATTATCAATCTTTCTATTAAGCATATATTGCACAATTTACGCAATGTGTTTTACCACGGTTTTTACAACTTTTCCAAGGCGAATATATGCTATTTTTGCAATTTTTCCAAGTATTTCATCTTCAGAGATCCTGCTGCGATACCGCAGTCACTGGGAAATCGCCCTTATAGCGTGCGTGTAGTTTTCATCGTCTTTGACGGTGCCCTATAACTCATAGAAAGAGTCAATGAGTGCAAATTTAGTAAAAGTTATTGCATATTTTGCAATTAAATATTCCCTTCCGCACTCCATATACCGCCTTCAACTACCAGAAGACGCTTGCTTCGATTCTTCCACGCTTGCTTTCTCATTCTTAAGAGGGAGAATGTTTGCGCCTATGTACTCGCCCTCATCGTTGGGCTCGCAGAAGATGCCGTGATTGGTGTCAAAGGTGAGTATCGGCACGGGGCTCTTGAGATAGACTTTTATATCCCTGTCGAAGGCGGAAGGGTGCTTTTCATCCCCAGGCCGGCGCCGGTGAGGTTTGCCGAGCCGATGTAGGCAAGCTTGAGATCGAAGATAATAAGTTTGAAATGCACGCGCGGGCATAGTACACGTTCCAGCCCGGAAAACAGCACGGGGTAATGGTCGAAATCCTCACGGAAGTTTGGACCGGGTTCCTTGGCGTGAATCAGCCGGACTTCCCTCCCTTTGCTGATGAGGTCGGCAAGGACCCCGAGGAAGGGACGCTCGCCGACATAAAGGTCTTTTATATCGGCGGTCCCAATCCAGAGGTGTTTCTTCACGTTGGCAGCGCGAGCAATGACCTCCGTGAAATGTGCTTCATCTGCAATGTACTGGATCATAGCGAGAAGTCACGAACTTTTGAAAATATGTCCGAATAGTTTTTGACGTCCCTCTCCCGGATCACCGATGATCATGTAATTGACGCCTTTAGGAAGGCCCTTGTAACTGCATAACAGCTCGTCCAGCACCGTTCCGCTCATGTAATTACGGAATAGCTCTGGATCGAACTGCATATCGCGCATTCTTACTACTTCTCGTGCCATAGCCACAAAAATAGAGTATTGTGGTGCCAAAGCTCGGCAGAATTATATGAAGCGGTTTCAGTTGTGTCGAAAAGCGATTAAGTCTGCGGCAGTGTATTTATTCCCTCAAAACAGTGAGGCGTTTGTATCCCTGCCGTGGATTGGCATTCCGGGAGCTTACCTTAGCGCCATCAACCCGAACAGTTTTTTTATGGATAAAACAAAGTATCATAGCATTTTTGACGCCTTTGAAAAAGCGCCGCTCGAAGATTTCCTGAAAGTTATATTCAAAGGAATTACGCCGGAACAACGTAAGTCATTAATCATTGAGGACGTGTCTTTCCATCGGTTTAACCCGGATATCGTTACATTAGAGGCATGGATATGTGATCCTATGGAGTCAAACCAATGGATCTGGGTAAGAGTGGAAAAGGACAATGCTTCAGGAAGCATCCAGGAGCAGTACTTCACTAAGGATTCTTATCGGAAACAGACTCTATCTTCGTTGCAAGAGTGCCTCGAGTATTATGAAGAAAAGGGTTGACCGCAGCTGCCACATTTTGGCATAATGACTATTTACCTTTGCACTCAGAAACCAATACATACGTTATATGGAAAAGACAAATTTGAATGATGGCCTGATGGCCCAGATGATTGAAGAAGAGGCCTGGAAAGACCTCTCCGGTGAATATCCCTGGAGCGAGGCTCTCCTTGAGCGCTTCAAGGACAAGGTTGACTGGGAAGCAGTATCCAGCAATAGCGATGTTGCATGGACTGTTACGATGATCGAGAAGTTCAAGAATCGCATCAATTGGTACGAACTCAGTCGCACCAGCATCAAAAGTCTGCTCACTCCCGAAGTAGTTGAGCAGTTCAAGGACAGATGGGATTGGAAGGAACTCTCTGGCAACTCTGATCTCCCCATCGAGACTATTCGCAAGATGGCCGATTACATTGACTGGAAGGCCCTGATAGATTGCAGGTACAGGGATGACATCTTCAGTATGGAATTCCTGAAGGAGTTCGAAGAAAGGATTCCCGCCTCTTCCTTCAAAGACTCCGGGCTATGGCGAAAAATCGTTGAAGACAAGGTGCAGAAACTCCGTGCAGAAATTCTTCTGGGGTAAAACCTGTCACTTTTTCGCAAAACTGCCTAATTCTGGCAGTTTTTGTTCGTATATTTGTTGGTAAAAAGAATCCATCATGGCAAAGAACTACTTTGACAGGTACGTTTGGTTGATTGATGTCATCAACCGACACGGGCATATCGCTTTCAAGGACATCAGCTACCTTTGGTCGCGCAGTCCGCTGAACACGGTCGGGGAGAATTACCTGCCCGAAAGGACATTCCACAACCACAGGGAAGCCATTCTGGACACCTTCGGCATTGAGATCAAGTGCGACCGCTCGCTGGGATATTACATCGCAAATAGCGATGACCTGGAAGCGGACGGTATCCGCCAATGGCTTCTGGAGTCCCTGTCCATGAACAACCTGCTCAACGAGACGAAGGATATGCGAGACCGCATTCTCTTCGAGAAGATTCCGTCTTCGCATAAATGGCTCCCGGTTATAGTGAATGCCATGCGTGACGGCAAGGTCATCGAGATGACATACCAGAGCTTCTGGAAGGATGAGCCATGTACGTTTAAGGCAAATCCTTATTGTCTGAAACTGTTCAAGCAGCGCTGGTATATGCTGGCCAGGAGCGAGGGGAAGGATGAGCCTCGAATCTATTCCCTCGATGAGAGGATGATCAACGTGGTCCAGACCGACCAGGATTACAAACTGCCGGCGAAGTTCAATGCAGAGAAGTTCTTTGCAGAATACTTTGGCATAATTGTGGGTACCGACTGTAAGCCGCAAACTGTCAAGATTCGCGTGGACAAGGATCAGGAAAAGTACTTCGATACGTTGCCTTTACACGATTCGCAAAGGAAGCTGGAAGAAGAGTCGGACGAATCCTATTCCATCTATCGCTATCACTTAGTACCCACATTCGACTTCAAACAAGAACTTCTTAGCCGAGGTCCTGCAGTAGAGGTCCTTGAACCGAAGGAATTCCGGGAAGAAATCATGGAAGACATCGCCAAGATGGCATCTCTTTATATGATTCCATGACGAACGAGAATGGCACCCCGTATATTGATGAGGAAGATGAGCGGAAATATCTGTAGTGTATGAAAGATTTTGCAGCAATAGATTTCGAGACGGCCAACGAGCAGCCGTCGAGCGTGTGCAGCGTAGGCGTGGTGATTGTCCGTGGAGGAGAGGTGGTTGATTCCTTTTATTCACTAATCCATCCGGAGCCTGATTATTACCAGTGGTTCTGCAGCAATGTGCATGGTCTCACTGAAGCAGATACCGAGGATGCCCCGGTATTCTCAAAGGTGTGGAAGCAGATTGCCCCGAAGATTGAGGGCCTGCCGCTGGTTGCCCATAATGCCTGCTTCGATGAAGGATGTCTCAAAGCTGCATTCAAGGTATATCAGATGGATTATCCCGACTACACATTCTATGATACACTGACAGCCTCGAGAAGGCATTTCGGAAAGTTGCTTCCAAACCACCAGCTTCATACTGTTTCGACTGCATGCGGATACAACCTTGAGAACCACCACCATGCACTTGCAGATGCTGAGGCATGCGCACATATCGCGTTGGAGATACTTTAGTAAAATCAATCACATAATCGTTTCTTTTCTTCCTGCCTGTTTATGGCAGGTTGTCCACATATATTTGTTCCGAAACAAGGGTAGAAAACCTTTTCGTAACTTTTATAAAATTAACGAACTATTGTGATAAGCGAAACTCTAAATAAAATGTCTATGTGAATGAAATAAGTTTGGGTCAGTTCAGTATATAAAGAAAAAAGGCAATGCAGAAAAAGATCCAAGATAAGGAGATATTGGCATGGAAGTATAATACCTTTGCCATCAGGACGGACAGGGTGGGAGAGTGGAAAACTGAGAAAGTGTGAAACCAGAATAATGGGAGGATATTTGTTATGATACTTAAAGACCTTTTGCTCAAATACGAGTTCGACGCTCTGGTGCCGGACCTCATTGCTATTGACGAACAAGTTAAGAACAATCTGTTTGGCTTCAAGGAGGCCTTTGATACGCTTCGACGTATGACTCCGGAAGGAGACGGAAGAGAGCAGATAATCGTAAGTGAGCGTGTGGAGACTGATGAAGATGGCTTTGAAACGGAGAGGTACCTGCACGCTTCGAACTGTGAAGGGGAGATCTGGTCGTCTTGCTTGGCCAAGGAGGTGGTCCTGGAGGCCGATGTCACGGAGCTCTGTGCCCTTGCGCGGATTCTTTGGCATATCACCTTTTGGGGGTTTACTCCGGAAGGTGAAGCATTCAATGATTACGAAAAAACCCCGATGAACGAGTATGAGCGTAAGGCGTTTACCCTGCGCTACCATCAGTTTTGTAACTATGCCCGTGTCAAACGCAAGAGAAACCCTACGATTAGCGGCCGTGCACTTTCGTTCGAAGGGTGGGAAATTTATAATAGGAGGAAGGCGCACCGCAACAGGGCAAAGCGTATGCGAGATGCCAGGCAGGACCGTCAAATAGAAAAGTACACTCGAATAGGGAAAATCCAGAGGTTGATAGAAAGCATCACCCTAACCGGCTTGGATGCCATTGAATCGAGCTACGCCTATCTTTTCGATACGAAGGAAATTTTCGAGACGGGTTTCTACTCGAGGACGACGGACAAGGGCTCCCGAGCGCAGTACATAGCGGACAACATTACCAAGTACTTCGTCAATGACATCTCAGACTATACCCGCGTAGGGATCGTTATATCCTTTTCCGAAGGAAGCGAGTGTGGCTCCGAGGAAATTCGAACCATTTACGATGCTATACGACCGCGACTCGTGCTTGACGAAAGTGATGGTAGTGTATACTTGCACCGCTATGTAGACCAGAAACTGGGAGAAGACATTCACGTTATGCTGATATGCAGTAGGTAGAAGTAATCTATGGGAATGAAACGCGAGAATTATAAACGGTACGAGGCCGGTGGTCCGAAGATGATAGTGGAGCCGCAATGGGTGAAGGACCTCCCGGAAAACGAGTTGGACTGGAATATGGAGCAGGAAATGGCATATTATAAGTGGAGCGATATCTACTTTAGACGGGTATATTCGCCTGAAAAAGGTTGACTCAAAAAGAGTTTTGTCCGGTGAAAGGCGGGTTTGACCGGAGGAAACGGCTCTAAATGTCTTCCCATCCGGTGAAAAGCCTGTTTGGCCGGATGGGATTGATAATCGCAGAAGTTCAGGCGCAAGCGAGCCGTTTCGACTTCGCTCGTAGCAAACACATTCTTCGGACGTAGCCGTTTCATTGTATTGTTTTGGTTGCGAAAACACATATAGCTCGGGAACTCCGCTCACTATTCTGTCATATTACTCCCAAAGCGGCTCATCAAGCGTCTTTAATAAAGTGTTTGTCAATACAAGAATCCGAACATCCATAGTGGTACTTGATTGTCAAACACATACTCTATTGTATCCTTGACCACATAGGCGTCTTTTAAATTGGATATTTGTTTCTTTCCTTTGTTGCGCCCGCCCACTTCGAAAGTCTTTCCGTCAATCTCAAAATCTGAAACAGGGGATTCTACCGTATCGTACTTCTGCTTGGTCCAGCAATAAAAGATAGTCTCTCTGGCATTCCCCGTGTCCGGGTTTTCGCCCGAAAGGACATAGGACATATTGGAATTCTGGAGATAAAGCTTGTCCATTTTGCGGAGAATTGCGTCCCCGTTCGCTTTCATGCGCAGGACGGAAACAAGTTCGGCTTTTTCCAGATATTCCAGATATTTGGGAAGTTCGTCGCGATTTAATTCCAGGTCTCTTGCCATATCCGAAAAATTAATCTTGACAGGGACGCTCATAGAAATGTAGTACATGAATTTCTTGAGCTTCTGCGTGGCGGCGATGGTCATCCTGGCGTATTTTGGAATGTCGACCTCAACGGTAGTGTTAATGACTTGTCGCATACGAGTTTCGAATTCCGGTTCCTGAAAAAAAGGATAGCAGCCCTTTTTCATATATTCTTCGAAGTATTTCAACGGTCGTTCAGCTCCGTACGGAAAATCAATTTTTCCTTGCAGTACATCTTCCAAACTGGCAGGTTTTAATGACCAGCCATTGCGCAAGTTCAAGTATTCGCGGAATGACCAGACAGGAAGATGGTACTCTATGACGCGGCGACTAAGGTCTGCACCCCCTTCTTTAAGATCCAATATTGAACTGCCGGAATATACGACATGGAGCAGCGGCAGGCTATCGTAGATGTTCTTGACCTCCTGACTCCAGCCCGGATATTTATGAATTTCGTCTATATACAGATATTTCCCGCCACGGGCGAAGAAGCTCTTGGCAGTATCAAGAAGAGTGTGTGCACTGAAGTATATATCATCTGCAATCACGTAAAGGGACTCATTCTTGTTCCCGGTTCTCTTGATGTGTTGTAGGATGAGAGTGGATTTACCGACACCTTTCTGGCCTAAGATACCCAAGATGCGGACATCCCAGTTAATGGTGTCGTGCTGCTCCCGGAAAAAGTTCATAGGAGTCAGTTCCAGAAGTTGATGGAATTGTTCGTAGAGTATCTGCATAATATATTGCGGTATTTGTTCTGCACAAATATAAGAAAATTGCTGGAAAGTTTACGCAATATTTGCGCAAAGTGGCGGGATTTTATACGCAGCTGCACCAGACGCGAAAAGTAGACACGAAAAACTTTTTTCCCAAATACCCTGTTTTTTTGCTATTTTTGAAAGCGAAAAAATAGAAGCAATGAGTAAAACTAGTCCGGATAAGATTTTGGTGCGAGGCGCGAGGGTGCATAACCTTAAGAACGTGGATGTGGACATTCCGCTGGGGAAGATAGTGGGCATAGCCGGAGTGTCGGGGTCGGGAAAGTCCTCGCTGGCGCTCGGGGTGCTATATTCCGAAGGCTCAAGGCGTTATCTTGAGTCGCTTTCGACCTATACCAGAAGAAGGATGACGCAAGCGGCCAGAGCGGACGTGGACGAAGTCCTTTATGTTCCTGCGGCTCTCGCCCTGCATCAGAGGCCCGGCGTTCCAGGTATACGCAGCACTTTCGGTACCGGAACGGAACTGCTTAACAGCCTTAGACTTATGTTCTCCCGATTGGCCAGCCACCGATGTCCTAACGGACATTATGTGGAGCCATCGTTACGTGTCGCTGCAGGGAAGGATTTGGTTTGTCCCGTGTGCGGCGAGCATTTCTATCCTCCGGGAGCGGAAGACTTGGCATTCAACAGCCAGGGCGCGTGTAGGACTTGCGATGGCACTGGAACCATTCGTACAGTCGACGAATCGACGCTCATACAGGACGAGAATCTCACGATAGACGAAGGTGCGGTAGCTCCCTGGAACACCCTGATGTGGTCGCTTATGAAAGATGTCTGCAGGGCTATGGGCGTGCGTACCGACGTACCTTATAAGGACTTGACGGATAATGAAAAAGACATCGTCCTTCACGGACCGGCCGAGAAAAAGCACATTCTATATAAGGCGAAGAACTCTAACGATGCCGCCGAATTGGACTTCACTTTCTATAATGCCACTTACACTGTCGAAAATGCATTGGCAAAGGTTAAGGACGAGAAGGGGATGAAGAGGGTGGAGAAGTTCCTGAAGCTCGACGTGTGCCCGGATTGTGCCGGTACCAGGCTTTCCGACGCAGCCAGGGCTCCGAGGCTCCGGGGAATATCCCTCGCCCAGGCCTGCACTATGACCTTGACCGAGATGGTGGAATGGGTCAAGGGCGTGCCGGCATCGCTTCCGGAGGAGATGCGGCCTATGGCCAAAAGCATCTGCGAGGCATTCTTGGATACGGCCAAGCGCTTGATGGACTTGGGGATAGGCTATCTGTCCCTGGACCGTTCTGCGGCGACCCTATCGACCGGCGAGCGACAGCGAATGCAATTGGCCCGAGCAGTGAGAAACCGCACTACGGGTGTACTTTATGTGCTGGACGAGCCTTCGATCGGCCTGCATCCTTCGAACATCATCGGCCTCTGCGGCGTGATGGACGACCTGATCGCTGACGGAAATTCGGTGGTGCTGGTCGACCACGATACCCAGATTCTGGTCAAGTCCGACTGGATGATAGAGATGGGGCCCGGAGCCGGTTCGAACGGCGGTGCAGTGATGGCGCAGGGTACGATCAGCGACATAGAGGCCAATTCGACCTCTCGCATCGGCCCATTCCTTTCGGGCAAGGCGTCGTGTATGATTAGGCAGCGGGCCAATGTCGAAGATATGTTCGGCGAGGGAAAGATTTCGATGACTACGGATGCCATCCATACGGTCAGACCGCTCAATGTAGAGATTCCTAAGGGACGGCTTACCGTGGTTACCGGAGTTTCCGGGTCGGGCAAGACCACGATGGTGTTGGAAAGCCTCATCCCGGCCCTTCAAGCGAGGATTTCGGGTCGCGAGCTGCCCTCGCACGTAAAGTCGATCGAAGCCGAGGGAATACGCCAAGTCAAACTCATAGATGCTTCTCCGATAGGCATTAACGTCCGCTCTACCGTCGCCACCTATGCTAACGTCCACGACGAACTAAGGAAAGTCTTTGCCAAGACGCCCGATGCTAAGAAGCACGGCTATAAGGATGGGGACTTTTCCTATAACACGGGCAAATTGAGATGTCCTACCTGCGATGGTACGGGCGTGATAAGCCTTGACGTGCAGTTCCTTCCGGACGTGGACATACCGTGTCCCGATTGTAGAGGGTCGAGGTATTCGAAGGTCGCAGGAAGCATAAGGAGGGAGAATGCAGCCGGAGAATTCCACTCGCTTCCGGAACTTATGGATATGGACATCAATTCAGCACTGGATGCGTGCGCGGATTTGCGGCTTATCAGCCAAAGACTTAGGGTCCTTCGTGACCTCGGACTGGGATATCTGACATTAGGAGAGGAGACTCCGAGCCTGTCGGGTGGTGAGGCCCAGAGACTTAAATTGGCCAGCGAAATGGGTAGGGGACAGAGCGACTCGGTATTCGTGTTCGACGAGCCTACCATAGGTCTTCATCCGTCGGATGTGATGACGCTTCTTAATGTCTTTCAGAGTCTTATCGACCACGGAGCTACAGTTATCGTTATCGAGCACGATTTGGATGTCATCCGTAATGCCGACTACGTCATCGACATGGGTCCGGGAGGCGGCTCCGAAGGCGGACGTATAGTCGCGACGGGCACTCCGGAACAAATCCGCGCGTCAAAGGAAAGCGCGACCGGAAAATTTGTGTAAATTCGTTTCGGAAATAGTGCATTTTCATGGATTTTAATCGTATATTCGCAGAATTTGGAATGCGCGCCGAAAGGCGCGATGCCTGCGATGATAAATAACACGTTGATATGTCTAAGAAATCTACCTTTAAGTCGAATTGGCCGAAATACGTTCTCCAGTGGGGAGTGTTGGCACTGCTGATTTTCTTTTTGAGCGGACTTGCTTCGCTTGTGTTTACTGATATAAAAGCTACGGATCCGGAGAAATACTGTCCGTTCGGTGGCTTGGAGGCTCTGGGAACCTACTGGGCTAATGGCTCGCTGCCTTGCTCCATGACAAGTATGCAGATAGCTATGGGCGTGGCCCTCGCGGCGGTAGTCGTGCTTTTCGGCAAATTGTTCTGTGGTTATCTCTGCCCTATAGGCTCGGTGGAGGATCTCCTTAAGAAACTAAGACAGGCTATCGGCTTCAAGGCCATCAACATAAACGAGCACAGTATCGTCGACAAGGTGCTGAGAATCGTGAAGTATGCGCTTTTGTTCATTGTCTTCTATATGACGATGACCGCAAGCGAGCTTTTCTGTAAGAATTTCGACCCGTACTACGCTGCGGCTACCGGGTTCAAGGGAGAGATTACGCTTTGGATGTCCATAACCTCACTGGTGCTTGTAATTTTACTTGGCCTAATCGTGGATAGGTTCTGGTGCAAGTATATCTGTCCGCTCGGGGCTATCTGCAACTCTCTCAAGTTCTGGGTGTGGATGGTCGTGCTGGTAGGCGTATGGTGGATTTTGGGCCTTCTCGGACTGCACTTGAGTTGGGTATGGCTGATCGGGGGCATGAGCTTACTCGGCTATCTTCTGGAGATTCTTTGCGGTAGGCCTAAGCTACAGCTTCTCGGAGTGGTTATCGACAAAGGCAAATGTAACGGAAACTGCCGCCTCTGCCAGAAGAATTGTCCTTATAATATAGATGTTCCATCTTTTGATGGTAAGGTTAATTCCGTAGACTGTACTCTCTGCGGCGAGTGCATCGCTTTCTGCCCTCATGGCGCCCTCAGTGTAGGCGTAAGGAAAAACTCTGATGGAAAGCATTGTAAGGGAGCCAAGTATTTGCCGGCAGTACTTACTGTAGTGGCTTTGGCCATAGCGATTGTAGTCGGAGGCAAGTTCGAGGTCCCTACGATCGACGAGAAGTGGGGGATAGAGCCCGGAATGAAACTGGAAACGGTTAAGGTGGAGGGCCTCAAATCGGTTAAGTGCTTCGGCAGTTCGATGACATTCAAGGCCAAGATGGAGAAGGTGCCTGGAGTTCACGGAGTCAAGACTTTCGTCGGAAGCCATACGGTCGTAGTTACCTACGATGCTAACGTCATCGACGCAGAGAAGGTAGAGTCTTTGATTTTCGTTCCTTCCAAGTTTAGGGTAAACAGCCTGGAGCCTGGGCAGTACGATTCACTCAAGTGCGTGACCATCAGGACTGAAAAGATGTTCGACAAACTCGACCTTAACTATCTGGGACTGCAGATGAGGCTCACCGAAAAGAAAATCTACGGTTTGGAGTCCCTATACGATTGTCCTCTTGTAGTCAAAGTCTATATGGCACCTGACGAGGATTTGGATGAGTCGTGGTTCAAGCATATCGTCGAGAAGAAGACGCTTGATATGCCTGTTCACGGCGGCGGTGTCAAGACGACTGAACTTGGATTCAAGTTCGTCCGTATGGAGAAGGGAAGTACTATGATCTCCACTCCTGACTATCTTAGGATGATGTTCGACCAGTTTACCGCCGTGTACGGCCGTAAAACTAGTCCTGACACGCCTCAGTGGTGGTACGAAATCGTCGACCATAACTATGAGAAACCTATCGTGAGGAGAGGAATGCCATTCCTTAGCAACCATCTTTCTTCACACGAAGGAGTTCTGGGAACCTACCTTACGCTGAACGATGATTTGCAGCCTTGCATTCGCATCCGTTATACGGCCCCTATGACCGAAGACAAGCTTTTCGAACTTATGACGATGCCGAAATGGACCATCCAATTCTCGAAAGACGACATACGCGAGGTGGACGCTAAGTTGAGTTTCGGAAAACCGGGCCACAGCATCCCCGTTAAGTAATCGCACAGTTGAATAAGGAAAGAATCATACTTGGAATAGACCCTGGAACCAATCTACTTGGTTTCGGGGTAATTCGTGTAAATGAAAAGGGAAAGCCTGAGTTCGTAGACGCCGGAGTTTTGGATTTGCGTAAGGAAAAGGATGCATATCAAAAGCTCATGATGATAAGACGCTATGTCTCGGAAGTGTGCGATAATTACAAACCGGAACATCTGGCCATAGAGTCTCCTTTTATGGGAAAAAATGCTCAGGTCATTTTCAAATTGGCCCGGGCGCAGGGTGTGGCTCTGGAAGTAGCTGTGGAAAAGGGACTTGAGATAACGGAATATGCCCCGCGAAAGGCTAAGATCGCCATTTGCGGTAATGGCGCCGCTTCTAAGGAACAGGTTAGTTTGATGGTCCAGAAAACGCTTGGCATTAAAATTGATAACTATCCGCTGGACTCGACTGATGCTCTCGCTATAGCGCTTTGCCACTATTATCAGATGGAAAGTCCTCTTTCTGCAGTTAAAGAGGGGAACTCGTGGGAAAAGTTCATAGCATCGCATCCCGAAAGAGTCAAGAAGTAGTATATGAAACCAATAATCCGTTGTATCGAAACATTAGTGCTAGGAATGCTCTTAAGTGTGGGAGCATTTGCACAATCGCGCACTTTTAATGTAAAAGCCGTAGTTAAGGACGGCTCATCTTCCGAAAACCTTTCATTCGTAACCGTGGTGATAGCCCGCACTGGCGCCGACAAGCCTACAGCTTATGCGCTCTCCGGCGAAGATGGCTCTTTGCTCATAGAGGCGATAAGACCGGGAAAGTACATCCTTAAGGCTGAACTTCTCGGGTACAAGACGTTTGAAATCGAATTTGAGGTTAAGGATAAGGACGTGGATTTGGGCGAGTTGAAGCTCCAGTCTAACGAAGAGCAGCTTTCTGCCGCCACTGTTTCGGCTGTGGGTAATCCCATCCAGATGAAATCCGACACTATTTCCTTTACAGCCTCGTCGGTGAAAACCACCGATAACGATATGCTTGAGGACCTCCTGAAAAAGATTCCGGGCATAGAGATTTCGGAAGACGGCAGCATAACCCATAATGGCCGAAGCATAGAGAAGATTACCATCGACGGGAAGACTTTCTTCCTGGACGACCCTCAGTTGGCATCTAAAAACCTGCCGGCCAAGATAGTGGATAAGGTGAAGGTGATAGAGAAAAAATCTGACCAGGCCCAGTTTACGGGCATCGACGACGGTGAGGAAGAGACGATTATTGACTTGTCCGTGAAGCCGGGAATGATGAAGGGAGTTTTCGGAAATGCATCTGCCGGAGCGGGACACGACGTGCCGACCACTTCGGTACAGGGCGACTACCGCTACCAGACGGCAGCCTTCGCAGGCAAATTCACGGACAAGATGCAATTGGCCTTCATCTTGAATGCCAATAACACTAACGACCGCGGCTTTCGCGACATCTCCGGTAATATGATGGGTGCGATTCGCGGTAGCGGAATGGGTCGTGGCCAAGGAGGCTGGGGACGCAGTAACGGTATCACCACCTCTTTTATGAGCGGACTTAACGGTGCGGC
>Ga0129311_1001892_pt1 | contig 13806 bp, 10 predicted proteins | sample Go1ome_FD_94435 | JGI IMG/M metagenome (GOLD analysis project Ga0129311, IMG submission 94435) | Western lowland gorrila individual fecal microbial communities from Wisconsin, USA - Go1022B metagenome | ecosystem: Host-associated > Mammals > Digestive system > Large intestine > Fecal | place... | reverse complement strand
TAACAATATTTCTCGGATAATTAATTCTTTCGTGTGTTGACTTATCGAAAATCAAATGCTGGTCTGACTGCATAACCGATATATCATCTGCCAGCATACAATCCTTACCAATCTTCACATGCCCCTCAGTATTGACGATAATTTTTGCAGTCACTACTGATGTTCCTTCGCCGATTGAAAGCATTCCTTGATGTCCCATCATTTTGATTTTCAAACGATCTTTAACTTTAATGCCACCAATATGAACGCTTGTGTTTTTGCACTTAAAAATCTCGATAAAAATATTGTCTGCTGCCTTATCAGAAATTGTAATGCAATTATGATTATCATCTTCATATCTGCCGCCGATGGCTTTGAGATACTTTCCGCAGATACCACTTTTATTAAAAAGGAAATCCATATGTATGCACGGAATCTTGTGATCACGGCACCATTTTGCAGCTTCCTTTACCTCTGATACCTTGGCCACACAAATGACGACCATCGGCTGTTTTAATGTCAGAATACCTTCCCGGTCACCCAGCAGCTGATACCCTTCTTTTGCCTTGATATACTCTATATTTCCGTAAATATATTCTATTTTGACTTTATTCTTAACGTCATCAATATGTTCACTGAAATACTGATAACCGCCCCAGGCTACTACACTATAATCCTTAAACATTCTCATCAAATCCTTTCATGCGCTTCCAGTTTTCTCCGTATCAGAGGCTCAGCCTTATAAGGCGACTGTGCATAGTATTTATCATACAGCTCTGACAGATACCCCATCTCATATTTCCATGGTTTCTCCTTGCTTCCCAGATGCAGCACGACTGCATACTCAAAAGCCTTTTTCTCCGTATCCGGAAGAACTTCTCCATAGAACATGGACAACTGTTTGACATCCCACCATTCATAAAACTTATTCAAGAAATTATATCTCGGTGAAACATAGACAAGTTTTCTTCCAAGAACGACATTCAATGCATCCTGGTCCATGAAATGATTAATACCGTGTACACGATAATCTACCAATTTCTGGCTGATATTCTCCTTGCGCATTCTTGTCAGATTCATCAGCATCATACCTGAATTGAAGTAATATCTGTGCGGGTACTTCAAAAATTTCATATGTCGAGGATTTCTCTCCGGTAAAATATCTTTGACAACTGCGGCATATTTACCATTAATATCTGTGTTATATAGTTCAAGCAAATCTCCCTGCACAAGGATATCACCATCCAGATAAAGCACTTTCCCGACTTTACTGAGCAATTCGGGAATCTTAAACTTCAGAATAGCTGCAGGGGTCACATGCTTGTCGCCATCACGTTTAACATAATTCTTGAAACGCTCATCCTGCTTTACATTAATAATATCCAGGATAAAATCCTCTCTTCCCAGAGACAGCATCTTCTGGCGACTGTCTTCAGAAATATTCGATGCAAGAATATGAATCTTGTAAATGCTCTCCAACTTTTTATTGATTCTCATAGATGTCAGCGCCACGCAAGTCGGCATTGTGTACCCCTCATCTGTAATCATAACAAGATGACAGATTCTGTTCTTTTTGGCAGTTGCCTGATACTGTTCCTGTTTCAGACGCTTATCTTTATTGATTCTCGGCAGCCATGTCAATGTCCGGCCAAGTCGATAACTGGTGGAGTGCCACATCTCATAATTAAAGCCATTCTGCCATCTGAGCTCGCTTTCGCAGGCATTCAATGTATTCTGAAGATATTCATTCTGTTCTTTCAACCACTTCACTTCCTGCTCGAGATTTGCATTTGTATTCTCACCGGCCTTTTTGATTTTATCCTTTGCCATAAATGCAATCGGATCTTTCAGTATCAGCTCAAGGTCTTCTTTCTCCTTTTTCAGGAACTGACTCCAGTCAATCTCGCCTTTTTCATCAGCTTCCGCTAGCTCCTTATGGAAAACATCCATATATTCCAGCTTAAATTCAGGTGCCAGACGATTATAAGTAAACATATAGTTCAGGAATTTCTTTCGGCTGTATGCAAACATATAGGCCTGCTCCAAATCAGGATGCTGTGCCATAATTTCTCTGATAAAATCGTACTCCTTGTTCATACAATAAACTTTTGTTTTACTGTATACAGATGAATTCGGATTGTCTCTGCGGTTATAGTAGTATGGTTTATTGTAGAACCAGACTCTCTTGGCATACATCATTGTCTGGAACCAGAAGCCATTATCCTGATAACTGGCTCCGGCTGACTCATGATGTCTGATTTCATGGTCAATCAAAAACTGCCTTCTGTAAATGCCGCTCCATGTCTGCATAACCAAATTGAAGACCCTCTTGTCCTCCATCGGGTCAATTACCTTGTTGTAACAGTCTTTTGCTCTTGCAGCGATATCGATATAACTGCATTTTAATTTGCCGTCTTCCTTGACAAAGCGGTTGAAATCCGCCTTGATGAAATCCAATTCTTCTTTTTTGGCAATGGCATACAAATCTTCAAACATATGTAAATCTGCAAAATCATCGCTCTCCACAATACCGATGTATTCGCCCCTGGCATAATCCATACCGATATTCATGGCATGTCCGTATCCGGCATTATCTTTATCAATGATACGTACCCTTGCATCCTGATTGGCATACTTCATCAGCTTTTCAAGGGAATGATCTGTGGAACCGTCATTCACACAGATAATCTCTATTTCATGCATGGACTGATTAACAAGGCTGTCCAAGCACTCATCCAGATAAGTTTCAACGTTGCATACAGGGACAACAATCGAAACCTTGACGCTTGATGGCTCATCTTTGTCAAAATTAATCCACTGATGAACAGGCACTTTGTTGGTTGTTGCTTCTTTTTTCGTCTCCCAGCTCGTCATTGTTTTTTTCATTTGATTTTTCTGACTCCTCATCTATTTACCTCGTATATTTTTAATTATTTGACTAATATTGATTTTCTTTTTGTTTGGCTCCACATTCTCCGTCAATTCAGATGCCGCATCCTCTTTCTTATTCCCACCATTCAGAATAGCCATGATGTCCTGCCATTCCTCCGGTCTGAAATATTCCTGCCGTAATTCACCGGATGCCAAATCCTGCTGCCACTCCTGACGAACAACCGCTTCATAATCCGCTTTCTGGTTTTCACCGGCTCTGTTCAGATTAAACTTATAAGTCTGATACTTTTTCAACGCATAGCCATCTATAAAATCTGCCAGGCGTGAATTTTCCTTCATTAACCCATGGATAAAATGATATTCATCATTTCCGCAATAGAGATTATTCGGATTATTCACTGAAGAAGATGGATTATCCCTTCTGTTCATATAAAAAGAGCGATTCACATAAAAGAGACGCTCACACAGACACATAGTCTGAAACCAGAAGCCATTATCCTGAAAGGCAGCCCCCGGGGATTCATGAAAACGTATATGGTTCTTCTCAATCATGGAACGCCTGTAGATGCCGCACCAGATATTCATGATGAACCGAAAGCATTCTCTCTCATCTCTCGGATGCACAAGCCGTCCATACCAGGATGCCTCATCCGCAGCCGGCTGAAACATCCGAATCATCTCGCCGTTTTCTTCCCGAAATCGAAAGAAATCAGACTTAACAATATCTGCGCCGTAAATCCTTGCCGTATCATAAAGGTTTTCCAGCATATCTGGTCTGATATAATCATCCGGTTCCACAATGGCAATATAATCCCCCTCTGCGTGAGCAAGTCCTGTATTCATGGCATGCCCGTAACCATGATTCTCTGTTCGTATGACACGGACTCTGCTGTCTTTTTCTTTAAAATAGTTCAGTATTTTTCCTGAACCGTCTGTTGAGCCATCATCGACACAGATAATCTCTATATCTGATAATGTCTGGTGACATACACTTAACAGACAACGATATAAATATTTTTCCACATTATAAATTGGCAGAATAACCGATACCGCTACACACATTTTTCTACCTCTGTTCTTCAATGTATTGACTTAATGCCTGTTTATAAACCTGTCTTGTTGATGTTGCCATATAGCTTTCTCTCATCTTTCTTCCTCGAAGCAGAAGTTCTTTCCGCCCGGTCAGCCGACTCATCATCCATGATAACTGTCCGACATCATCCGTTCTGAAAATATAGGCACGGTCCCTACACAAATATTGTGCACCGACATTTTCTGACATAATGACTGCTTTCCCAAGCATAGCCCCCTCCAGAGCCACCAGTGAACAGGATTCATCTCTGGATGCGATGATAAAGGCATTCATCTTCGCGTATAAATCTAATCTTTCTCTTTCATCACGAATTTCACCATGATAAATGATTCGCGAATCCTGTGCCGGCATAATTTCTGCCCAATAATCCCTGGACCATTCGGGCACCCGACCCACAATATGAAGCTGCGTAATATCATGCAGTGCCCCAGGCATCTGTCTGAACGCTTCGATGGCTGCATCAAATCCTTTGCGTCTTTCTATGGTTCCTGCAATCAGATAATGTCTGATACCGCCTGTAACTCTATTCAGACCGTGCCTTCCGGCATCCTTCACCCAGTTATGAATCACATGAAGGCTTTTCGGATGATAACGTGCTTCTATAAAATCTCTGGCATATTCACTGACACACACCATTTCTTCCGCTTCACGAAGATGTGCCTCATTCAGTCCGCAATCCCTGATAATCTGCGGCAGATTCTGTGCCTCTCTTATGTAAAGAATACTTCGTATCCACCTCTGACTAACAACAGCCAGATGTGCTGTAAACACCGTATTGTAAATGGCCAGATCATAGTCCGTCAGCTCAGCCTGCCACTTCTCTTCTGCAAAATGAACCACTCTGACCTGAAAACCATTTTCCATAAAAGCTTCTTTGAACGGCCCGTCTTCACAGGACCAGACTGTCACCTGCCATCCCAGTTCTCTCAGAATATCTGCCATATTCAAAAGACTTCTCGGGGCTCCTGTATAAGTCATTTCGTGTGATACGAGCAGAATCTTCTTTTTCTTATACAACATTGACTTCATCCAGCATTTCCTCTATAAACTGCATAAACGCTTTATTGTCTTCCTGTTCCGCACTAATCATCGGTGCATAAGCATCCCGCCCGCTGATTTTAAATAGACCATTTGTTTGCTGATTGACTGCTTTATATTGTCTGACGAAATCCAGAATGCCCTTCTGAATACGCCGGATATGCTCTCCATTAGCCGACGGCTTTCCAAATTCCAACCGGACTGTCCCGTCTTCTCCCGGATAAAAGCCTCGAAATGTTCCCGATTCAGCATCCATAAAAGCTTCCAGATAAAGGTTGTGATTCCGTCCGGGATTATGGAAGCGCCATAAGTCTCTGTTATCCTGCTGAGAATACATATAACTCACCAGCTGTCCTCGCTGCAGAAATGTCTCCGATGCATCAGGTTCCGCATTGTTAAATGTATTGCTGCCGGCAATGATGCCGGTCAGTTCACAATCCATCTGCCAGACTTCTTTCACAAGATATCGCAGCGCAATGGCACCGCTTCCGGCCCACCCGATATCCACTGCCGCCGCATGCCGGCAGTTCTTTAAAATCGGTTCGAAATACTTTCTTCCGGCTTCAAGCTGCTCCCGGTAATGTGCTGTCACCTCATCCCAATGCTTTTTCAGGAACGCTCTCACTGATAAAACATTTTTATCCGTCAGCAGAGACTGTGCCTTTAAATCGGTCTCGTGGCACATGGACACCAACATATCTTCCAGCTCCATGGACTTCATAATCTGTGCCATGTTATATTGCTGATTCACTTTATGATCCAGAAATCTTCTGAAATAATCATATTTGTATTTGTCAGCCGTCATTTTGGCTGCCGCGATTCTTGACCAGTATACGTATTCCGTTTTATCTGCTTCTTCAGGATACAAAATCTGCCATGCTTTCTTCAGAATATCCCCATCTCTCGCCAGAAACAGGATTTTGTCCACATGATGCTTTTGCACATAATTATGAATAAAACTACAATATCCGGTAATCATCAGGCCGCCGTAAATATAGCCGTATTCATAACTTCTGGAATACTGATGCAATCCATTATGTATGTGTGCATTCACCAGTCCACGATAAATACTTCCTGTAATTGCCGACATATCATGACTTCTGTATTTTTCTCCGACTTCATTAACATTTGGATAATGATACACCTGTGCACCATGCTTTTTTGCCTGTTCTATATCAGAATATACATTGTCTCCGATATGAATCCAACTATTTTCAGGCAGCGAAGGAAGCACTGAATAGAGTGTACCCGTTCCTTTACTCATTCCGTAATCACATGAAACATAGACATTCTCAGGTTCAGGATAACCGGTTGTTTTCAGCAGATGCCTGACTCTAGCCTCTCCCAGATACATATCCGAGATAACCTGATACCCTTTGCCATGTGCTTTCAAATATCTGATAACTTCAAGCATATAAGGATTGGCAAAGCACATTTTTTCTTCCATTGCCAATTCCACAGCCATTCCCTGCTCCCTGTCAATACCGGTTTCTTCCGAAAGGAGTGCATATATTTCTTCTAGGCTGACTTCCCAGTCACCCTTTTCTTTGTGGTGTATCTCCCTGGCTTTTCGCTCCATTTCCTGTCTGATGCGTTTAAAATCAGGATAAGCCAACGCATCTCCCATCAAATAAAATAAATCTGCCGGACTTGAAAATGGTCTGAAAATCAATGTGTCAAATACATCAAATGTAATCACCTGATACTTCATCAATCTGGCAGCCAATTTTTTCGGCGGAAAATGCATCGACAATGCAGACTCGCTGCCTGCACTGTATAATTTATTATTTTCATAGTAGGATGCACTGCCGATGACATCATCCTCGCGTTTTCGAAGCACATACCAGTCATAGTTCATCTTCAAAAGATACATCCAGCAGCCCACGCGTCCGATTCCTGACACCTGCTGCCTTCTTTCATGGTATTTTTTCTGAATGGAAGGCACTTTATTCACCAGCAACTGATAGAGCTCTATTCTCAAGTCAATCTCCTCCCACCTTATCAATCATTCATTTTTTCGTAAGCTTCACAAACCTCATCCGGTTTACCCACCATTCTGAGATGACCCTTTTCAATCCACACTGCCTTGGTACAGTTCTTTTTGATAACGGAAGTCGAGTGTGAAACAATCAATACCGTAGATCCGGCATGCATCATCTCTCGGATACGTTTCTCACTCTTCTGTCTGAAAAACATATCACCGACACTCAGTACTTCATCCAGAATCAAAATTTCCGGCACATCACGGATTGTTGCAATTGCAAAAGCCAATCTCGAAACCATACCTGATGAATAATTTCTGACTTTTTCTTCCATAAAGCCTTCAAGCTCTGCAAACTTCACAATTTCATTATAATGTGCATCAATATATGCTTTATCATAACCGATAATGGCACCGTTAAGATAAACATTCTCTCTGCCAGTTAATTCATAATCAAAACCTGTTCCCAGAGTCAGAAGCTGAATCTTTCTCTTATCTACAATAACTTTTCCTTTTGTCGGTGCCAAAACCCCCGAAATAATCTTTAAAATTGTGCTCTTTCCTGAACCATTAGTCCCAATAATACCTACTACTTCACCTCTATGAACATCAAAACTGATATCCTTCAGTGCTTCAAACATTTCATAGTGATGCTGCCTTTTTGCCATGCGGATCAACAGTTCCTTGAGACTCGTTGATTCATCTTTTTCTTTCTTAAATGCCATTGTGACATTCTGAACAGAAACCTCTACATCATTCTCATCAAAATCTTTCGGCTCTATTCTATGTATACTGTTTCCTTCTGTATCATTTTTCTTCTGACTCGGTGCCGTTTTCTGACTTGTTACTGCATCCTGCCCCAGCATCGTGTGACCTGATACGGTCTTTTTATTTTTTACTATCTTTTGACTTTGCGCTGTCTTCCGGCCTGACTTCCTGCTTTCAGATTTTGCAGCATACTTGCGCTTTCCGCTTTTTTTCTTCTTGCTATTGCTGTAATGACTGCAGATGATTGTAATCGCCGTGATAACCGTAATGACCATGACAATGCCGAGAATCACTATCATTTGTACAAAAAAACTCATTTTACTCTAACCCTGCTTTAAATTTTCTGCATAATTGCATTTCTGTTTTTTCTAAACAATGTGTGTCCAATAAAATAAACAACAATTCCCCAGATTACCATCTGAGCAAACTGAAAAGTCGTCGGTATCTGTCCATCCAACACAATCCGCCTCATGGAACCAACATAACCATAAATCGGATTATTCAAAATACAAACTCTTACAAGTCCCTTCAAACTATCCACCGGATAAAATAACGCAGACATATACATCCATAACGTCAGCAAAACTGAGTATAAATGCTTCACATCCCCGAAGAAAACATATCCTGTCGCCAGAATATAAGAAATTCCCAGCGAAAACAGCATAATAAAGAAAACAACCAACGGTATACATATAATTGCTGCTGTCAGTCGCACTCTGAATACAAGCAGCATCAACACATAAGCTATCAATGAATATCCAAAGTTCACCAATGCTGTATATACCCTTGCCAGAATAAATATCTCCATGGGGAACTTGACTTTAATCAGCATCAGCTTATTATCAACAAGTGTGGTCATGGCCGCATTCGTTGCACCCGTAAAAAGTTGCCATAAAATGTATCCCGACAAATAATAAATCGGAAAGTTCTCTATGCTTCGTCGAAAAATCTGTGAAAAAATCAACGACAATACCGCCATTGTCAAAAGCGGATTCAAAACACTCCATATAATTCCCAGTTTTGAACGGGAATATTTTCGTTTAATTTCCCTTGATGTCAACTCCTTGATAACAAAAAGGTACTGTTTTCTGTTTTCACTGTCTGACATATTCTATGCTCCATATTATTTTTTTCTTGATATATAATAAACATTTGTAGATAATATAACTCGCCCAATGTCTCGCACGAAGACGACTGTCTCTTGCCGCACTGCCTTCATACCAAGCGCTTTCACAGACACTGCCCTTTTTAATGCCGCAAAGCAGCAGTATTTTATTGCTAAAATGATTGTCGTTCAATTCCGCTTCATTCATTTTTCTGGCCAATAAACAGTCTTCGCTCTCTCTGATATCATCTGTAAAGTTCATTTTGCCGTAAATGTCCACCTCTTTCTTAGTCGGATAACTCATCAGCAGGCTCATGTTATGACCGATTATCTTTTTTTCTTTCTTAAAATCAATGACCAATAACATGTTCACTGAAAAATCCATACTGCTTTTATCCAGATACTCTCTCAGACATTGTCGTTCTTTCAGAAGAATTCTTCTATTATAAGTACTGATTCTTCCGCATATCGGAAGATATCTGTCATCTCTTTTGGTATACCCTGTCGTCATGCCATAGGGTGCACTGATGATTGCCTCATAAAAACAGTTCGAGAAGAACACCTTTTCCCAGTATCCACTCTCCGGTGAGAAATAAAAGCTATGATAATCGCTGCGTCTGACATCTGACGGCAATTCATACAAACCGAAGTAATAGCCCTCCACAGACTGCTTTCTTCCCATTTTCTTCAGCACCAAATTGAGTGTCCTCTGTATGGATCCAGTCCATCCGCTGTCCACAATAGCTACCGGTTCATCCTCCAGCAATCCATTTTGTTCAAGATACCCTTTTAATAAAGGATATTTTTCCTCAGAATGTCTTTTCATATAGAGCAAAAAACTGCCACAATGCATTAATTTTTCTTTCACTCGTTTTAATTCACTATAAGGAAGAATCTCATGCTCTCCACATTCCTGGAATACTTCCGCCAGCACTTGTTTTGACTCATATTCTGTTAAATCTGCTCTTTTCATGATTTTTGCCGGTGTCACATCAACACCTCCGCTGCAGATATAATCTAATGCTGCATTCATGTCCAGGTGATACATCGGCACCCTTAATGCATATCTTGAACAATAAATATATCGGCACTCAATATCCAGATGATATTTCTCACAGTAATAGACCGCAGCCTGATACATCAGATAGCCATCTCTTGCCATAAAATACAATCGTTTTTGCCGATGTTTCACTGCTTCTGTTAATACCCATAAAACATAGAGTGCAATGAATGGACAGACGACATATGTATTAATGGCTTCCAGAACATTTTCCTGATAATCATCCACATAAAGCAAACTGCTTTTTTCAAGTTGCTTTTTATATTTTTGCAGTCGTTTTTTCTGAGCGCTGCCATTCATGTTCTTTGCCTTCTTTCACTGTATCCTCAAATAACTGTCTGTATTGTTCAATTTCCCATTTTTGAATTGGGTTCAATCTCCGAAGTCGTATTTTTTTATATTGTATAATAACTGTTCTCGGTATCAAAACCGTAAACAACGGCCGCAAAATGTACAGCATTCTCTTGCCCCTCGGCAATCCGATTTTACAGAAATTATTCCTACGAATCTTCATTTCACACCATCTGCTTTTTACAGTTCGCCGATGATAACTTGCAAGATTTTCTCTATATACAAATAAACACTCCTGAATATTGTAACCGAGATATCCCTGTTGATAGAGCTTCATAAACAGCTCGTAATCCTCACATCTCAGCGTTTCCTGCGAAATATTGTATTTGTTTCCCTGCTCAAACAATTCTCGCCTGAACATAACCGAAGGATGTACATACGGCGAAAACGGAAGGAAATTATACTGATTCGGTATTTCTGCCATTTTGCGGATACCTACAATCTCTGAATCCGACAAAATCAATGCATTGCATCCCACCCAGTCATATTCCGGGTGTGTCTCAAGAAATGCATATTCCCTTTCCAGACGCTGCGGAAACGAAATATCATCATCATCCATTCTTGCAAGATATTTTCCCTTTGCTACACCTATACATTGATTCAATGAAAAAGCCAGACCATGATTGGTATCACATCGTATAATACGAATTCTCTTGTCTTTTAACTGCAATTTTTTTATAATATGCGCCGCTTCTGCATGACTTCCATCATCATAAATAATAAATTCAAAATTTTTGAATGTCTGATTCAGGATAGACTGCACCGAAGCTTCCAAATATCTGTAATTGCCCGGATTATAAACACCCATAATAATGGATATTTCCGGTATTATCTCTTGTTCCATCATTTACTGCCCTATACTTGAATAAATCTTCTGCATAATTCTTTCTGTATGAGAAACAGAAAAATCATCCGCTATTTTCCTGCTTCTTTGTGACATTTCTTCTCTTTTTTTGTCATTTTCCCACATTTTAGCAATAGCTTTTGCAAATGCTTCAGCATCCCTTGCCGGACAGACCAGTGCATTTTGATTGTTTCTTGAATATTCTCGAGTTCCTCTGTTGTCACTGACAATCAACGGCATCCCGCATGCCATTGCTTCAAGAGCCGCCATTCCCAGTCCTTCTCTGTAAGAAGGAAAGGCGAAGCAGTCCGCTGCCTGGTAATATCTCTCAATCTGCACCTGATACCCACATAAAATAACATTGTCATCCAGATGACATTCCTGAATGAGTTCCTGCAATTTTTCCCGGTATCCTCCTTCTCCGCAAATCATCAATACCGGATTCATTTCTAAAAAACGCTTATAGTCTTTCTTGAGAATATCGACAGCACGAATCAATGTTTCATGATTCTTGTTTCTGTTTAATTCCCCTACTGACAAAATAACAAACCGGTCATCTGCAATATCGTACTTTTGTCTGGTATCTTTTCTTGCTTTCTGATCCGGTTCGAACCTTTCCATATTAAGACCGACCCCCGGAATTCTTGAAACTACACCGCCACTGCTCAGCTTGAACTTCCTAGCCGCTATCTCATCCTCCCGGTTAATGGTTATCAGCCGATTGGTTAACCGGGCCAGCAGCCGTTCCGCCGGATAGTACAAAAGCCAATTTTGTATCGGTGCATGTTTATAAAAGTGAAAACCATGGGCCGTATAAATCACATACAAATGACGGTTATATAATTTGGTCATTCTTCCCAGCACGCCGCCCATTGGATTATGACAATGGACGGCAGTAATTTCTTCATTCTCTATAATTTGTATCAGTTGTCTGAACGCTTTAATATTAGCAACCACAGCCAAGGGAGATTTTCTTATGTCAATCTGATGGCAAGTAACCCCCATTCTCTGCAATAGCTCGGTATCACACTCATAAATGGGCTGATGAAAATTGGAAGCATAATGTACATTCCACCCCTGAGACTGGAGCAGTTTCACATCGTTCATTTCAAATTCCTGCAAAAAACCTCCAATTGTCGTAAGTATTAAAATATTCTTTTTCGCTTCCATTACTACACCTGCTTTATTCATATTCCTCTTATATGATTCTGCGATTATCAAGCATCTGCTTAATCTTTGCATAATTCCATGCCAAGTCTTTTGTCACCATAATATCCGTAATTGCTTCAGAACTCTCTGCATTATTCTTCACTGCATTTCTCAGTCGGCTCAAAGATTCTGAACGAATGCCCAGAAATGAGGCAATCTGCATATTGCTTGCAATCTCATCTACTTCCGGCCATTTCTGCCTGAACCACTGATACTTCTTGGTAGCAGATAAATGCAATCTTTTATTGCCGATATACCAATGAAAGAGTAAGTCTTTCTGCATATATCTCATATATTCTTCTGCCACTTCTGTATGTTCCTGCAACATTCTCTGCAAATCATCCACCGGAAAGGCAAATACTTCAGTATCTGTCAGAGCCTGCATGCCAAATACAGATGGAATTTGAAGATTAAAAATATTTAAAGGCATTCCACGCTCTGTCATAAAACAATCTGTCATCACGGTCAGTGTTTCATCTATAAAATAACTATAGATGACGCCCTTCAGCAGTATATAAACTGACTTCTGAACTTCCCCTATATCATATATAATCTCATTCGGTGCAAAATAGCGGATTTGTCCAGCCTTCTTGATTTCAGAGACTACCTGTAGATTTTTTATAAAAAAAAGTTCCTTTAGAATTGCATCAGATACCATTCGGTGCCTCCCTCAAAAGTAATCTTCTCCTAAGCCTATGATTACACCTAAGATGTGATGTTAAGGTCAAAAGAGTTGGGAATGTCAAGTCTTTTGATCTTAACATCAAGATATATCTATGGTATCATTTTATATTTTGTGTCGCATTGACAAATGTTAATTGGCAGTATGTTTTTTTCCTTTTTTTCACGAAAAAAACACAATTGTAACTTTGTCAAACTACAATCGTGTTTTTCCTGTAAAAGCTTAATCCTTCGCCATATTATTTATTGTCTATATTAAATCATTCAACATTTTCTTATACCCAACGCTTTGTTTCTACTTTTTCAAAACGGTATTTCTGCTGCACATCCGGGTATTTGGTTCTATCCACCTCACTCATAAACATCCCGTATGGTCTGGCACATGTTTTATACGGCGGATAAAGCGCTTCATAAATTACCAGTTTCTCACCTGTTTCCGTATGCTGTGCAAAGGCCAGAACTTTGTATAAATATTCCGCACTTTCCTCTGATACCCATTCCCGTTTGAAATGTCGAACAATATCTCCCACTTCAATGTCCCTTTCAGGAACATCCTCTGCAACCGCTTCATCTCCCAACGATTCGGAATGACCATGCTGTTCATCCATCCGGGCATTCTCTGCTGCCGCCTGCTCTGGCTTTCCCTGCGCATCCAGTTCAATATATTCTTCTCTGTCAATGGATACAGGAATACCTGTCTTCCCCTCAATGTGAACACCACCATACCAGGTACCTGTTACTTTACAGATATCTCCTACTTCGTATTCCATTGTATAATCATCTTTTTTCTTTATGATCTTTACTT
>Ga0129311_1001891_pt1 | contig 13819 bp, 15 predicted proteins | sample Go1ome_FD_94435 | JGI IMG/M metagenome (GOLD analysis project Ga0129311, IMG submission 94435) | Western lowland gorrila individual fecal microbial communities from Wisconsin, USA - Go1022B metagenome | ecosystem: Host-associated > Mammals > Digestive system > Large intestine > Fecal | place... | reverse complement strand
CTGGTTATAGAGCTTGAAGTCGTCCACGTCGACGTACATCAGCGTCAGACACTCCCGGCCGCAGGCGCGGAACTGCTCCTCCATCTGTTCCACGAAGAAGCGGTAATTGTACACGCCGGTCAGGGGGTCGATGCGGGCCTCCCGGAACATTTTTTCGTACAGGACGGCGTTTTTCATGGCAATGGACGCAATGGAGCAGACCGTCTCCAAAAAGCCGATCTCCACGGCGCTGAAGCTCCGGCCACGCTCCTTGGCGGACAGCAGGACCAAGCCTACGATCTCCCGGCCGTCCCGCATGGCCGCCACGCAGTCGATGTTCAGGCGGCGGAACAGCTCCTTTTCCGCCTCCCACACGGAGAGGTAGCGGGGACTGTTCTGGAACTCGCCCACGATCAGATAGGCCTCCTGTTCTTTCAGGTAAGCAATCTGAGGGCTGTCCTTGGAGATGGAGAAAGACAGCGTCGCCAGGGGGCTGGAGCAGTATTTTGCCTGATACCTGTCCCCATCCAGCAGGCAGATGTAAATCTGCTCCGTGGAGATCTCCCGGAAGATGATGTTCCCCAGCTTCTCCATAATATCCGCTGTGCTCAGGGACTGGGAGACCTCGGTGGAGAAGTTTTTCACCAGGCGGTTCTGCTGCTCCTCACGGGTGAACATGGCCTCCAGCAGGCGGCGCATCAGAAGATAGGCGATACCCAGCAAGGCCGCGAAGGTCACCGCCACCATGGTGGTGGCCAGTTCCTCCCCAAGTCCCAGGGTCTCCTCGGCAAAGGCCTGTATGGGGCTGATGAAGTTGGCGGTGGCGACGATGCAGATCACTGCCAGCACCACCGTCAGCAGCGTCCGGGACACCACCAGGGTCAGCCGGAACATCCGCCGCTTATACAAGGCGTACATCAAAAGCACCGCGAACACGATGCCGGACAGCGCGTCAAAGGGGAAGGTGTTGCCCGGCAGGCCCACCTGCAGCAGATTGCCCGCCAGCATCACGATGCCGCCGGTAATGATGACCTGGATGCCGGGGGAATGGGTCCCCTGTTCCCTAACCACCTGGGTCAGCAGCACCGCTGTGGCACCGATGATGGCCACGAACACCAGGCAGGGAATGACGATATGCCAGTTCAGCCCGTAGGTGAATACCACGGCGCCGTTTTCTTTCACCACCGGCGTGGGCGGCGCCAGGTAAAAGCCGCTGATGGTCCCCGGCATGATGGCCAAGGTCAGCACTGTGAACACCAACAGCAGGAAGCGGCCCTTCCGCCTGGCAAAGGTATGCACGAACAGGTAAAACAGCAGTTCCATGCTGAACAGGGCCACCAGAGATACCGCGTACCAGAACCGCAGTCCCGGCCACATCTGGATGCGCATGAGGCTGGAACCGCCGGACCAGAGGATGCAGTCCAGCAGCACCGCCATGAACGCCAAGATCTCCGGCGTCTTTTTCGTGGCCAGGAAGGTGACGAACATCAATGAAAAGCAGCACAGGGCCGTCACATTGATGTACAGGAAAGGAACATTAGTCACAGCCTCGGCCTCCCCTCTGCGTCGGCCTGCTGGCGCAGCAAGCCGCACACATCCAGCATACCCGGATTGATGCGGGGGAGGCGGGTTCCGATCCGGGCCTCATAGGCCGCGATGGTGCCGTATTTCAAAATGGTGATCTGCAAAGGCTCCATGTTCAAAAGCTTTTTCAAATCGCCATAGTCACTGTCAAAATACTTGAAATACAGGCTCAGATGCTCCGTCAGCACGGAGCGGGTCACCACCTCGCTGGCCTGGGCGTCCGGCTGGATCTCCAGGTACATATGGAGGAAGGGGTCGTCATTCTGGTTGAATTCTTTTTTGAGTATCCAGTCTCCCAGCTCCAGGCGGCTGAGGCGGATGACCTCCTGCATGGAGGAGGCGGTGATGCGGGTAAAACCGGCGATGTCGATGACATCCGGCACCCGGTCCACAAAGGTCAGCCGGGGCAGCTGCCCGCCGCCGGCGGAAAGACAGTGATACATATCCCCGATGCGGTAGCGCATGAAGGCGCCGCCGTGGAGAATGGAGAGCACCAGCTCATAGGTCTCGCCCGCCTGGATCTCATCCATGAGGCAGGTGCGGGGCTGGTAGGCGGGGTCCTTCAGATTCCGCCGCATCTCCTCCTCGGGGATAAATTCGTAAAAGCAGGCGTCCGGGAAGAACACCATACCGTTGTGCTCCCAGTTCTCCGCGCCGATGCAGGTGGACTCCGTGCCGGCGGCCAGCTCCACAGGCATGATGCCCCAGGCCTTCGTCAGCCGGTCCTTGTAGCATTTGGCATCGGTACCGGCAAAGAAAAACGCCTTCAGCCGGAATACATCACCGGGGGTGATAGAGCGGCTGTCCCGGCGGCTGATGTACTTGCCCCGGAGGTATCGCAGGGCGTTGCCCGGGGAGATTGCGTGCTTTCCGCCGCCTCCGCCGCTGCTCTTGCCGAAGCTCTCTGTAATGTAATTGGCCACGCTGCCAATGCCGAAGAAAAAGTCCACGCCGCCGCTGAGGGCCATGGAAAAGCCCTTTTTGATCCGCTGGCTGAAGCTCAGGTCCGAGTTGGCGTTGGCGTCCGGCAGCCAGGTAAAGGCGATATCCTCGTCAAAAAGGGAGGGCATGAGGCCGGTCATATAGGGCAGGGGCGCGCCGCCGTACAGGATGCGGTCCCCCTTCTTCACATCGAAATCCCCCTTCCGCCGGGCCGTGGCCATCATCATGACGGCCAGCAGGTTGTGGCGGTAGGTATCCAGCATACTGCGGGTATAGGGTGCCAGTTTGATGGGCCGCAGGCCGCCCTCCCAGGTGGTCTGGATCCAAATGGCGGGCTCGCCGCACAGCATCTCCGTCCGCTTGGCCAGCAGCACATCCGCATAGTCTGCGTAGCTGGTCAGTGGCAGCATGGCACGCAGCTCGTCGATGGTGCGGGGGTGATTGCCCCGCAGCAGCTGGCGGCCCAGGCCGCTCTTGCTCCACATCTGGAGCTGCTCCTCCATCAAACGCCGCTGGGTATACATGTAATCGTCGAGGCTCATGTCCAGAAATCCGCAGTATTCCTGCCACAGCTGCTCGCGGCTGTACTTTTTCAGCTTATCCTCAAAACGCATGAGCCCCGCCTCCTCAAATGGTTTCCCGGCAAGCCCGGATGCTGCGCCGGTTGGGCAGCAGGAAGGGCGTGGCCGCCTGATAGGCGCCGTACCCTTCCAACCGGGCCGGGAACACACACCGGTCCTCAAAAATCACCAGCAGCACATTCAGTCCGCTGTACAGCGCCGCCTCCCAAAGCGGCACACCCGCAGCCGCCCACAGGCAGCCGTACAATCCCGCGAACCACAGCACACCGGGGTGGCGGCACAGGGCATACACCCCCGTGGTGCAGGCGGGCCGTTTTTCCCCCGGGCGGGCATAGGACGCCTCCACCGGCAGAGCGAAAAACAGCGTATAGACCAGCAGCGCCAAAAACGCCGCTCCCAGTGCGAAAAGCAGGCCCCGCAGCCACCCGGAAACAAGGGGGCTCCCCCGCCGGGCCTCCAGGACCGTTCCAACGGCCAGCAGCACGGCGCCCGCGGGGAAACAGAGCTTCAATGCCTGCCGGGAAAACCGCCAGTCGTTATAATCACTGATAAAAAACAAGACAAAGGCCGCCAGGCCAAGCCAACATCCCATGGTGCCTGTCCTCCAGAAAAACGGTCTTTTCCACACATTCCGATTATGTAGACCATTTTATCTTATTATACAGTCTCTCCTGTGTAAATTCAACAAATTTCCTGTCTCCATTTTCCACAAATCGGTTTCCGGTTTCTGATTTTTTACAACAGGCCCGCCTTTTTTATAACCAGTCATGGTTTTTGCCGGTTTTTCTGTATTTTCTTTTGAATTAGGTAATATATGGGTCACTGATCCGCCGCCTGCCGTCAAAAAAGCGCGGGCTCCAAAGCCCGCGCTTTTTTATACTTCCTGATGCTCCTTGTGAAAATGACGGTAGACCGCCTCCGCCGAGCTCCGGGGGACCACGGCGGCCAAGGTCTCCACATCCGCCTCCCGGATGGCTTTCACGGTGCCGAAGGCCTTCCGCAGCGCCGCCTGACGCTTGGGGCCAAGACCGGGGATGCCATCCAGTGCGGACCGCATGGTGCTTTTCGTGTGGCTCTCATGGTGATAGGTGATGGCAAAACGGTGGGTCTCCTCCTGGATCTGGCCTATGAGGGAGAACACCGCCTGGTTCGTCACGATGCCGATTTCCCGCCCCTCCGGCGTCACCAGGGCCCGGGTCCGGTGGCGGTCGTCCTTCACCATACCGAAAATGGGCACGTTCACGCCGAACTTTTGTGCCACCTCTTGGGCGGCCCGGGCATGGGTCTCGCCGCCGTCGATGAGAAACACATCCGGCAGGGGCAGAAATTTTTCGTCTCCCTCCGCCGCCCGCCGGAGCCGCCGGGTCAGCACCTCCTGCATGGAGGCATAATCGTCTGGGTGGCCCGCCAGGGACTGGATGCGGAAGCGGCGGTAGGCGGATTTCAGCGGCCTGGTGCCGCTGTACACCACCATGGAGGCCACGATGTCACTTTTGCCGGTGTTGGAGATATCGAAGGACTCCATACGGCCAGGGGGCTGGGGCAGGCCCAGGAGCTTACCCAACAGCGTCAGGGTATGGGCCGTCCGCTCCTCGGCGGTGGTGGCCCTCTCCGCCTCCTCGGCGGCGTTCCGCTGGGCCATTGCCCGCAGCTCCGCCTTTTCTCCCCGCTGGGGTACATGGACCCACACCTTATGGCCCGCCCGCTTGGTCAAAACCTCCGAAAGGCTCTCGCAGTCCTCCTCCGCCCCCTGGGGCAGCAGGACCTCATGGGGCAAAATGGCCCTGGGCAGATAGTACTGGGCGGTGATAGCGGAGAGCATCTCCTCCTCGCTCTCATCGATGGGCGCGGCAAACAGCTCCGTCTCCCGGCCGGCCAGGTTCCCCTCCTCCATGTGCAAAATGGCGTAGCAGCACTTGCCGGCCCCCCGGTAAAGTCCCCAGATATCCGTGTCGGCACACAGGCCCGCAATGACCGTCTGCTTTTTCCCCAGGGCGGCGATGGCGTTGACGCGGTCCCGGATGGCCGCCGCCTGCTCAAACCGCAGGGCTTCCGCCTCCGCCTCCATCTCGGCGGTCATCTCCCGCAGGAGCTGCTTGGACTTGCCCTCCAGCAGCTGGCAGGCCTGCCGGATACGACGGTCATACTCCTCCGCCGTCATCTCCGGACGGCAAAAGCCGTCGCACCGGCCCATGTGGAAATTCAGGCAGGGCCGCTCCGCCCCGATGTCCCGGGGGAATTTCCGGTTACAGGTGGGCAGCCGCAGGGCCGCGCACACAGCGTCCAGCGCCTGCCGGGTCTCAAACCGGCCGCCGAAGGGACCGAAGTATTTCGCCCCGTCGTTGGCGCATTTATTTACCATGTAAAAGCGGGGATAGGGGCCCCGGGACAGCCGGACGAAGGGATAGCCCTTGTCGTCCTTCAGCAGGATGTTGTAGCGGGGCATATGCCGCTTGATGAGGGAGTTTTCCAGCACCAGGGCCTCGAACTCGCTGGAGACAAAAATGGTGTCGAATTTGTCCACCTGAGACACCATCTGCCGGGTCTTGGCCGTGTGGCCGGCGCTGTCCTGGAAATACTGGCTCACCCGGTTTTTCAGTTTTTTCGCCTTGCCCACGTAAATGACCTTGCCTGTCTTGTCCATCATGAGATAGACGCCGGGGGCCAGAGGCAGGTCGTTGGCTTTTTCCCGCAGTTCGTCCTTTGTCACCGGGCATCCCTCCTTTCCTGATCGTGCTGCAAGCAAGTCAATAAGGCCCCGCGCAAACGCGCGGGGCCTCTGGGGCTCTGTATCCTGGGGGAATTATTCGCCAAAGTTGTCGTTGACCAGCTCCACCAGGGCGCCAACGGCTTCCTTCTCATCCGCGCCGTCAGCGATCAGGGTGATGGTGGTGCCCTTCACAATGCCCAGGGACAGCACACCCAGCAGGCTCTTGGCGTTGACACGGCGGTCCTCCTTCTCGACCCAGATGCCGCTCTTAAACTCGTTGGCCTTCTGGATGAAGAAAGTGGCAGGTCTGGCGTGCAGGCCTACTTCGTTATTAACTGTGATCTCCTGTGTATACATGATACAGCTCTCCTTTTCTATACCAAGTCAGATTGAACAGCTTCGCATAGCAAGTCAATTTACTATTCTTATCATAACCGCTTTTCCCTGCGCCGTCAACGGCGTTTTTCACAAACATTTTGGAAAAACATCTTTCGGCAAAATTTCTTTTTGGTGGTTTATACCACTTTTGCCCTGTTTTTACAATTTTGCCCTCTTTTGCGGACAAATATGTAAAAAAAACGCCGCCGGCCACGGCCGGCGGCGTTTTCCGCCTCAATAATTGGTGGCCTTCACCTGGAAATAAGCCTGGGGATGATTGCACACGGGGCACACGGCGGGGGCGCTCTCCGCCACCTCCACATGGCCGCAGTTGCGGCAGAACCACATGACCTTTTCGCCCTTCTTAAAGACCTCGCCCTTCTTCAGGTTGTCCAGCAGCTTCAGGTAGCGCTCCTCATGGGTCTTCTCGATCTTGGCCACACCCTCGAACTGGGCGGCCAGGGCCAGGAAGCCCTCCTCCTCGGCGGTGCGGGCCATCTCGGCGTACATGGAGGTCCATTCCTCGTTCTCGCCAGCAGCGGCAGCCACCAGATTTTCCTCCGTGGAGCCGATACCGTTGAGGGCCTTGAACCACAGCTTGGCATGCTCCTTCTCGTTCAGCGCAGTCTCCTGGAAGATGGCCGCGATCTGCTCGTAGCCCTCCTTCTTGGCCTTGCTGGCAAAATAATCGTACTTGTTGCGGGCCTGGGATTCACCGGCAAATGCCTTCCACAGATTGGCCTCCGTCTTGCTGCCCTTCAGTTCCATAAAATTTTCCCCTTTCTGTCAACTTTATGAATTTGTACCGGCGCTTGCTCCGCATTGCGGGCAAAGCCCCGTAAAGCAAAGACTGTGTCCCGTGACCGTACAGCCCTGCTCCGCCGCCCGGGCGTCCAGCGCCGGGTCGTAGGGCAGGTCCAGGTCCAGCACCGCGCCGCAGCCGGTGCACCGGAAATGTGTGTGGGGGGCAACGACCGCGTCGAACCGGGCCACCGGGCCGGACAGCTCCACCAGTCTGCCCTCCGCCGCCATCTGCCGCAGGTTGCGGTACACCGTGCCCAGGCTAAGGCGGGGCATTTCCGGCTTCAGCTGCTGGTACACCATTTCAGCGGTGGGATGGGCTCGGCTGTTCAGCACAGCGGCGTAGATCCTCTCCCTCTGGTGGGAAAATCGCCGGTCCTGCATGATCGCCCCTCCTTAATAGTAATAATTACTGATATTGTTATAGCAAACATTTCCATCAAAGTCAAGCTCTTTTTCAAAAATTTCCTTTGATAGTTATGAGGTTTTTGCCCACAATAGACTTCGGGTATCGCACACCTATCGTCCCCGCAAAAGGAGGATCACGACTGTGAAGAAGAATTTTGCGCTCCTGCTGACCGTCCTGCTGCTGACGCTTTCCCTGACGGCCTGCGGCGGCGGAAACAAGACCAACAACGGGACCACCAATGGCACCAACAACGGGACCACGGAAAACGGCACCAATAATGGTGCCACCAACGGGACCAGCAACGGCACCACCAATGGGACCAACAACGGAAACGGAACCACCAACGGTGGCCTGTCCGAGGACATTCAAAATGGCGTCCACGATGTGGAAAACGGCGTGAACGATGTCATTGACGATGTGCTTCCGGACAACAATGCCAACAACAACGCCAACAACAATACCACCAACGGCGATACTGCCGCCCGGCAGCGGAATGCCGGCGGCGTCAGCTACAGCCAGCTGCTTTAACAGGCCGCAGCGCCGCGAAAACAGCCCGAAGGCGATGCCTTCGGGCTGTTGTGCCTGCTTTTTCCGTCTGCCTGTTGCCACATTTTCATACTATTATCAGAGAGCCGCTGTCATGAACATAGCTCCCCAGCTGCTGGAATCAGAGGAAAATCCATTTCTGCGGGACTGTCTTTGCGAGCCGGCAGATGATCAAAATCGGGTCTCCCTGCACCACCGGGGCGCCTGTCTCGGCCGTCCGCCATTCCAAGCGTTGGAGGAATCCTCCGCCGCTGTGGCAGGAAATCCCGCTTTCCGCTTCTATGAAAAGTATGGTTTTCAGCTGAACGCTCAGATCCTGTGGTGGACAGATATGCATTAAGGCATAAAAAACCGCCCTCCGGGCGGCTTTTTATGGCTCAATGTTTCAGAATATAGGTCTCCAGCTGCTCCACCGTGTCCGCCAGCAGCTCCGCCCCGGCATCCACCAGCACCTGCCGGTCCCGGAAGCCCCAGGTAACGCCGCAGGCGGCAAGACCCGCGTTGTGAGCGGTGTCCATATCCGTATCGCTGTCTCCCACGAACAAAGTATCCGCCCCGGCGGCATCCAGCGCCTCCAGCACCTGGCGCACACCGGTGGGGTCCGGCTTCACCGGCACACCAGGCAGTTTGCCTCGCACCAAATCGAAGGTGTCCGGGAAATAGTGGCGGATGATGGTCTGGCTGAACTCGTCGGCCTTGTTGGAATACACGGCCAGCCGCACGCCGGCGGACTTCAGCCGCTTCAGCATGGCCGGGATGCCCGGGTAAGGAGCGGTCTTATCCATATTGTGGGCGCCGTAATAGTCGGAGAACTGGGCCACTGTGTTCACCACCATCAATGGGCTGCGGCAGTCCTCCGGGGAAAATTGCCGCACCAGGTTGGGGATGCCGTGGCCCACCATCTGCTGGAACTCCCCCACGGAATACTCCGGCCAGCCATTTTCCCGGCAGACGTAGTTTCCCGCGGCCGCCAGGTCCTCAATGGTATTCAAAAGTGTTCCATCCAAATCAAAAATGACTGTCTGATACATTCCAGACCACCTCGTACTGTTTGTTGAAAGTCTTTTTATTGTACCAAGTCTCCGCCGCCAGCTCAAGAGGCAGGAACGCTGAAAGCCGCGGCCGAAGTCGCGGCTTTTTCGTGAATCTCTGCTGTTACAGGGCACATTCCACCGGCCCCTTCAGGGTCAGAAGGATGCTATTTGTAAAACCAGCCGCCTTTGCCAGGGCGGCGGACTGGCCGTAGCCGTACACCACGGTGTCCGCGCTGTGGGCGTCGGAGGTGAGAATGATCCTTCCGCCCATGCGGCGCCACTCCTTCAGGAGGAACAGCGCCGGATAGGGTTCGCTCCGGTAGCCCCGGGACACGCCGCCGGTGTTGATCTCCAGCAGCGTGGCTGCGGGGTCCGCGGCATGGAGAGCCTCCAGCGCCGCCGTCCGGTACCGGGGCGCCTCCTCGTCAAAGAAGCGGCTGCCGCTGTTGAGCTTGGTAATGAGGTCCAGGTGGCCCAAAATGGGAGGCTTTTTCGCCGCCACCCGGCACACCTCCCGGAAATATCCCTCCGCCACCGCCAGGGCGTCGCCGCCGAACAGCTCATCCCGGCAGGCGGTAAAATGCTCCTCCCCCCAGTCGGCGGCGTAAAAGCGGCCGTTTCCGCCCTTTTGATAGTGGACGCTGCCGATCCAGTAGTCAACGCCCACCGGCTCGATGTCGGACTGGCTGTCCCACTCCAGGCCCAGCAGCACCTCCATGCGGCCGGCGTATTCCGCCCGCAATTCCAGCACCGCCCGGCGGTAGGCGGCCATGTCCTTGGGCAGGACAGCGCCCTCGTCGGCGGGGATGGGAGTGTGGGAATGGCAGGAGACGCCGTAATACCGCACACCGGCAGCATATGCCGCGGCGGCCATCTCCGCCAGGGTGTTTTTCCCGTCGCAGAAAGCGGCGTGGGTGTGGACGGAGCAGACGGCGGGCGTCAGGCTCATTGCATCCGCTCCTGCTTCACCTTGTGGTCCACCACATGGCGCTTTTCCAGCTCCCGGGTAATGTCCTCCACGGTAATGCCCATCTGAACCATCAGCACCATGACATGGTACGTCAGGTCCGCGATCTCGTAAATGGTCTCCTCCTTGTCCTCCTTGCGGCCGCCGATGATGACCTCGGTGCACTCCTCGCCCACCTTTTTCAAAATCTTGTCCAGACCCTTTTCAAAGAGGTAGGTGGTGTAGCTGCCCTCCTTGGGGCTGGTCTTGCGGCCCTCGATGAGGTGATACAGGCCCTCGTAGCTGAACCGCTTCAGTTCGTCGGAGAGGTAGATCTCATTGAAAAAGCAGCTCTCCGCGCCGGTATGGCAGGCGGGGCCATCCTTCACCGCATCCACCACCAGGGCGTCGCCGTCGCAGTCAGCGGTGATGGACACCACATGCTGCACGTTGCCGGAGATCTCCCCCTTGCGCCACAGCTCCTGGCGGCTGCGGCTCCAGAAACAGGTGCGCCGCTCGTCGATGGTGATGGCCAGGCTCTCCGCGTTCATATAGGCCAGGGTCAGGACCTCCTTGGTGTAGTGATCCTGGACAATGGCGGGGATGAGGCCCCGCTCGTCAAATTTCAGTTCCATTGGTTGCTTTGCTCCCCTCTTACAAGCGCATTTCCACGCCCCGGGCACGGAGATAGCGCTTTAGTTCCTTGATGTCCACTTGCTTCGTGTGGAATATGGAGGCCGCCAGGCCCGCGTCGATGCCCGGGTGGGTGAACAGCTGGGCGAAATGCTCCATGTTCCCGGCGCCGCCGCTGGCAATGATGGGTACGCTGACCCGGGAGGCCAGAGCATCCAGCATCTCCAGGTCAAAACCGTTTTTCACGCCGTCGGTGTCGATGGAGTTCAGCACGATCTCCCCGGCACCGTCGCCCACGCCCCGGACAGCCCATTCCATGGCGTCGATGCCGGTGTCCTCCCGGCCGCCCTTGGCGAACAGGCGGAACTGCCCATCCACCCGCTTTACGTCCATGCTGAGGACCACACACTGGTCGCCGTACTTCTTGGCCGCCGCGCCGATGATGGACGGGTCCGCGATGGCGCCGGAGTTGACGGACACCTTGTCGGCGCCGCATTTGAGCACCCGGTCAAAGTCGGCCAGAGTGCGGATGCCGCCGCCCACCGTCAGGGGGATGAAAATCTCGCTGGCCACCCGGCGCAGAATGTCCGTGAACAGGTTGCGGCCCTCCACGGAGGCGGTGATGTCGTAAAACACCAGTTCGTCGGCACCGGAATCGTTATAAAAGCGGGCCATTTCCACCGGGTCCGCCATGTCCCGCAGACCCTCGAAATTGGTGCCCTTGACCACCCGCCCGTCCTTCACATCCAGGCAGGGAATGATGCGCTTGGCTAACACGCGCCCACCTCCTTGATCACCGTTTTCAAATCCAGCCGCCCGGTGTACAGCGCCTTGCCTAAAATGGCGGCCCGGGTGCCCATGGCCTCCAGCTGCCGCAGTTCCTCCAGGGAGCTGACGCCGCCGGAGGCGGTGACAGCCAGGCCCTCGATGTTCGCAAGCTCCCGGTAAACGTCCAGATTCGTACCCTTTTCAGCGCCGTCCCGGCTGATGTCCGTGTAAATGACGGTGCCCACACCGGCGTCATACAGGCGGCGGCAGAAGTCCACCCCTTTTTCGGCGGACAGCTCCTTCCAGCCGTTGACGGCCACATAGCCGTCCCGGGCATCCACACCCACGGCGATTTTGTCACCGTAGGTTTGGGCCATGCGGGCGGTGAAGGCAAAGTCCTTCACCGCGATAGTGCCCAGGATGCAGCGTCCCACGCCTAAATCCAGGTACTGCTTGATGCGCTCCTCGGTGCGGATGCCGCCGCCCACCTCAATATACAAGCCGCCCTGCTTGGCGATGGCGGCGATGGATTCAAAATTTGCCAGGGTGCCGTCCCTGGCGCCGTCCAGGTCCACCACATGGAGGTATTTGGCCCCGGCGGCCATAAAGTCTCTCGCCACGGCGCAGGGGTCCTGGCCGTAGACGGTCATTTGGTCGTAATCTCCCTGGTACAGGCGGACCACCTGTCCGCCGGAGAGATCAATGGCGGGAAAAATCTGCATGGTGTCCTCCTTTTACAGCTCCGCGAAGGCCCGCAGTAGCCGCAGTCCCGTGTCGCCGGACTTCTCCGGGTGGAACTGGGTGCCCCAGATGTTGCCATTGCGCACCACACCGGTGACATCCACGTTGCCGTACCGGGAGGTGGCCAGGGTGCTGGGCAGGCAGTCCGCGGCGTAAAAGCTGTGGACGTAATAGACATACTCCCCGTCCCGCACATACCGGAACAACGGGTTGTCCTTCACGATTCGGAGACTGTTCCAGCCCATGTGGGGCACCTTCAGGGTCTTGTCCTCCAGTGCACCGTGGAGATCTACCACCTGCCCTGGCACCAGCCCCAGGCCGGGGTGCTCCCCGTACTCAAAGCCCCGGTCAAACAACAGCTGCATCCCCAGGCAGATGCCAAGCAGGGGCTTACGCGACGCCTCCGCCTGAATGACCGGCACCAGGCCCGTGGCATCCAGCTTGGCCCGGGCGTCGCCGAAGGCGCCCACGCCGGGAAGGATGATGCGGTCCGCCGCCCGGAGCTTATCCGCGTCCCGGGTGATCTCCGTCTCCAGGCCCAGGGCCTTGAGGGAGGAAGACAGGGAAAACAGGTTTCCCACGCCGTAATCTACGATTGCTATCATGGTATCAACTCACTTTTTAAAGAGTCCCCTTGGTACTGGGGATTTCATCCAGGTGTTTTGCGTCCGGGGCCACAGCCTCTTTCAGGGCCCGGCCCATGCCCTTGAACACGGCCTCCAGGATGTGGTGGGTGTTTTCGCCGGCCAGCTCCCGGATATGGATGGAGCCGGGGCAATTGCGAACGAAACCCAGCCAGAACTCCTTGGCCAGCTCCGTATCAAAGTCCCCCACTTTCGCCGTGGGCAGCCCCACCGCCCAGCCCAGATAATCCCGGCCGGAGAGGTCAACGGCGCACAGCACCAGCGTCTCGTCCATCGGCAGCAGGAACTGGCCGTAACGGGTGATGCCCCGCTTGTCCCCCAGGGCCTGTGTGAAGGCCTGCCCTAAGCAGATGCCAGTATCCTCCACGGAGTGGTGGTAGTCCACGTCGGTGTCCCCGTGGCAGGTAACAGTCAGGTCAAAGTCGCCGTGGCGGGCAAACAGGGTCAGCATGTGGTCCAGGAAGCCGCAGCCGGTGGCAATGCCGCCTTTTCCGGTGCCGTCCAAATCCAGTGCCAGTTCGATCTGGGTCTCCTTCGTGTCGCGCTTGATACTCGCGGTACGCATGGCGGCACCTCCTTACAGTTCTTCCAGCAGGCGGGCGATCTCGTCCACCAGGGCCGTCATCTGCTCCAGAGAGCCGATGGTGATACGGACATAGTCCCGGATGCGGTCGGCGTCGAACCACCGCACCAGGATGCCGTTTTCCTTCAGCTTCCGGTACAGCTCCCCGCCGGGGAGCCTGTCAGACTTGGCGAAGATGAAGTTGGCGGAGGAGGGCAGGACCGTGAAGCCCAGCTCCTCCAGCTCCCGGACCGTCCACGCCCGGTTATTTTGAACGGCGGCGGTGCAGGTCTGGAAATAGGGCTCGTCCTCCACGGCCACGGCGCCGGCGATGATACTGAGGCGGTTGACGTTATAGGGGTTGAAGCTGTACTTCACCCGGTTCAGGGCGGATATGAGGGCGGGGCTGCCCAGGGCGAAGCCCACCCGGCCGCCGGCCAGGGAGCGGCTCTTGGACATGGTCTGGACCACCAGAAGATTGTCGTAACGGTAGATCATGGGCACGCAGCTCTCGCCGCCAAAGTCCACATACGCCTCGTCCACAATGACCACCCGGTCCGG
>Ga0129311_1001888_pt1 | contig 13833 bp, 11 predicted proteins | sample Go1ome_FD_94435 | JGI IMG/M metagenome (GOLD analysis project Ga0129311, IMG submission 94435) | Western lowland gorrila individual fecal microbial communities from Wisconsin, USA - Go1022B metagenome | ecosystem: Host-associated > Mammals > Digestive system > Large intestine > Fecal | place... | reverse complement strand
TTCTCAAAGCCCTGGGCAGACAGTGCTATTACAGGTATCTGACCGTAGCCTGCCTTGGAAAGGGCTCGTCTGATAAATCCTACATAGTTGGTTGCACGGCATCCACCACCTGTCTGGCTCATGATAACTGCCAGCTTGTTCACATCGTACTTTCCTGAAGTGATGGCACTCATCATCTGACCTACAACGATCAGAGAAGGATAACATGCATCGTTGTTTACATATTTCAGACCAACATCTATGGTCTCCTTGGTCGCATCCGGCAGTATTTCAATGTTGATACCCATGCATCTGAATGCAGGCGCAAGAAGATCGAAGTGGATAGGAGACATCTGAGGTGCAAGAACTGTGTAGTCCTTCTTCATCTCCTTTGTAAACTCTATTCTGTTGATGGCACTGCTTGACGGACATGTCTTGTAGTGCTGCTCATGTCTTGAGTTGACTGCGCTTATGAGGGATCTTATTCTGATCCTTGCGGCGCCCAGGTTGCTGACCTCATCGATCTTGAGGACAGTGTAAATCTTGCCTGACTTGGTAAGTATATCGTTGACACAGTCGGTTGTAACTGCGTCCAGACCACAGCCAAATGAGTTGAGCTGAATGAGTTCCAGGTTGTCACATGTCTTGACATAGTTGGCTGCCTTGTACAGTCTTGAGTGGTACATCCACTGGTCTGAGACGATAAGAGGTCTCTCAACCTTGCCTAGGTGTGCGACAGAATCCTCGGTAAATACAGCGATCTTGTATGAGTTGATGAGCTCTGGGAGACCGTGGTTGATCTCGGGATCAAGATGGTATGGACGACCAGCCAGAACGATACCGAGCATGTCATGTTCATCAATGTATCTGAGAGTTTCTTCGCCCTTAGCACGTACATCTTCCTTGACCTTCTCTGCCTCTGCGTATGCCGCATGTATTGCGCTTCCGATCTCGTCCATTGTCACGTCGTAGTACTTGGACATCTCACGGTACATACGCTTTACAAGAGCCTCCTCATTATCCAGAGCCACAAATGGTCTGATGAATGTTATGTCGTCAGCCTTGAGTTCCTCCATATTGTTCTTGATGTTCTCGGCATAAGAAGCAACGATAGGACAGTTGTAGTGGTTGTTTGCCTCAGGCGTCTCGTTCATCTCGTAAGGTACACATGGATAGAAGATGGACTTGATTCCATTCTTCAACAGCCACATAACATGTCCGTGTGAGATCTTGGCTGGATAACACTCTGACTCACTAGGTATGGATTCTATACCCAGGCTGTATATATCCCTGGATGACTTTGGAGAAAGTACAACAGAGAATCCAAGCTTTGTGAGGAATGTGTGCCAGAAAGGATAGTTCTCATACATGTTGAGTACACGAGGAACACCTATCACACCGCGCTTTGCTTCCTCAGGCTTAAGTGATTCATAGCCAAATATTCTTCCGAGCTTATATTCAAAGAGGTTAGGAATATTGTCTGCGTTCTTCTTCAGGCCTACACCCTTCTCACATCTGTTACCAGTGATGAACCTCTTGCCATTTGAGAATTTGTTTATGGTGAGGAGACAGTTGTTCGTACATCCCTTACATCTTGTCATGGAGCTCTCGTATGTGAGCTTTCTTATCTCCTCGATAGGGAGCATGGTAGTGACAAATCCCTCTTTGTATTTGTTCCTAGCGATGAGGGCAGCACCAAAAGCACCCATGATACCTGAGATGTCAGGTCTTATGGCTGTTCTTCCTGATATGACCTCAAAACTCTTTAAAACCGCATCGTTGTAGAAGGTACCACCCTGAACCACGATGTTTTTGCCGAGATCCTTTGGATCCGTGAGCTTTATGACCTTGAGCAAGGCGTTCTTGATTACAGAGTATGCTAGTCCGGCGGATATATCAGCCACGGATGCGCCCTCCTTCTGAGCCTGCTTAACCTTTGAGTTCATAAAAACTGTACATCTTGAACCGAGATCAATAGGCGTTTTCGCTGTGATGGCGATGTGTGCAAAGTCAGCGATATCGTAGTTCAGTGACTTTGCAAATGTCTCTATGAATGAACCACATCCAGATGAACAAGCCTCGTTAAGCATAACGTTATCTACAACGCCGTTCTTGATCTTGATACACTTCATATCCTGGCCACCGATATCAAGGATACAGTCTACCTCAGGGTCAAAGAATGCTGCAGCGGTATAGTGAGCAATGGTCTCAACCTCGCCAAAATCAAGTGAGAGAGCCTGTTTGATAAGAGCCTCACCGTAACCGGTAGAGCATGAGCCTGCAATCACAGCTTCTTCAGGAAGCTTGCTATATATATCCTTTATAGCTCTGATTGTGGTGTTCAGTGGACTTCCGTTGTTACTGCTGTAGAAGTCGTACAGCAGTTCTCCGTCAGCTCCAACCAGTGCGACCTTGGTGGTGGTTGAACCAGCATCCACACCGATGAAGCAGTTTCCTTTATATGTAGCTAGATCGCCGCGCTTTACAGCGTATTTGTTGTGATCTGCTTTGAATTTATCGTAATCCTCATCGCTCTCAAACAGTGGAGCAAGTCTCTCCACACCCGACGAGAGATTGAGCTCCTGTGAGAGGGCATGTATAAGTTCAGAAAGTGTCATGGATATCTCAGGCTTGGAGTTCATAGCGGCACCTACAGCTGCAAACAGATGTGAATGTCCCGGATCTATGATCGCATCTCCGGTCAGGTTGAGTGTTCTGATAAATGCGTTCTTCAGCTCTGGAAGGAAGTGAAGAGGACCTCCAAGGAATGCAACATTTCCCTTGATAGGTTTACCACATGCAAGACCGGATATAGTCTGGTTGACGACCGCCTGGAATATTGATGCTGCAAGGTTTGGCTTTGTAGCTCCCTCGTTGATAAGAGGCTGAATGTCAGTCTTGGCAAATACACCACATCTTGCGGCGATAGGATATATGGTATCATAATCCTTTGCATAGTCGTTGAGTCCTGCTGCGTCGGTCTGCAGAAGTGTAGCCATCTGATCTATGAAAGAACCGGTACCTCCGGCGCAGACACCGTTCATTCGCTGTTCGATTCCGTTTGTAAAATATATGATCTTGGCATCCTCACCACCAAGCTCTATTGCAACGTCGGTCTGTGGAGCGTAGCTCTGAAGTGCCTCTGACACGCAGACAACCTCCTGGGTAAATGGGACACCTATGAGCTGTGCCAGGGCCAGTCCGCCTGAACCGGTTATACATGGGTTGACCTCATTTTCACCGAGGGCATCCTTTGCTTCCTGTACCAGATCTTTGAGTGTCTCCTTGATATTTGCAAAATGTCTTTTGTAATCGGAGAAAAGTATCTTGCCCGCCTTATCAAGGACAGCGACTTTAACTGTTGTTGATCCAATATCAATTCCTAATGTGTACATAAAACAACCCTTCCAATTTCTTTTGTGTGTTGAATGTGTGATTATCGACATACCCCGCCGATAAAGCTACTTTATTATAGTGTAGGGTAAAAAAAAATACAATGACTTTATAAAAACTTAACCATTCAGCGAAATCATTTCATAAATGGGAAAAATGTAACTATAGCGAATGTACTGAATATTTTATATAAAAAGCTTTTTGAGGTATATTATGAATTTTGATACTTGCAATGGTGTTATACATGTGGTAAAAACTGGGGATACTTTATATAAGCTGTCAAGAATATATAAGGTAAAGCTAAGTGATATAATCTCGGCAAATCCATATATAAATGTGTATAACATGCAGCCTGGTGATGAGGTATGTATACCTGTGATAATGGAGGAGGACTTCCTTATATATAAAGTGAAAGAAGGAGATACATTTGAGGATGTTCTCAAGAATACGGGGGTATCTCCGGACGATCTGTTTAAGTTTAATCCGGATCTGTACAAAACAGAGCTTATGGGAGATATGGAGATAAAATATGTAGATTTTCAGCGATAATACAGAATCAGGTTAGAAAAACTTAATTATTCTACTGTTGTAAAGTGATTTTGTATATTATATAATTCTAAAGGTGTAAGTGAAATAAGTACGACTGGAGATAATGAATGAATATAGTCAGCAAGATAGAAAGAAAATTTGGAAAATACTCTATAAGAAATCTGACATTGTATCTGATCATAGGATACGGTATAGGATATTTACTGTTGATTTTCCAACCAAAGATATTATTTATGCTCACATTGGATCCGGCGGCGGTTATGCATGGGCAGGTATGGAGACTTGTAACATGGATCATCACACCACCGACATTTGGCGTTGATATATTTACATTTATAATGCTGTTTTTCTATTATAGTATAGGAACTCTTTTGGAGAGAACACTGGGAACATTTCTGTATAACCTGTATATGTTCAGTTCTATGCTGTTCACAATGGCAGGAATGATGATAGCACATATATTGTGTGTATATGTTTTCCACTATAATTATTACAGCGTGATAAATTATGCATCAACTTATTATATACTCTTGTCAATATTCCTGGCTATAGCCGCCTGTTATCCGGATATGAGTGTACTGTATGCCATGATAATACCGATAAAGATGAAATATCTTTCAATACTTTATGTGCTTATCATAGTATATTACTTTATACATGAGACCTTTATGGGACGGGTAAATATAGCAATGTCACTTGTAAGTTTCGTTATATTCTATCTGAGTACCAAGAATATCAGAAGATTTTCACCTAAACAGATGAAACGCCGGCGCAACTATAACAAACAGGTCCGGAATGCAAAAAGTCAGAATGTAGGACACAGATGTGTAGTGTGTGGACGCACAGATAAGGAATATCCTGATCTTCAGTTCAGATATTGCTCCAAATGCACAGGCAATAAAGAATACTGTCAGGATCATTTGTTTACGCACGTTCACAACTGATGACTATCGTATAATATATAACAGGGGAATAGTAAAATGTACAATGATGAAAAAAAACTCATAACAGATATACAGAGAAGGAAGGATCTTGATAAAAATCTCAAGGCTTTTGCAGATGTAGCTTTTAAAGCAGATTTTGAGTATGCATGCCATAAGTTTGTACTCAATTATCTAACGCTGAAGGATATGCATCAGGACGGAGATATACCTGATGATCCATATATTGCAAGTTGTCAGGTAGTGTTGGACAAACTGGCTGCGGTAATTGTATCATCGGATTCTGATATGGATGTTACAGAGTGTATAAATACAATTTCAGATGTAAGAAATGCCATAACGCATAAGATGAAGGTACTCACAGCCTACACTGATGCTTTTGAGACATATGAGTATATACTCAACAGGAAAGAGTATGGATTCCCAGAGAATCTGACTGAGGATGTTACAGCTGAACTGGAGAAGATTGACGCAGATGAATTTGCAGATGAGATATTCAGGTTTGTATTTGCAGACAATGATAAGATGGCTGTCAATTCAAAACTTCAGTCTATCGTTGGCCAGCTCCCGATAAGAATGACCAAGAGCAGATTCTATGATATATTGGGGGATACACTGGATATATACAAAGATGTTGAGATAGATGTTCTTGATGAGTTTATAGAGATGCTGGAGAGTACAGCACTTATCAGAAAACCTGATAATTTTGAGAACGAGTATCCTGATCTCAATAAAGCATATGAGCTCCTGAAAAATGGCAATTATACGGAACTTGATTATACTGCTTATGCAGAACTTGCAGATATACTGGATAAGAGCGCTGCGTTTTTAAATTCTGTTGTTACGGAATACATGCTTATCATAGAACTTGTAAATGATATGTATGTCATGCTTCTCTCAATTTCATCCAGGGATTCTGTCTCTGAGGGATGTAAGAAGGCTATCTCTGTGATCGACAAGGCTGTAAGTCTTGGAGAGGATGGACTTGAGGAAGTATATGGTCTTCTTGAGAATATTGTAGGTGAACAGGAACGGGCAGGAGAGCATAAGATCATGTTGGAATCAGCGGTATATGATATCACCACAGGATATGGCCCGGAGATTACAGCAAATGGTCTTACAGAAGCTTACAGAAGTCTCGAAAAAATAGACAAGCTTCTCTCGGGAAGTATGTTTGTAGATATAGATAATATAGAGGTTAAAGGTGCCGTGAAGGCGGATAAGGATTATATAGCTGCATGTAAGAGCAGGCTTGCGGATGAATTTGCTGAGTTGTTTGAAGGCAGATCAATGACTGTGAACAGAGCTGTTATGGCAAAGATATTATCCGGAATACCTGTATTTTTCAATACAACTGATGAGATAAAGGACTATATACATGGTTCCTTGTCAAGATGCAGGGAGCAGAGTGAACTTCTTGCGGATTATATAGTGATAAAACAGATGATAGAAGAATAAATATCTAATATATAGGTGGAAGATAATGGTCATCGATGATAAATTCTATATAGGCAGATCCAGGGATCGTCAGATAATAAGGATGGTTCGTGGAATAAGACGATTTCACAGGGTCAAATATATACCGGGAATATATGTTGTTACATTACCTCTGTTTGGTGATGGTATTTTGGAGATATATGAGCTCAATGAATTCAGACAGAAGATATATGAGGATATATCAGACAAGATACATATAGTTGGTGCTGCGCCCACAAGGGCACAGGCGGTGGAATTGGTGAGAGACATCATAGATGATATATACCGTAAGACAGGAGATGTGGATGTAAAGAATTTCTTTGCATCATAGAACAGCAAATAACAGGGGGTGTAACATGCATATATTGTTGGTGATACTAAAAATATTGCTGATCATAGTGCTGTCACTCGTTGGACTTGCTGTTGCGATTGCTCTTTTGATATTGTTTGTTCCGGTGAGATATAAATTGTATGCATCGAAATATGACAGCATATTTGCAAAATTTACGGCCAGATGGATGGGATTTGTATTGTGCTTTAAGGCTGTATATGATACAGACGGACTTGAATACAGATTGAGATTGTTTGGAGGAACAATAATCGGAAACAAACAGAAGATTCCAGAACGGGAAAATTCAGATGAAGACACTGCTGTGCGCCATGATATAGATGATATTGAAAATGCAAGTGTTGAACAGGAAGACGATGATGAACAGGATAAGTATCCATCTGTAGCGCATGAAGACAGAGATTTTGTTTTGGAGGACAGAGAATTTGATGAAAAGCCCTCTGGATTCTTTGACCGCATCGGTGGGATGATAGACAGGGCGTGCAGGTCGATTCTGGACAAAGTTAAAAGTATCACAGACAGAATAATCGGTCTTAAAAAGAAAAAAGATGGATATACTAAACTCATAAATAATGTGAGAACAAAGGAAGCTATAAGGATTGTCAAAGCACAATTGCTGAAACTGTTAAGGCATTTGAAGCCGGCAAAACTCAGGGGACAAGTTACTTATGGAGCGGGCGACCCGGCTGAAACCGGCCAGCACCTCGGTTATATGAGTGTATTTTTCCCTCTGTATTGTGATAATATAGATATAACTCCTGATTTTTCAAAAAAGATATTTGAAGGAGACATATTTATAAAGGGACGTATAAGGATTGCGGTTATTTGCCTGTATGTTCTGAAAGTTTTGTTGAATAAGAATGTAAAGATAACTGTTGAGAGATTTAAGAAGATATCGAAGGGAGTATAATATGGCAAGTATGAATATTGAGGGTACACTCAGTACGTTGTTCAAGGGCATGGATGGTTTTGTATCATCAAAATCAGTAGTAGGAGAGCCGGTATATGTAGGAGATACGATAATTATTCCACTGGTGGATGTTAATTTTGGCATGGCTGCAGGAGCATTTAACAAGCAGGATGGAAATAAAGCTGCAGGCGGAATTGGAGCCAAGATGAGTCCATCTGCGGTTTTGGTCATTTCAAACGGAAGTACAAGACTTGTTAATCTGAAAAACCAGGATGCTGTTACCAAAATTATAGATATGGCACCAGAGGTTATAGATAAGGTTGTGGGTCTTTTCAAAAAGGATAAAACTGAAGAGGAGACAGCGGTAGATCAGGCAATCAATGAGATGGCTCAATCCGAAGATGCAGATGAATAATCTGTTATTATATATGACAATGGAATTATTAAAAAATCACCACATATAATTATAGTAAATCATTATGGTGGTGATTTTTATTTGGAGAAAATTTAGTGGGTTCGCTTTCTTTTTCACGGCTGTTGGAGTGGTGATAGGATATTTTATAAGCGGTTTTGTGGAATTCCTCGTCATAGTGATATTGCTATTGCTTTCATATATATTTTCATGCAGATAGAAAAATAAGAGTGATGATCAATGATCATCACTCTTATTTATCAGAACTGAATCGGTGATATTATGCAATATTATGCACGCTCGACCTTACCAGATCTTAAGCAAGATGTGCAAACATAAATCTTCTTTGGTGTTCCGTCAACGATAGCCTTAACTGACTTAACGTTAGACTTCCACATCTTGTTTGCTCTTCTATGAGAGTGGCTCACTTTGATACCGAAATGAGCACCTTTATCACAAATTGAACATTTTGCCATAATAGCACCTCCTTCAATGAATAAACTAACTTGCCTTCTAAGTTCACAACAAAACTTATAATAGCAGATTATTTTTCTATATGCAAGCAAAATATTTATTTTGACGCAAAATGTTTTAAATAAAAAAGCTAAGGACATTAACTGGTATTTTTTGTATACATTCATAAAGCGCTGTTTCCTTGAAATTTTTAGTAGTTATGGTATAATATTTGATAGCTATGAACTCGTATAGAAAGGAGTTAAGTCCATGAAAGAGTATATTAATGGAGACAACGGCAAAGTAAGTATAGATGAGAGTGTTGTCGCTCAGGTTGCAGGTCTTACAGCGCTTGACTGTTTTGGCATAGTCGGTATGGGAATAGTGAGTGTTAAGGACGGTATAGTGAAGCAGCTTCGGAGAGATAATGTATCAAAAGGTGTCAATGTAAAATTTGATGAAAAAGGTGATATTATCATAGAGCTCCATATAGTTGTGGCTTATGGAGTGAGTATAAAAGCAGTGACTGATAATCTTATGCAGTCAGTTAAATATAAAGTAGAAGATTTTACTTCATTTAAAGTGAGTCAGATCAATGTCTTTGTAGAAGACGTAAAAGTGCTGGATTAGTTTGGAGGAATTTGAAAAGTGAGTAATACGATCGATGCGCTTGCACTGAAAAAAGCATTTATTGCCGGTGCAAATAATCTGGATAAGAACAAGGAATATATTAATGAACTTAATGTGTTCCCTGTGCCTGACGGAGATACAGGAACTAATATGACATTGACGATCCTGTCTGCAGTTAAAGAGGTTGAGGCTGCGTCAGATGATATGAAGAGCATAGCAAAAGCTATGTCAACGGGTTCTCTCAGAGGAGCAAGAGGTAATTCAGGAGTTATATTATCACAGTTGCTCCGCGGTTTTAGCAAGAAAGTTCAGGATAAGGATACAATAGATGTTCATGATATAGCTGATGCATTTCAGAAAGCTGTTGAAACTGCGTATAAGGCTGTTATGAAGCCTAAAGAGGGAACGATACTCACCGTAGCGAAGGGCGTTGCATCCAAGGCGCGTGAGTGTGCAGATGCAGATATGACAATCAGTCAGTTTTGTGACGAGGTCATAGAATACGGTGATAGTGTGCTTGATTCAACACCTGATATGCTTCCAGTTTTGAAAGAGGCTGGAGTTGTTGATTCCGGTGGACAGGGACTCATGGTTGTTCTCAAAGGTGCGGTAGACTGTATTATGGGCAGAGTTACTGTGGAGTTGAATAAATCAACAAGAAATACTGTCAATGTATCATCTTCGGCTGCCGGTGCTGGAAATGACAATATATCTACAGCTGATATCAAATTTGGATATTGTACAGAATTTATTATCAATCTTGAGAAACCATATGGAGATGCAGAGGAAGAAGATCTTAAGAGTTTCCTTGAGTCGATAGGTGACTCTATTGTATGTGTATCGTTAGATGACATAGTTAAGATACATGTACACACCAATCATCCGGGTCAGGCATTTGAGAAGGGATTAACACTTGGTTATCTGACCAATATGAAGATTGATAACATGAGAATAGAGCACAATGAACGTGTTATAAGTCAGTCAGAGAGGGAAGAGGCTGAGAAACAGGAAGAGGACAGACAGCATAGAAAACATGAGAAGGAAGAACCAAGAAAGAAGTACGGTTTCATAACTGTATCAATGGGAGATGGACTCAAGGAACTCTTTGGAGAGCTGGGTGCTGACTACGTTATCGAGGGTGGACAGACTATGAACCCAAGTACTGAGGATGTGCTCAATGCCATAGATAAAGTGAATGCAGATAATATTTTTATCCTCCCTAATAACAAGAATGTTGTACTTGCTGCAAACCAGGCTGCGACATTGTGTGAGGACAAGAATATAGTAGTAGTGGCAACTGCAAATGCACCTCAGGGAATAAGTGCAATGATAGCATTTGACTGCACAGTGGACGTTGAGGAAAACGTTTCATCTATGAAATCTGCTGTGAGAAATGTAAAAAGTGGTCAGGTCACATATTCTGTCAGAGATACCTCAATAGATGGAAAATCTATTAAAGAAGGTGATATCATGGGAATCGGTGACAAGGGGCTTGTGAGCGTAGGAAGTGATATCGAGCAGGTGACATTTGAACTTATATCAGATGCTGTGGATGAAGATTCGGAGGTTATAAGTATATATAATGGCGCTGATGTATCTGAGGAAGATGCTAAGAAACTGGTTGACAGAATAGAAGAGAAGTATCCGGATGTAGATGTTCAGTGTTATTATGGAGGTCAGCCAATATACTATTATATAGTATCGGTTGAGTAGAGTATATAGATGTAATAGTTGGCGACGCTGTGAGAGGTGTGCGGATGAGATTAGATGACCCAATTACAACAATAAAGGGTGTCGGGGACAAGACATCCACGATGTTTGCACGGCTGGGAATATACAATGTACAGGATCTGCTTATGTATTTTCCCAGAACATATGTCACATATGAGGATCCTGTAGATATAGCAGATCTTCAGGCCGGAAACAGACAGGCTGTAAGGGCGGTTGTCAATAGTCGTGCAGAGGTAAAAAAAGTCCGCGGACTCACAATAGTCGTGGTTTATGCAAAGGATTACTCAGGGACAATTAAACTTACATGGTTTAATTGTCCTTTTTTGCGTAACTATTTTCATATTGGCCAGGAGTTCGTGTTTGTGGGGGATGTATCATACAAAAACGGAATGATGACTATGTCCCATCCGGAATATTACATTGATACGAAATACAGTGAACTTACAAACAGATGGCAGCCGGTATATGCTGTTACTCCGGGTATAACATCAAAAACGATTCAGAAAGCAGTGAAGAATGCTTCGTCAGCAATAGATAGTATTGTGGATTATATACCGGAATCCATCAGGTCGGAGTATGATCTTACTGAGCTGGGAAGAGCCGTATATATGATACATTTTCCTGTAGATGATCAGCAGCTGAGAAATGCCGTAAAGAGGATGGCATTTGACGAATTCTATAGTTTTATAGCAAATATGCACAGGATAAAAGAAGAGGCGGTATATGTTCAGAACGAGATAGTTATAGATTGTGATGAAGAGGTGAGACATCTTATTGATTCACTCAGATTCAAATTGACGAATGCCCAGATGAATGCTGTCAGGGATATGCTGGATGATATGAGATCAGATCATGTGATGAACCGGTTGGTTCAGGGAGATGTAGGATCGGGAAAAACAATTGTGGCAGCTATAGGACTGTATGCTGCTGCGGTATGCGGTTACCAGGGAGTTATAATGGCGCCCACTGAGGTTCTGGCGGTACAGCATTATAAAGAACTGTCTGAGCTTTGTAAAACATATAGTATATCAGTAGGGCTTCTTACAGGTTCCATGACAGCAAAGGAAAAACGAGAAATGTACAGCAGGATCAAAAACGGTGAGGTTCAGATCATAGTTGGTACTCATGCCCTCATACAGGACAAAGTCGAGTATTCACATTTGGGGCTTGTAGTGACGGATGAGCAGCACAGATTTGGCGTAAGGCAGAGGGAAAAGCTTGCCATGAAGGGTGGAAATCCACATACACTTGTTATGAGCGCAACGCCAATACCTAGAACACTTGCGATCATAATGTATGGAGACCTGGATATTTCTGTGATAGATGAGCTCCCGGCAGGACGGATACCTATAAAGAATTGTGTGGTGGATGAGAGTTATAGAAAGACTGCACAGGGATTTATAATGAAAGAGGTGAGCAAAGGTCATCAGGTGTATATAGTATGTCCTATGGTTGAGGCCAGCGAAGTACTTGATGATGTTGCAAATGTCACCGAATACACAGATGAACTTGAACATGCTATAAAGGAGACGTATGGGGCAAGTGTATCTATAGCATGCCTTCACGGTAAAATGAAATCCGAAGAAAAAAATGCCATACTCAGTGATTTTTCAGAAGGGAAAATAAGTATTCTTGTGTCCACGACGGTTATCGAAGTAGGTATCAACAACCCGAATGCGACGGTTATGATGGTTGAAAATGCGGAAAGATTTGGCCTTGCACAGCTCCATCAGCTGAGAGGGCGTGTTGGAAGAGGCGGGCTTCAGTCATATTGCATATTTATGAGTGGAAAGAAAGATAGAGACACTATGCAAAGATTGAATGTGCTGGCCAAGTCCAATGATGGATTTTATATTGCAGGCGAGGACTTGAAGATGAGAGGCCCTGGAGATTTCTTTGGAGTCAGACAAAGTGGTGAGGTTATGTTCAAAATGGGTGATATATATAATCATTCAGATATGCTCAGGGCGGCACAGGATGTATACACCAAATACGGTGACAAAATATGCAATGGATTGTCTGAAAATGGCAGTAATAGATTATATGTAACACCAGTTTTGTAGTAAGTTTTAATGACGGTATAAGGGGGTAAGATATGAAGGATAAAAAAACAACAGTTATGGGGATAGTTATTGCTGTATTGATTGTTGTTGTTCTTGTATTAGGGGGCTTGCTTTTTACAAAAAGAGAAAGTAAAAATGATAATACCTCAGAATCCGATGCAACAGAGAACGTAATACCTGCATCTGATAATTCAACAGAAGTTACTGATACAGAAAAAAATACAGAACAGAATACAGATGTCAAAAGCGATACAAAAGATGATGGGTACATTGTTGAGATAGGACATGATGGAACATGGGACTCTGATGGAAAGAAATGTGCAACAGAGAACATAGACATATATAATAAAACAAATAAAAAAGCATCTTCATGGAAACTGGATATAACATATGCTTCAGAACCTTCGATTGATCAGATATGGAATGCTGAATACAAAATAAAAGAGAGGACAATAACTCTTACGTCTATGGACTATAATAAAACAATAAATGCAGGAGAAAGCGTAAACCTTGGCTATAATATATCTGCTTCTAAACTTGAAATTAAGAATTATACACTGTACATAGATGGCAAAGAGTATCAAGAGAAAAAGAACAATGCAGATAAAGAAGATACGAATACAGATTCGGAAAAGAAAGATGTGAAAAATGAACAGAAGACAGATAATGGAACACCATTTGAAAACCATGGAAAACTGAGTGTCAGAGGTACAGATATCGTAGATATGAATGGAGATAAATATCAGTTAAAGGGAGTAAGTACACACGGAATAACCTGGTTTCCGGATTACGTCAACAGTCAGACCTTTCAGAGTTTAAGAGATTCCTGGGGAGTGAATCTGGTGAGACTGTCAATGTATACAGATACGGGGGATAACTATGGTTATTGCAGCGGCGGAGATAAGGATAAGATAATGGAGCTTGTCGATGACGGAGTTCAGTATGCT
>Ga0129311_1001887_pt1 | contig 13843 bp, 8 predicted proteins | sample Go1ome_FD_94435 | JGI IMG/M metagenome (GOLD analysis project Ga0129311, IMG submission 94435) | Western lowland gorrila individual fecal microbial communities from Wisconsin, USA - Go1022B metagenome | ecosystem: Host-associated > Mammals > Digestive system > Large intestine > Fecal | place... | reverse complement strand
TTTGTTTCTGCCTTTACTGGTACACCAAGCTTTTCACCTGCTTTAGTTAAGTTTTCTGCAGCCATGAAAGTATGGGCAATACCTGTAGGACATGCAGTAACAGCTAATACTTTATAACCAGTAGTCACTGGTGCAGCTGCTTCTGCAGCTTCTTCAGCATCTTTTTCTGCTTCTTTCTTATCAATCATGCTTAAGAATTCTTCTGGAGTCTTCGCATTTAATAAATCCTGACGGAAACCTTCATCCATTAATAATGCTGATAGTTTAGCTAATGCCTGTAAATGAGTGCTTCCACCATCTGCTGGTGCAGCAATCATAAAGAATAGGTGAGCAGGCTGACCATCTAATGATTCATAATCTACACCATCAGGCACAGTCATTGCTGCTAACCCTGGTGCTTTAACTGCTGCTACCTGTGCATGAGGAATAGCGATTCCTTCACCAATACCAGTAGAAGTTAATGCTTCACGTGCTAAAATACCTTCTTTGTATGCATCTTTGTCTGAAATCTTACCAGTTGCACACATTAAATCAACAAGCTTGTTAATTGCTTCTTCTTTTGAACCTACAGAGACACCAAGTTCAACGCCCTTTAAGTCCAATAACTCAGTAATTTTCATGTTATTCTCCCTTCAATTGTGCGAGACATTCATCAATGAAGTCTCTTTTTGCTAATGAATATGAGAAAGCAGTTGCTCCACCACACGCTGTACCTAAAGCTAATGCTTCATCATAATCTCCATTATTTAGATAACCAGCCACAAAACCAGCTACCATTGAATCACCAGCACCAACTGAATTCTTTACTGTACCCTTACATACACCTAGACGATGTGTATTACCGTTTTCGTCTACTAATAAAGAACCATCACCTGCAAGTGAAATCAATACATTACGTGCACCCATTTCCTGTAGCTTATTCGCATACATCACTAGATCTTCTTCTGTTTCTAGCTTTACATCAAAGATTTCTTCAATTTCATGATTATTAGGTTTAATCAAGAATGGATGATAAGCTAATACATTTACTAATAACTGTCCAGTTGCATCAACGACAAATAAGATACCTTTGTCCTGTAATCTTTCTAGAATTTCTTCATAGATTCTAGGACTGATGCACTTAGGAATAGAACCAGAAAGGACAAGGACATCTCCTTCTTTTAATGTATCAAGCTTTTCAAAAAGCTTTGCTACATCTTCATCAGTGATCATAGGTCCCATACCATTGATTTCTGTTTCTTCATCACTACGCATCTTTACATTAATACGTGACATACCTTTTTCAACCTTGATGAAATCAGTATTGATATCATACTCACTCTTAGCACGACGTACGATTTCATCACCAGTAAAACCTGCTACAAATCCTAGAGCCTGAGATTCATAACCAAGTTCCTTAAGGATGGCTGAAACATTAATACCCTTACCTCCACAGAAGATATGTTCTTCACATACTCTGTTGACAATTCCCTTCTGGAAATGGTCAACTGTGATAACATAATCTAATGCTGGATTAAATGTAATTGTGTAAATCATTTACATGGTCTCCTTTTCCTGTAAAAATCTTTTTTCTACAGCCTCATTATATGATGTAAAGGTTTTCTTTGTCAATAGATTTCATGTAAATATTTTACGTAATTATAAAATTGATAAAAACAAAAAAGTATGACATTTAGATGTAAAAACATCTTTGTCATACTTTTTTTGTTATCGGTTTCTAGATATCTTAGACTCATTAGTCTACTAGAGTATCATTTTCTTCTCCCTTCATAGAATAATCTCCTAACATGAACCATCTATAAGCACGATCGGCAATGACCTTTGTTTCCACAAAATCTAGACCGCCACCAACAACAGCACCTACTCCAGGTACCATCTTTCCAAGATTCACAATTCCTTTTGTACCAAACTTCGTAATGAATCTGAAACCTACTTTCTGATTAATTTTAATTAACACTTTGCCTGGTATCTTTTTAATGACGCCTGTTGCGAGTTTAACACCAAAAATAATTCCTGCCTTCTTTAATATGCTATTCACTGCCACCCCAGCTAGACAGGCATAAACAAAAGTTTGTGTCTGATCACTATTTAAATCATAACCCGCCATATAAGCTGTGCAGGCAATCATCCTCATCTGCACACACATGACATTACCTACATTGGCAGGCAAAGTAAATGGCATTGTGATAACACCACCAAATCCTGTCACAAATCCTGATGTTGTACATTTAGTAATTTAATTTTTCAGCATTGCTTTACAAGCATCTTCTGTACTGTCATATTTAGTTAAATAGTCATTAGCCATATCCTCTATACTAGGACTGACCTTTGGTATACCATCCAAACACTTTGTATAACAAGTATCCAGTAATCCGATGACATCTTCTTGTGATAAATCTTTAATTCCCATTTTGTTTTCCCTTAATACCCTTATTCTTATAATCTTGATATCGATCATAATCCTTATCATCTATTTACTCAATGATAGATTATTCGTTGTTTGTTAACATGATAGATTATTCGTTGTTTGTTAACAGGTAAATACGATTTTTTTAAACGATATTCGGCATTTTACTATTTTGCCGAATTTCATTTAAATTACATACATAAAAATAGACAGCCAAGGCTGTCTAACGTGCTATTATCTTTTATCTACCGCAAACATCTCTTCACACTTGATCATGGATTTATGAGAGTTTTCTATCATTTCTGTCAAGAATAAGAAGATGATCTCTATTACTGTACTTGCTGATACTCTAGAGAAACAGAATTCATCAAGGAAAAGCTTTTCACGTGTTGCTGTTGTGATATGATATTGTACTTCTTCACCAATCGCTGAATGAGGACTATTAGTGATGCCTATAGTCATGGCTCCATTCTTATTGGCGATTTTAACTGCTTCTAATACTTTATCAGACTCTCCTGAGTTACTGATGGCTATTAAGACATCACCTTTACCTAAAGTAAAAGAATAGGAGAGCTGAGTTTCCCATATTGTACCTGCAGTTGTTGGTATACCTAATTCGTTGAACTTAAAAGCCGCATCAATGGCTACAGGAATCGTATTTCCCACTGCAATCACCTGTACCCTAGATGCATCTCTAATCCCCTCTAGAATCTCTCTAAATTCGTCTGTGTTGATTTGATTAACTGTTTGTTTGAGTTCAGTGATCTTATTCGCAAGAATATTCTGTAAAGACTGTGGAATATTATTGACTGAAATATCATTAGATATTTCTCCACTCTTATGTGACTCTACAAGTTCCTGGGCTAATGAGATTTTTAACTGGGCAAATCCTTTTAAACCCACCTTACGACAAAATCTTGATACAGATGCAATAGACACATCACTGATTTCTGCAAGTTCAGATACAGTCATATCGACTACTTCTTTAGGATTATTAAGTATGAACTTCGCAATCTTCTTTTCTGCATCAAATAACTGATCATAAAGGACAGTAATGCGATCTAATACGCTTTGTGACTGATCCATTTGATTTTCTCCCTTCTAATGAAATTCCTTACATCGTCATGTTAACACAAAAAAATAATTTACACAAATGCATAAATTTATCACATATTATCACAACATATATATGTGAAAATAAAAGGAAGTTGATTATTCAACTTCCTTGATTAAGCCATGAGCTACAAAATCATTGATGAATGATAATACATCAATTCTAATTGTTCCTTCTGGGTCTTCATATTCTTTAAATACTTCATCTAGAATTTCATCATAAGTCACTGGATGATCAAAGAGTTTCCATAAGAAGACACTTGTTTCATTCAATGAAATGATAGAATTAGATAATTCTGTATTTTCCCCTACTGGTACAAGAACTGCTTCACCTGCAATTTCTCTTAAGATGAAATCTTCATCTCTGATGAACTTGATACCATGTATATCTCTTGTATTCTGTTCCATTATTTTCCCCCTAATTCTGGATGATAAGTAGAGACAATATTCTGTACTTCTTGACGGATTGTATCTTGATGCATATCATCAATCGTACCTCTTAAATGATGTAATTGTTCAAAATAGACTTCTTCATCAAAATCTAAAGGATGACCAATAAAGATAGAACCGTTCTCTGTCTTCTGTAACCCTTCTTCATCCATTAATAATTCTTCATAAAGCTTTTCACCAGGTCTTAATCCTGTATAGATGATTGGAATATCTACATCCGGTGTAAAGCCAGATAACTTAATCAGATTTCTAGCCAGATCATCAATCTTAACAGGTTCACCCATATCTAAGACGAATATTTCTCCACCCTTCGCAAATATACCTGCCTGCATAACAAGTGATACAGCTTCTGGAATAGTCATGAAGTAACGGATAATATTCTTATCAGTCACTGTCACAGGACCACCATGGGCAATCTGTTTCTTAAATAAAGGAATAACTGAACCATTAGATCCTAATACATTCCCAAATCTAACTGCTGTAAATACTGTACGAGAATGACGGCTGAAAGCCTGGATAATCATTTCACACATACGTTTACTTGCCCCCATGATATTTGTTGGGTTAACAGCTTTATCAGTAGAAATCTGCACAAAACGCTTAACATGATACTTATCTGCTGCCCTAACAACATTTAAAGTACCAAAAACATTGTTTTTAATGGCTTCATTTGGAGAATCTTCCATAAGTGGTACATGCTTATGAGCTGCTGCATGATATACCACTTCTGGTCTTAATTCATTAAATAAAGCATCAATCTTCTCTCCATCACGAATAGATGCAATACGTACATCTAAATTCAATTCTGGATGCGCATTTCTTAATTCCATCTGAATATCATAGGCATTATTTTCATAAATATCTACAATAATCAATTTTCTTGGATGTCTTGCAGCGACCTGTCTACATAACTCACTACCAATAGACCCTCCGCCACCAGTTACCATAACTGTTCTATTTTCTACATAAGAAGCAATCTGATTCATATTAACTGAAATCGGATCTCTTCCTAAAAGGTCTTCAATCTCTACATTTCTCAGTTTTGAAACCTTGACTTCACCATTCATAAGCTGATAAATACCTGGTAAGATCTTGATCTTACATCCTGTATCATTACAGATATTCATCAATTCTCTTCTTTCATTAATAGAAGCAGATGGTAAAGCGATATAAATCTCATCTACCTCATACTTCTTAACCATCTCTTTAATAACATCCCTATTCCCTACAATAGGCACATCATTCATATAATAACCCTGTTTAAGTGGGTCATCATCAATGAAGCATACAACCTTCATTGGAAGATGATAACTTCTCTTGATTTCTCTAAGAAGCATATTACCTGCTTCCCCTGCTCCGATAATCATGACATTAATTAAATGCTTATCCTGTTCAAAGAATGGATTATCATTCTTCATTGAACGCATTCCACGATAGAGGAATCGTAATGTAGCACTCAATATCAGAAGCATACATGGTTCAAGAATAAACCATGAACGTGGAAGTTCTATCTTTAATACTAGAATATAAAGAATCATTCTAAAAAAATCAGAACAGATCACTGCCAGCAGTAATCTTCTTACTTCTATAATAGAAGCATACTTCCACATGCTTTTATAAAGCTTAAATACATAATAAACGACAAGAGTAATTAATATATCAATCCCGATAACTTTTAAATAGTTATTCCAGACCCACCAGTCTACCTTGAATTCCATACGTGTGAGTACGGACACATATGAAGCAAGCACTGTAAAGACTGCATCTAGAATCATCAAAAGCAGCATACGCTGATACATCACTCGATTTTCCTTTAGCCTGTGCATTTTATCCCTTCCTTTTTTGTCAATGTACAAATTACCATTTATTTATGAAATCGTCAATATAACCTACATAAAACCTTTATATATTGCATCAAATTTCATATCTCTATTATAACCTATATTTTTTTAGGATTATCTGCGTAAGTGCTTGATAATACCTATTTATAGGCGTTTAAGTGATTTTTATAAAAAAAGCAGACCTAAGTCTGCTTATTGTACTGTGAAGCTTTCACCCTTCAACATTTTCTTAATATATTCTTTATTCTGTTTGACGCTATTTTCATCAGGAATCATATAATACAAGTTTGTATGAGGCATATAATAGCCACCCTTCATCATCTTACCACTACCTGAGATCATAGATTTCTGGAATGACCATTCAGCACCTGTATTCAACTGATCATTGGCAACTCTTGCCATTTCATTCATTGGCATATCAGTCACGAATGTACCATCAATCGCATTAAGGATATCAGTATAATGAGTAATAATGGCAGGAGAGGCCATCTTCTTGATAATAGCCTGTAAAACATCCTGCTGATTCTGTGCTCTATGACGATCACCACTTGTATAAGCATGACGTTCTCTTGAGAAGGCGAGTGCCATCTGACCATTCATATGGTTCCATCCTTCTTTAATAGGCTGTGCTGTCCATGCTTCTAGGTTCTTATCAGAATAGACATCAATACCTCCTAAGGCATCAACAACCTTTACTAATGATTCAAAGTTAACACGTGCATAATAGCTGATATCCACATCTAAGAACTTTTCTACAGTCTTGACAGTATTTTGAGTCCCTGTTAAACCAGAATGTGTTAATTTATCCTTCGCATTCGCATCTGCAAGGGTCACCCATGCATCACGAGGAATACTTGTTACAAGGACCTGATGAGCAGGGACATTGATTGTCATAAGGATGTTAACGTCACTACGTGATACTTCCTGAACACTGCCACGTGAGTCAATACCTGAAATATAGACACAGAATGGATCCTTTAAGATATCCAATGTCTTTTCTTCTTTAATCTTATTATAAGATTTAAACTTACAACTCCAGATGACTCTTGTATCCTTATTGAATGTCTCTTTATATTCATTGACTAATGTACGAGACCCTTCATTCATTAAAATGGCATCTGCCTGTTTATTATAGAGTGCATCTACAACGGCTTCTACACCATATAATTCACTAATACCATAACTTGATACCTTCTTGCTTAATCTATCTAATGCTTCATTGATCTTAGTCCCATTAGGATTATAAGCCACTGTCTTATTTAAGATATCTTCAGCCTTCTGATAAGGACTTTCTTTCTTTACAACTAAAGAATATGTGACATAATCATATTTACTTGTGATCTGATTGACGGCTGCTTTACCTGTTTGGATAAATACGCAGCATACTAGTAAGAAGATACTGATAACTACAGAAATAATCTTACCAATTAATGGTCTTATCTGGACATTTCTCGATTCAATAGAACTTGGTCGTGCGAATAAATACATAAGTAATGCAAGTACTAGAAGGAATGCCCCTATCACAATTAAGAAACGCATTGGCAGGATATTGACTAACGCAATGCTTCCTACAAGTATAATACTTAATACGGCCTGGATACCGATAATAAATCGATGATCAGTCATGAAATCTAATATTTTCTTCATCTTTACCCCTCATTTCTATTTGATGATCTTATATTCTTTCATTAAAGCGACACGTTCTTTCCCTATCTTGATTGTTTCAGTCGCTTTATTATCTTCTCTAGATGAAGATTCCTTCATATATGTCACTATACGTGAAATCCATGCAACAGGCAATAAATAACCATGCTTTTCTAAATAAGGGTATCTTCCTGTTAGGTCTTTAAGACTTGGGAAAAGTGTACTTCTTAATGAAGCACGCGCTTTTTTACCCTGTGTATCTAAAGTGATGGCTTCAAGTGTCATATTGGCTGAATGCTTACGGCTCATAGAACTATTCCCATAAACACCAGCATCCAATATATCTTCTAATAAGTGATCCATATTCTCACTTAACTCTAAATACTTATCTGGAATAGGTGCATCATATAAATACTTCTTACCAATAGATAATAATGTTGCCCCAAAGACTTCCAAGTGAATCTTCTTAAGATTACTAAAAATAGAATCATAATCAAGCTCATAGCGAGAAGCAAACATCATAATATCGGCCACCTGTCTGATTCCTACACCACTATGTAAGAAATGTTTAAAGGCATGTAGTATAAGAAATAAGAAATGATCTGTAGGACACATAGTTGATACTTCAACACCCTCTATCATTTCAACAGTACGTCTCTCATGAGCCTTTTCAAAGAACTGATTCCATGATCCATAAGCAACTGACTCTTCCTGGAAGAGTGTCTTATGAAGTTCTATATAAAGTGAACTGCCTTTTAATTGATAAGGTACTTCATAAGGTTCTAAATCATCCCCTGACACTAAGTTATGTTCAGCAAAGAACTTGTGATACGTATCAAATAATTCTTTAGTAATAAGTAAATCCTCATCCCCTGATACTCTTTCATCAGGAATAGGGTAAAGGTTTCTTGCGATAATACCCTTTACTACAAGCGGATAAAGATGTGCTTCATTCATCTTCTTTACAAGTTTTAAGAAATCTCTTGTAGAAAGTGCCTGCGTCATAGCAGCACGCATAGAGATTGCTTTTACTTCTGGATCCACGCCTTGAGATTTATAAACTGCTTCATAAACCAAAGGTAAGATTTGATGAATCTGTGCAAGTTTATATAATTCTGATAATTCTTCTTGTGAAAGTGGTTCCCATTCAACACTCTCACCCTTTAAAGAAGCACTTAATGCTTCTAATAGCTTTTCTTGTATTTCTGTCATATCAATTCCCCTAATGAAACTATTTTATAATAAAAATACAATTACTGCAAATCACCTTCACAAAAAGGCAAAAAAGAAGAACCTCTTACGAAGTTCTTCCCTTATCTTATGCTTCTTTTTTCTTTAAAAGAACATAACCTAATAATGAAATCATAGCGAAGAATGCTGTTAAACCTAACATAGTAGAATCACCAGTCTGTGGTTTCTTGTTTGGTTTAGTAGTTTCAGTGCCTGGCTTAGTAGTTTCTGTACCAGGAGTAGATGGTTTAGAAGGTGTTTCTGGAGTGATTTCAGGGTTCTTTTCTAACTGAGCCATTGCATCACTTAACTGCTTAGTAAGTGCATCTACTTCTTCCTGAGTTAATTCTTCTTTGTTTTCTAATTCTTCCTCAATCGCCTTGATAACTTCTAATAAGTTCTTATAGCTCTTTTCAGTATATAACTTACTATCTGTATTCTTAGCCTGAGCAAGTAATAAATCAAGTTCAGCAGTATTGCCTCTAGTTACAAGTGTCTTGCCTGCATCATCTAACTTTTTAGTTAATGCTGTGATTTCTTCACTTGTATGTTCAGCCTTTAATGCATCCTTGATATCTTCTAATACTGGTAGGAATGCCTTCCAGCTAGAAGCAGTATAGTCTTCTTCCTTAAATGAAGCGACTTTGTTTTCTAATGCTTTGACTTCTGAATCAGTGGCCTTTAATACAAGATTCTTTCTTGCTTCCTGAAGTAAAGCGTATGCTTCTTCAATTTCAGCGACAGTAGCATCTTCTTTATTTAAAATTGCTTCTGCATTCTTTAAAGCATCCTGGAAAGGCTTAACTGTAGAAGTTAAGTATAATGAAGTATCAAGAGTCTTAAGATTATTAGAATCAATATAGTCTCTTAATGTCTTCTTGCTGATAGAAGCCTTCGTAACAAGAGCAGCTTTCGCATTACGTAATGCTTCTAACATTTCATTGACTTCTTCAACAGATGCATCTTTATTCTTTGCAAGTTTTTCAGCATCTGCTTTTACTTTCATAAGAGCGTTATAGCTTTCTTCAGTATAGTCATCCTTTGAAAGCTTATCTAATGCCTTGATTTCTGCATCTAATGCCTTCACATCACCACGAGCCACTAATGCGTCATTTGCAGCTTTAAGGTTTGCTTTAGCTTCTTCTAACGCATCCTTTTCACCCATCTGAGTGTTATAAGTATTAAGTGCAGCATCTTTTGCAGTCTTATAGGCTTCATAAGTGGCAGTAGTGTACTTATCTTCTTCTACCTTTAATGAATCCATATAATCCTTTAATTCCTTAGCACATTCACTCTTATATTCATCATCAGTTAAGCTGATGATTTCAGAAATTGTAGGAATACTATTTTCTTCCCATTCAAACTTTAACTTATAAACATTACCACGAGGTACATAGAATTCATTAAGTGACTTTCTTAAAGTACCTAACTGAATCCATTCCTTATCTTCTTCAGGAACGTTACGTGTAGTTACTTCTTTGTCGATTAATGCATATACCTTCGCATTACTGATTTCACCCTTCTGGATAATGTTGAATTTCTTCACATTTAATTTATCTGAAAGAGTATAAGTTAAGTAACCTGCTTTATTTGAACCAGGCTTATAAGAAGTTAATAGGTCACCATCAATCATATACTGAGGCTTGTAACCTTTTGCTTCTGTTACGTTAGATTCAAATGTAGGGTCATTGTCTTCTGGTGTATATTCACCATCATTGATCATGATTTCGTTGAATACAACAGCTCTATTGTTGTTAGAAGCAGTAAATAAGATTCTTAAGTAACGAGCTGGTACATGATTGGCAGTACCTGATACATATACCTTATTTGGATATGTACTAGATGCCTTATATCCTGCATCAGAATCGATACACTGAACACCTGCATCACCAATGTTTTCAACACCATCACCAATTGTCACAACATCTGTCCAGTTTTCTAAATCACTAGAAACACTAATTACAGCATCTCTAATATAGTTAACGGCACTATCCTGACAATACATTGCGATCTTATCGATATTTCTATTCTGACCTAAGTCATAGATAATATACTGACCCTTTTGTGGAAGGTCACCAAATTCAGTTGTTGAATCAATGTTACCATCAAATGCAGCACCATTGTTTCTAGTGTCTTCTGCTACACCCCAAGATGGGTTAACAGTCATAGTTGTCTTATATAAGTATGGTGCAGTGACTTCTGAAGAATGTACTACAAACTTATTAAGAGTTAATTTTACATCAGAACTCTTCTTATTGATTAAACGTACATAACGTGCATCTGGAAGATTGTTATTTAAATCAATGACTTCTACCCAATCATGAGCATTCACTGATGCTTCAACAACAACATCACCAGTATAATCAAGTTCTAACTGTTTTAAGTCTTTAACGCGTGTTAACTTCACACCAACATACTGTTTAGGTGCTAAAGTCATTTCTTTCTTATACACTAAATCAGTACAATCTAGTGTACTCTTAGAATGTAACTTATAGTCTGTATTTGTATAAACAGCCTTGTCATCATATTCATTGACTACATCTGTATGGTTGAATGTCTTTAACTTCCACCAGTAACCCGCTGTGTCACTCTGAAGATTTAATTCAAGGTTTCTTACACGAATGGCTTTGGCAGTTAAATCCTGGTCTTCTACATTTAAATGAACAGTGGCATCACCTGCATATTCTTTCAATGTCTTCCAAGTTTCACCATCAGTTGTGTATTCTAATACATACTTAGTAAGCTTATCTGTTCCACCATCCTGTGAGAAGTTGATTGTACCAAGCTTCTTAGGATTATTGAATGTAAGTGTTACAGCAGCATCAATAGGGATATAATCCTTGATTTCGCCACCCTTATATGGGTTTTCTGCGAAGTGAGCATAAGTAGATTCATTATCATCTAATATATTGTCCAATGATCCACCCTTTAAAGATAACTTAGTAAGAGATAAAGTACCCTTATCTGTAGTCTGAGTTGGAGTTGTATCTGGATTGACTAAGATATCTCTGACACCTAACCAAGTATTACTCTTATCTGCAGTGGCAATCATGCGGATACCCTTAACACCCTTGAGGTGAAGGTCAGTTAATTCTACATTGTTTGGTAAGTCATATTCTGTATCATTGACATCAGTCCAGTTCTTACCATCAGTTGTAAACTGTACTTTTGCTTTTAAGAATGTGTCTCTTGAGTTAGAGTTAGCACCCATTCTAAAGATTACGTGGTTTACATCAATTGCCTTAGAATACTTGATACCTACATAAGTACCTGTAGAGATACTATTAGGGCTCTTATAAACAAGTTCTGTAGAAGCATTACCATCAAAGATGTTATCTTCTTTACCAGCAGGAGTATCTTCACGGTTAGTGATATACTTCGCAATCTGCTTATCTGGATTAACGATTGTAGATGCAATTTCAGATAAGTATGAATCAAGCGATTTAATGAATGGGACAATATGCTGTACACCAACTTCAGCATATTCTAAATGATCCACATAGTGGAAGCCATAAGATTTACTCTTTTCAAAAGCAGCCTGTGCTGTTGAATAGTAGTCCCAGATAGTGGCATTGTCTTCTTCATTCTGAACAGCTTTAACACCCTTGATGTAATTTAAAGCTGCTTCAGTTGTATCATCCCAGCAGTTTAACCAGTAAACAATCTGAGACTTGATTCTTTCATTACCGCTTTCACGATAAGTCTTAGATGCATTCTGTAATACTGTGAAGGCATTGATTAATTCATCAAATTCTTCATCAGAAATCTTTTCGCCCTTAGAAACCTTAGTCTTGAATGCTGAAAGCTTATCTCTTAATTCAACAGATTCTTCTAGGCGAGTGACTCTAGAGTCCATGTTCTGGTTGATCATATGCTTAGATAATTCTCTTAAAGCAGTTGAAGCGGCTGTTTCTTCATAACCATTATGATCTACATATTTAAATGAAGCATTATAGCACTTGTTGGCTTCTTCTTCATTTTGCCAAATATTCCATGAATAACATGCATTACCAAAGATAGCAACCTTACTTGGTTCAGACTGCTGCATTGGGTTTAATACAATACCCTGTATCTTAGAAGGATCAACACCTGGATGAAGGAATGTTGTATAACCACCCATGATTAGATGCTTCTTAGAGTTATCAGTACATGGCCAGTTGATCCACATATAAGGACCGCGACCTGCAGTATTAGTGAATGATGATGTAAAGTTGTTTGTTACTTCACCCCATACACGTCCACCAGTCATGATAATCTGTACGTTTTCAGGGAAATTACGGTAGTATGACTGACCATAACCCATATATTCCTGAGTACAGAATGGTAATGTGAGCTTTAAGCCAGGGTAAGAAGGCTGTAATTCTTTAAGCCAGTTAGACATATCTGTTAACGTTCTTGTATAATTAGCGCCACCTACGTTACCAGCATCGTCTGCAAGAATCGCAATCTGACGAACACCAGCATCAATAACCTGTTTAAACTTAGCCTGCATAACCTTTAAGTCAGCCTGATAGTTTTCTTCAGAATTATAACGAATAGCGTTATTCATATAAGGATGTAAGGCAAATACGAAACGGCATTTAGATTTGTTTCCAGCCTCAGCAAGTGGTTTGATCTTTGTTTCAATTTCCTGATCAGTATAAAGTTCACGCCACTTTGCATTATGCTTTGGATCATCTTTAGGAGCATAGAAATATGAGTTAAGCTTATAATAGCCACCCCATTCCATCAATTTACAACGATCTTCTGTTGACCATGGATTACCATAGTAACCTTCAATAAATCCACGGCTTGCAACATCCGCATAGTCTTCGATAGAGAAGTTTCTAATTGTTTTCCCCTCTACCTGTTTAAAAATGTGATATAAGCTTGTAAGGCCATAAAAAGCAGCATCTGTATCTTTACCTAAGATAGAAATAGTGCCCTTATCTGACTTTAAAGCATAAGAATCAAGTTTATCAAATAAACCTGCTGAAGTAGTTCCAAACTGTGAGTCTACATATTGTCCAGAACCCTTCACGCCAACAAGAACGTTTGTCTTTCCAGCTTTCTTTTCGCTAGAAACACTTGCATTCATGCCTTTTAATGCAAGAACTTCATTAAGTCTTGCTTTTGTATCAGCATCAATACCATCTTCATAGACAACATTGACCTGACT
>Ga0129311_1001886_pt1 | contig 13858 bp, 12 predicted proteins | sample Go1ome_FD_94435 | JGI IMG/M metagenome (GOLD analysis project Ga0129311, IMG submission 94435) | Western lowland gorrila individual fecal microbial communities from Wisconsin, USA - Go1022B metagenome | ecosystem: Host-associated > Mammals > Digestive system > Large intestine > Fecal | place... | reverse complement strand
GGTCAGCAACCCGGATCACTATATTCTGACCCTCGCCGACATCGGGCAGTCCAGCCAGCGCGCAGGCCGCTGCGTCAGCTTCATGCGGAGCGCGGCTTGTCCTACAGCGCGCTGATCGTTCCGGCGGTCAATGCCTATTACGGCAAATCACCTACGGACGAAGGCCTGCGGGAAACGATTCGTTCCATCGTCCGGGAGGAGCTGGCAGTTGCGCCTGTTCAGCTTGGAGATTTGCTGCAAGCCCTGAAAACCGCCGTTCCTGCATCTCCCTTTGCTCACGATGATGAGCCGGACGAAAATGATCTCGATGATGCGCTGGACAGCTTCGGCTGCTGATGCTCTTTGGTGCTCATGCGCACCGCATTCTTGAATCAATCCTCCTGTCGCCCTACTTCCACGACACCAGAACGCACCATCGCGCACCACCCCCGCAAAGCAGGAAGCCATGCCGTCAAAAGCATGGCTTCCTGTCTTTGAGCCGGGTGCAGGGTGGCAGCACCTGCGCAGGATGCAAAGGGAAGCCCCTTGCAGTGAGTGAGGCCGAAGGCCGACTCGCTCAGCAAATGCTTGCATTTGCCGAGCGTAGCCTCGGAAAGCTCTGCTTTTCGAGGCCGAGAAGTCCAGAGGCGAAGCCTTTGGCCCACGGCACTTTGCTGGATTCTGCAGGAAGACAGAAAGTGTCATAGTGGGTAGTTGCACTTTCGCAGAAAGTGCCGTGCCCTCGTCACCCCGTGCCCCAAACGAAACCCATCACACCACCAAAGAAAGACTAACTATTAAAAGTCAAGCTGAAATGAGAGGAAATGTGAGAAAAATTTAGACGGTCAAAAAAGGTATAGCAAAGCTAGCATCCTGAAGGATGCCTGCATGAGCTTAACTATCTTGGATACAATGCCGGATCTGTTGATGGTCGTTTGGGAACGAACACGAAGAATGCCGTCATGGCTCTTCAGTAAAACGCCGGAGCATATTTTAACCTCGCAGTTGACGGAAAAGTTGGAGACCAGACTAAAGAGACCCTTGCATTTCCCAAGGCTTGGCTTGTCTGATGCTTGATCATATGTTATTATAACATTGTGGAAGGAGAGATGATCGATGAAGAAGACCTCAGCATTGCTCGTATTGATATTTTGTACTTTCCTTCCAGTTTGTGGCATAAGCGGGCAGCGCGGTTTATCTCCGGATATCTGCGAGGTGCTTAGTTCGACCATATTGATGCCGTATGAGATTCCCAATGCAACAAGGGGAAACAAGACTCAGAAGAATACGCCGACAGCCTATTATTATGATGAACATGGTTATGCTGCCGCTTGCGCTTTTGTCAGGGTCGAAGGCTGCAACGAAGTATTCATACTGGGAAAGCATGATGGAACCTGGCAAATTGAAAATAGAAGCCGATCGATTGTTTATCAGCAGAATGAAAGATTCCCCAGTATAACATGTGAAGAGTATGGCAAGTTCTATTTGGCATATCTTGCAGAGGACGGTCAAGCGGAAGAAATGCTGACCATCGAAAAAACGAACAATGAATGGCGTGTGACGGCGTACAGCTTGTGCGTGGACAGTTACGTCAATATTGAAATGAACAAAAAGGGTGCTTCCTATCTTGGAGACATTACGCAATGGAAAAGAAAGAAATTAAGGGCAAAGGGAGTGCTCAAGACAGCTATCGAGGCTTTTGACATCATCCGCCTGAACGAGATCGCAAGCAACCTGATCGCTCAGGAAAAGAATTGATATGTTTACGCTGTATTATCCGATGCAGCGTATTTTGTATCTGCTGCACGCGCGTATACTATATTTACAACTTCACATAGCAAGAAGGCAGCGCATGGCCTTCTTTTTTTGTGCCAACGTAAAGAAAAGAAAGGAGGTGCTTCCATGGCAAGAAACGATGGCGTGGATCGCACCACTGTGCGCAACCAGCCCCGAACGGAGAGCAACATTGCAGACGCTGAAGCTCACAACGAGCGACAGAAAGCCTGCTACCGGAACGAGGATATTGTCCCCGAACGCAGCCATCTGAACATTCACTTCAAGGAGCCTTCCGGCAGCTATCAGGAGATGTTCCGGCAGATGGAGCAGGACGGTACCATCTCCACCCGAGGCCTTAAGCAGGACGCCGTCCACTACGGCGAGCTGGTCTTCGACGTCAACTCCGCATATTTTCACAATCACGGCGGCTACGAATACGCCAAGGCGTTCTACGCCGAGGCATACCGGGCCGCCGTCGATATTGTCGGCGGCGAGCTGTACATTCTCTCTGCCGTGATGCACGCCGACGAGCGCAATCAGGGCATGAGCAAGGCCCTCGGCTACGACGTATGGCACTATCATCTCCACGTGGTCTATGTGCCCGTCGTCGAAAAGCAGATTCTGTGGTCGAAGCGCTGCAAGGACCCGGCGCTGATCGGCACCGTCAAGGAAACCATCATGCAGGTCAGTCACAGCAAGAAGTGGCAATCCCGGCCCGTGCTGGATGAATTCGGCAAACCCATGCGCACGAAAACCGGCAAAATCGTCCTGAAGAAATCCTACAGCGTTTTGCAGGATCAGTACCACGACGCCATGTTCGCAGCGGGCTATACCGACGTGGAGCGCGGCGAACGAGGCAGCACGGAAGAGCACCTGACCACCGTGCAGTTCAAGGTTATGAAGGAGCAGGAAACTCTTGACACCCTCATGGCGCAGCAGCAAAGCGCCGAGCAGGCCGTTCGTCTGGCACAGGCAAACCGGGAAGAAGCCGAACGTGAAGTTGAAGCCGCAAAAAAGAAGATGGATGCACTTGTGAAGAGCGACAAAGAGGTCAAAGCATTCGTACAAAGCCTGGGTTCCGCAGACGAGCTTCTGCCCGACACCGGGATGCTGGAAACCGCCAGGAGCTACCGCGCAGGGAAAGCTCTCCCAGTCATCAAAAAGCTCGTCCGCAAGCTGAGAGAGGTCTATGCCCTGCTGGTCAATGAGCGCCAGAAGAACGGCGACATGCTCAGAGAAACCGCCTACTGGAAGCGAAAAGCGGAAAACAGCGAGGTTCTGCAGGAGAAGGCTTCCAAACTGGACAGGCTGACCCGGACACTCGGCGCGGATGAAATCGACCGGCTGCTGTCTCAGCGCAGCACCCATGAACATAGCCGATATAAAGCATGGGAAACCAACCGATAACCTGAAAACTCATCTTCAACAATCAATCCCTACAAAACTGGCAGAATACAAGGAAGTGAAACATACGAGAATTTACGATACCCTCAAGGCCCGCGTAACCGTCCCACAGGCGGCTGCACACTACGGCGTCAGGATCGGGCGAAACGGCATGTGCTGCTGTCCGTTCCATTCGGACAAGACGCCCTCCATGAAGATCAACGAAACTTACTATTATTGCTTCGGCTGTCACAGCACCGGCGACGTGATCGACTTCACCGCCAGACTGTTCAATTTGTCTCCCCTCGATGCAGCGCGCAAGCTGGCATTGGATTTCGGCATCGACCCCAACACGCCGGTATCCGCTGCCGTTGCGCTTCCCCGTATCCGGCAGGAGGAATCCCAGCGGGAACGGGAAGGGCACTGCGCCTCCGTGCTGATCGAATATGAACGGCTCCTGAAAAATCGTCAGCAACGATTTGCTCCTGTTCATCCCTCGGATGAATGGGACGACCGCTTCGTATCCGCCAGCCATGCGCTGCCGCAGGTGTCCTACCTGATCGACTGCCTGTACGATGCAGATGCTTCGATGCGCAGGAACACCGCCGACTCTCTGCTTGGCGACGGTACCATCCGCAGCATTGAGCGCTGGAACGCAGCACATAAAGAGGAGGCGAACGCACATGACGAAGCGCTTGCGGCCTGACCAGTTCCCGCCCTGGTACGACGGACAGAGTATCAATGAAGCGGCGTTCTGCCGGGAGTTTCTGGCTTCGCACAAGCTGCTCTACACCGAAAACAGCTTCTTTACGCCGGAAGGACGCATGACCGACGTAGCGCCGCTCAAGACGGAAATCTACCAGATCATCGAGCCGTATGCGTCCACCAGCGTTCCGAAGAAGATTTCCAATATCATCGAGCTGCTGAAAATCACGGCGCACATTGACGACTTCCCGCCGCAGACAGACCGGATTCACGTCGCAAACGGCACACTGTTTCTGGACGGATCGTTCTCCGAATCCAAGAGTGAAATCGTGCGCAACCGCTTCCCAGTGGCCTACAATCCTTCCGCGCCCAGCCTGGAAACGTGGCTGGGCTTCCTGAGCAACCTTCTATACGAGGACGACATTCCCACCCTGCAGGAATACATCGGCTACTGCCTGATCCCCAGCAACAAGGGACAGCGCATGATGGTCATCAAGGGCAGTGGCGGCGAGGGCAAATCACAGATCGGCACCGTCCTGTCCCATCTGTTTGGCTGCAATGCCAAGGACGGCAGCGTGGGCAAGGTGTCCGAGAACCGCTTTGCTCGGGCAGATCTCGAGCACATCCATCTGCTGATCGACGATGACATGCGCATGGAAGCCCTGCGTCAGACCAACTATGTCAAGTCACTGGTCACCGCACAGGGCCGCATGGATCTGGAAAAGAAGGGCAAGCAGAGCTATCAGGGCTGGATGTTTGCCCGGCTGCTGGCATTCAGCAATGGCGATCTCCAATCCCTCTACGACCGCAGCAACGGCTTCTATCGCCGCCAGCTGATTCTCACCACCAAGGAGCGCCCGCCAGACCGGATGGATGACCCTGACATCGCGGAGAAAATGTGCCGCGAGCTGGAAGGCATCTTCCTCTGGGCCTTTGAAGGACTGCAGCGCCTTGTGGCGAATCATTTCCGCTTCACCGAAAGCACCCGCGCCCGTTCCAACCGGGAAACGGTTAAGCAGGACGCCAATAACGTGCTGCTCTTTATGGAAGCCGGGGATTATATCCAGCTCACGCCCGAAGGGAAGGTTGGCTCGCAGGAGCTCTACGAAATCTACACCGTCTGGTGCCGTGAGAACGGCTTTTCACCGCTCAAAAACCGGAGCTTCTCAGAGTTCCTGATTGCCAACCAGAAGAAGTACAGCATCGAACACTCCAACAATCTGACGAACCTCGTCGGACGCCGCGTGTGGGGCTTTACCGGCATTGAGCCTGTACTCAAGCTCCCGCTCAGAACGGCAGACGGATGGCAGCACGATTGCTCGGATGATAACCCGTTTATTTGAAATTCCCTATAAGTGAGAATTTTCGCGATTCTCTGTGTACATACGTACACACATACAAAGGGATTGTACACATGTACGTATGTACGCAGTGGATTCGCATATCTGCAGGAACAAGAAAGGAACACTGAACCTCTATGCACCCACCACCGATCAACCCTTTATTGGAGGAATCATGGCTTTGCTCAAAAGAACGCCTGAACAGAACGCCGCCTTTGAGCGGTGCGTCGGCTTTCTTGCCGAAATGATCGAAAAGTACAGCGGGAAGGTGGAGTTTCCCGTTCTTCCCGCTGACAGCAAAACGAGTTGGGACAGTTTATCCAATCCATCATCTCAAACAAATTCAGAAGAACCATTGACAAATGATATGGCTGCGTAATAAAATGCAGTTGGGACAAAATACACGAACAGTTACTGCACGATTGACAGGAGGTGCACCATGCTTCAGAATCATCCTGCTCCTGAGAGCCGCACGCTGCCCCAACATATCACCGACGAGCACAACGGCCTGAGCTACACCCTTCACGGCGATTATTACTTTCCGGATCTGGAGCTTCCGGAGCAGCAGCCCATCGGCAGATGGGGCCGGCTGCACCTCCGGCACCTGGAATCGAACCATCCGGGGCATTTCCAAAGGCTTCTGCTCACGGGAGCACTGAATGCCTATCTGCACACTGTCGATGAGCAGGCCAGCGAGCGTTTCGATGTTCTCATGAAGGGATATGCCCAAAGCTGGGGCATCACCGAAGCCCTGAAGGCTGAAGATCCCATAAAGTGGGTCGGGCTCATGAATCTGGCGTGCGCCGAAGCGGAGCACAACGTGATGACCGAAATCATCTGCGCCTGAACCACCTCCCTTCACCGGCTCGTATCCAATCGGGCCGGTGAAGGCTTCCATAAACCGCACGAGGAGGAATTCCCATGTCCAGAGAAAAGCAGACGCCCGCGCCCATCCGTTCCAGCGCGGCGGAGGTGTTGACCTATGTCGCCTCCACGGGCGACCCGCAGGGCAGCATCGAAATACGCTACGAGGACGAAAACATCTGGCTGACGCAAAAGACGATGGCGCAGCTGTATGATGTGAGTGTCAAAACGATCAATTATCACATCAAGAAAATCTTCGATGATTCCGAGCTGTCAGAGGATTCAGTTATCCGAAAATTTCGGATAACTGCCACAGACGGCAAGCCGTACACTGTCCAGCACTATGCCCTGCAGATGATCATCGCGGTCGGCTTCAAGGTCAATTCCGAGCGCGCCGTTCAGTTCCGCAAATGGGTCAATCAGATCGCAACGCAGTACACCATTCGCGGCTGGGTCATGGACGACGAACGGCTCAAGCAGGGCACCTATCTGACCGACAAATACTTTGAGGAACAGCTGGAGCGCATCCGGGAGATCCGTGCCAGCGAGCGCAAGTTCTATCAGAAGATCACCGACCTGTATGCCACTGCTATCGACTACGACCGTACTTCCGCCGCCACGAAACGCTTCTATGCCACGGTGCAGAACAAGATGCACTTCGCCGTGCACGGGCACACCGCCGCCGAGCTCATCATGGAGCGCGCCGACCACACGAAGGATCACATGGGTCTGACCACCTGGCAGGACGCGCCGGACGGCAAGATCAAAAAGTCCGACGTGTCCATCGCCAAGAACTACCTCACCGAGGACGAGCTTGGGCAGCTGAACCGCATGGTCACCTCCTATCTGGACTTCGCCGAGAACATGGCCCAGCGCCACATCCCGCTGACCATGCAGGACTGGGAAACCCGCCTAAACCGCTTCATTGAAATGTTCGAATACGGTCTGCTCAAGGATGCGGGTAGGGTGTCTGCAGAAATCGCCCGGCTGCACGCAGAAACCGAATTTGAGAAGTACCGCGTCATTCAGGACCGCGAGTTCCTGTCCGACTACGACAGGTTCCTCCTTGAGCTTGAGGAACACGCCGACGCGGCAAAGGCTGGACCGCAGGAGGAAAAGCCATGAAGCGAATGAAATGCTACATCTATACCCGCGTCTCCACCTCCATGCAGGTGGACGGCTACAGCCTGGACGCGCAGAAGGACAAGCTGCGCAAGTACGCGGAGTTCCAGAACATGCTCGTCGCCGGGGAATACTGCGACGAGGGCAAGTCCGGCAAAAACATCGAGGGCCGCCCGGAGTTCCTGCACATGCTGCGGGACATCGAATCCGGCAAGGACGGCGTCTCCTTCGTGCTGGTGTTCAAGCTCTCCCGCTTCGGCCGCAACGCTGCCGACGTGTTGACCTCCCTGCAACGGATGCAGGACTTCGGCGTCAATCTCATCTGCGTGGAGGACGGCATTGATTCCTCCAAGGACAGCGGCAAGCTGATGATTTCCGTGCTCTCCGCTGTTTCCGAAATTGAGAGAGAAAACATTTTGGTTCAAACAATGGAAGGCCGCAGACAAAAGGCTCGTGAAGGAAAATGGAATGGCGGCTTTGCTCCGTATGGCTATAAGCTCGAAGAAGGTCAACTGTTCATCAATGAAGAAGAAGCCGAAGTCGTGCGCATCATCTTCGATAAGTACATTCATACCACCATGGGTTCTAAAAAAATCGCCGACTGGCTCAACGCACATGGTTATTTCAAAACCTGTCGCTACAACAGCAAACAGGAAGCCTTTACCTCGCCTTTCCTGATTGGCATTATCGACAACCCTATTTATTGCGGAAAACTGGCTTACGGTCGCAGGCGCAGCGAAAAAATTCCTGGAACGCGCAATCAATATCGTACTGTTAAAACAAACGATTACATGCTTCACGATGGTATTCACGAAGCCATTATTTCTGAAGAAGATTGGCTGGCTGCTCAGAAGCAGCGCGAAAACACAAGCATCCGCCAGCCTAAAACACATAGTCTTGAACACGAGCATGTATTATCCGGTTTACTGAAATGTCCAATCTGCGGCAGTGGCATGTACGGAAATGTCAACCGTAAGAAGAAAAAGGACGGAACATATTATAAAGATTATTTTTATTATGCCTGCAAACACCGTCTGCATGTGGATGGCAAACGCTGTGACTATCACCATCAATGGGGTGAAGACATAATTGATGCTGCCGTTGAAGAAATTATTCATCAGTTAGTCAACACCCCCACTTTTGAACAGGGATTACGTGAAAAAATCGGAAGCCGTTTGGATACAGCCGATTTAGATCAGGAAATCGAGCAGCTTCGCAAACAGCTCCGACAATATATCGGAACCAAAGATAGGATTAGCGAACAAATGGATGCGCTCGCCTTTGACGATCCGCATTACAATCGGAAACTTCAAGACCTGCAAACCCGTCAAAACAAGATTTACGATCAGATTGCCTCCGTCGAATCCGAAATCGCCGACACACAAATTCGGCTTGAAAACATCCAGCAAAACAAAGTTTCTGCTGATAACGTATATCAATTTCTTCTCTATTTCGATAAACTCTACGGCAAATTTTCAGATATCGAAAAGAAGACCTTCATGAACAGTTTCATCGAGCGCATAGAAATTTTCCCGGAACGTCAAGAAAATGGACGGATTCTCAAACATATCGAATTCCGCTTTCCTGTTTTCTACGAGGGTCAAACACTGACCGGTTTGGATTGGGACTCTAACGAATCCGTTGAGACGGTGATGTCCTTCTCCAAGCGTCCCGCCGCCGAGTTGCCTTCGGCGTAATTCTCTTTCACCGTGCAGCTTCTGCCGAAGCCCCAGCGTGGGTTGCCTGCGACGAATCACATCCTGCGTCAAGGAACATATGGGGGCTCATCGTTTTGCCCAAAATCAGCTTCCCAATGTCGAACAGTCGTTCCCTTATTCGTCATATTCTTAACGTTTCTGCGGCAAAAAATGTGCAAATCGCACCAAAACACTTGCAAGTTTCAGTTCGTTATGGTATGATCATATTACGAAAATAAAATATGTAAAGGGAGGCGAGTCCATTGGAAAACAGGCATCCGTTTTGATCACAACAAATGGATGACGCAGAGGAGAAAAAACGATGAGTAAACGCATGTTAGCCATTCTGCTGTGCGGAATGATGATGATGACATCGGTCTTCGGCAGCTACGCAATCGCCGAGACGGTCCCTGAGGTTTCTCAAGGCAAGTGGGTTCGCTACGACCAGGACATCGAGCATTGGGATGAGGAAGTTGACTTCGTCATCGCCGGCTTCGGTCTGGCAGGCGCGGCGGCAGCCATTGAAGCATACGAAGTCGAGCCGGACGCCAAAGTGGCGGTTTTTGAAAAGGCTCCGTTTGAATTTGCGGGCGGCAACTCCATCGCCTCCGGTCAGAGCATTCTGTTCCCGGATCCGCGTGACGTCGATACGTTCCGCACCTACTTCAAGGCGCTGAACTATCCGCAGGAGCTTCCGGAGGATTATGTCAACTGGTTCACCCAGGAGATGGCAGATCAGCGCGACTGGATCGCAGCTGTCGCAGAATCTGCGGGTTATGAAGTTGGCTTCACCGGCGGCGGTCCGCTGAAATTCGGCGAGATGGTCATCGAATATATGGATTTCCCGTGTTCCAACTTCCGTGGCGCTACGGGGCATATGAGAGACAGAGAAGGCGGACGTGCGTTTGAAAACGGCGGTGTCTGGCGCGGCTTCTATAAGGCGACGGTCGCACGCGGCATCGAAGTCCGTTATGGCACGCCGGTTGTGGCGCTGGTGCAGGAGCCCATCTCCCGCAGAATCACCGGTGTCATCGCCCGGACGCCGGAAGGCAAGGAAATCGCCGTCAAGTCTGAAAAGGGCGTTCTGTTGGCATGCGGCGGCTATGAGAACGACATGGAACTGCTGGCGCACTTCAACGGCGGCGATCACATCATGAGCGTCGGCACGCCGTACAACACGGGCGACGGCATCCGCATGCTGGGCGCGGTCGGTGCGCAGTTCTGGCACATGGATAACCACACGATGTCCGCCGGTTATGAGCGCGGCATCAAGGTGCCGGACTATGACACCTGCTTCACCCGCCAGACGCACCTGAAGAGGGGCAACTGGATGGAGATCGCAGCGGACAGCACCCGCTTCTATGACGAGGCGTATCAGTACGGCTTCCAGCACTGGAAGTATAAGTCCCACGGTCAGTATGTCGATATTCCGACGTATCGTTCGATGCCGGTTTCCTTTATCTTTGACGAGAGCATGCGTTCTGAAGGCGGCCCGATCGTCAACACTTGGCTGGGCTGGCCGATCGCCATGGGCAACAACCCCTATGTCTGGTCTCAGGACAACTCCAAGGAAGTTGAGGCTGGCTGGATTATCAAGGCGGACACCATCGAAGAACTCGCCGTCAAGATGGGCAGAGATCCCAAGGCGCTGAGGGAAACGGTTGACCGCTTCAACGAGATGGTCGATAAGGGTGTGGACGAGGACTTCGGTCGTAATATCGATACCATGGAAAAGATCGAAACTCCTCCTTTCTACGGCGTGGATCTCTATCCGTCTCTGCCGGCAACTACCGGCGGCGCCAAGCGCGACATCGAGTGCCGCGTGCTGGACTGGAACGACGACCCGATCCCGAATCTTTACGAAGCGGGCGAGCTGGGTTCCTTTGTCTGCAACCTGTATCAGAACGGCACCTTCCTGTCTGAAGCGATCATGACCGGCCGCGTGGCGGTCAACACCGCTTTCGGCAAGCGTTCCGACCTGAAGCCGAAGGAAGAAGCTGAGTTCCTCGAGCCGTGGAACGGTGCGGCTGACGGCGACTATCCGAAGGTCGTCGAAGGTCTGGAAGGCGAATTTGAAGTCATTTACACCATCAAGGACGGCAACCTGGCTGATATCAGGATCGGCGAGGGTCGCGAAAACATGTTCATGACCGACGAACAGTTTGAAGAGTTCAAGACCAGAATGATCGAGGCGCAGGACATGGGTGTGGACGCTGTTTCCGGTGCGACCATCGACAGCCAGGCGATCTCTTCCGGCATGCTGCTGGCGTTCGATCCGATCTGGCTCCAAGTCAAGAACGGCAAGCATATCAAGCTCGATTAAGAGAAAAATGAATGACAGCGTTCAGCGGAAACGTAACCGATATGTCAAGCGACATCCGCTGAACAAGTAAGCCCCGGTGAGGCGGTTCACAGATCCTTCGGGATCCATGAACCGCCTTTTTGTATGCCGAATGCGCAATAAAAAAACACCGATTCGATCAGGGGTCTGTAAGAGAATGGGCTGAGCCATGCCGTTTACCGTCATGTGTCCGCACCGCACGCATTGATCAGCACCAAGACGGCACTCAACGCTGTGCGAAAAATACCGCTTTTCATATCGGGACGAAATTTGTCAAGGGTATTTTCCCAAGCAAAAGAGCAAAATGGCTGACAAAAAAGAGAAAGCCAAACCGACAAACTGGACTTTGCCTCAGACTGTAGACAAAAAGCCATTCTCCCCCCGAAAGGGGAGAATAGCCCTTTCCGCAAATGTAAGAATAGCTGAATTTCTTGATTTTGCTATTCAAGCCAAGTTTGCTTATGTCAACAAGCTGGAATTTAACGTGCCCGTTTATATACATCCAGTTTGTCCATACTGCCTTGATATTCAAACCCATACTTCATAGCAATATGCTTGCTGGCTTCTTGCTGCGGAACACATTCTATAACAACATCTTTTCCTGAAGAGGTTGCCCTTTCTATCAACTGTTTTGTCAACCGAGAAGCACAGCCTTTTCCCCAATATTCAGGATACAATACCCAGCCGATTTCAACGCTGCTTTCATCGTAATCATGATATATGACATAACCAATAAAAGTACCGTCTTCATCTACCGCATAAACAAGCGGAGGAGCAGATAATCCTGCATTAAGAAGAAAGCGTTCTGTCTTCTCCATTGTATATGGCGACTCAATATACTGCATTACCTGTGAATCAGACAGTAAACCATATAACGGTTCAAGATCTTCAATCGTCATTCTTCTGATAATCATTTTCCCACCACAATCCCGATTTGTTGAATTGATACCTAGCATAGCACACCGGGGCTTCAATAGCAAGCAACTCACGAAGACGCAAAGGCGCACTGACTCGCCACCTGCCATAAGCTCAGGCGCCAGCTATACGTCAAAAAGCGGGCTGAGCCCGCCTTCACCTCCGCCAAAATCCGCCATGCATCAAAGTCTTGCTCACGCGGGCGATTTTACGCAATTTCCTATACTCAAAAAATAATTCTTTCACAAAAAACGCCATTAACCCCTCTTTTCCTTCTTGATTCACCTCACCATCTGCCCTATAATAAAAGTAGTAACCAGATCAGAATCAATACCATTCATAATCGATGATATTCTGTAACGCAATCCAACGCAGGATGAACGTCATCGCTCAATATCTCAATATGATGAAAAAACCGGCTGATGTAAAAATAGGGCGTCAAGCCTTCAAAAAATAGAAGGGGAGTGTCGTTTATGTCATCGCTTCTTCGCACCCACGCGGACACCATCATTCATCAATCCATCCAAGCCGTGCTTCCGGATGAGGCTGTTCGCCGCGCTTTGCAGGCGCATCATTTCCCCGGGCGTGTTTTTCTCGTCGCCGCGGGCAAAGCCGCATGGCAGATGGCACATGCCGCCGTACGCTATCTGCCCGACATTGAAAAGGGTGTCGTCGTAACCAAATACAATCATGTGCAGGGCGAAATTCCTCACTGCACCTGTTTCGAGGCGGGTCATCCCATTCCCGACGAAAACTCTTTCCGCGGAACAGACGCCGCCATTCAGCTCGTCAGCAACCTGACGCCGGAAGATACCGTCCTTTTCCTTCTGTCCGGCGGCGGCAGCGCACTGTTTGAAAAGCCGCTGATTCCCGCCGAGGAATTGCAGCAGATCACCGGTCAGCTTCTCGCCTGCTCGGCAAACATCGTTGAAATCAACACCATCCGCAAACGCCTTTCCGCCGTCAAAGGCGGGCGTTTCGCGCAGCTCTGTCAGCCCGCAAAGGTCTTTTCTATCGTCCTGTCCGATATCCTAGGCGATCCGCTGGACATGATTGCCTCCGGTCCCGCCTGTGCGGACAAGAGTACCTGCGAAGACGCCCGGCGCATCGCCGAAAAATACCATCTGACACTCAGCGAACAAGCCCGCGCCTGTCTGGCTCACGAAACGCCCAAGCATCTTGACAACGTTGAAACGCAGATCAACGGCAGCGTTCGCGAGCTTTGCAGCGCCGCAGCCGCTTCCGCGGAAGCTCTGGGCTATCAGCCCATCATGCTGACCGACCAGCTCTGCTGTCAGGCAAAAGAAGCCGGAAGCTTCCTCGCCTCCATCCTCCTGACGCATCAGCACAGCGAAAAGCCGCTTGCCTTTATCGCCGGCGGCGAAACCGTCGTTCAGTTGATCGGCAAGGGCAAAGGCGGGCGCAATCAGGAGCTTGCTCTCGCGGCGGCGGAAGGCATCGCCGGTTTGCCCAATGCGGCGGTTTTCAGCGTCGGCAGCGATGGCACGGATGGCCCTACCGATGCCGCCGGCGGTTTCGTTGACGGAACAACCCAAGAAAAGCTGGCTGCTGTCGGTCTTTCCATTCACGATGTCCTTTCCAACAACGACGCCTATCACGCGCTCCAAAAGGTCGATGGGCTGATCATCACCGGGCCGACAGGAACCAATGTCAACGACTTTGCCGTTGCGCTGGTTCGCCCCGTCTAAACCGGGATCGGTAAAATCAAACGTTTT
>Ga0129311_1001884_pt1 | contig 13871 bp, 8 predicted proteins | sample Go1ome_FD_94435 | JGI IMG/M metagenome (GOLD analysis project Ga0129311, IMG submission 94435) | Western lowland gorrila individual fecal microbial communities from Wisconsin, USA - Go1022B metagenome | ecosystem: Host-associated > Mammals > Digestive system > Large intestine > Fecal | place... | reverse complement strand
TCCTCGCCTTATTGATCCTGCTTTTGAGGACAACCCCGACACAAAACTGAACAGGTGCGTTGAAAACGTTGCCCGTATCCACGCTGAAACGGCTGAGGACAAACTGACACAGATCATCTTCTGTGACCTGGGTGTACCTCACAAGAGCGCCGATGAAGTAAAATACGATGAGGACGGCGAAGTCATTTTCGACGACAGCAAGTCCGCTGCGGAACGTGAAGCGTTAGAGGAAGAATGTGACTTCTGTGTGTATGACGATATAAAGGCAAAACTTGTCGCTAAGGGTATCTCTGCCGATGAGATAGCCTACATACACGATGCTAAGTCCGAAAAGCAGAAAAGCGAACTGTTTGAAAAGGTGCGTTCGGGTGAAGTGAGAATACTCCTCGGAAGCACCGCAAAAATGGGAACAGGCACTAACGTTCAGGACAAGCTGATAGCCGTTCACGATTTGGATATTCCGTGGAGACCGGCTGACCTGGACCAGCGCGCAGGTCGTATTATCCGACAGGGCAACCAAAATAAGAAAGTCGAGATATACCGCTATGTTACCAAAGGCACGTTTGATGCTTACAGTTATCAGACACTTGAAAACAAGCAAAAGTTTATCAGTCAGATCATGACTTCAAAGGAGCCGGCAAGAAAGTGCGAAGATGTGGACCAGCAGGCTCTCACTTACTCCGAGATCAAGGCACTCTGTACGGGTGATGAGCGTATCAAGGAAAAACTCATGCTCGACAACGAGGTCAAGGAGCTTAAAACGCTCTCCGCTGAGTACGCAAACACGGTTTACGAAATGCAGGACAAGATCAAGGCTTTCCCAATGAAGGAGGAACTGCTTACAACTGCACTCAGCAATTTGCAGGCTGACCGCAAGGCGCTGAAAGCACTTCCGATCGATCCCGAAACGAAACTCCCCGTATTCAAAATGAAGATTGGTGGCGTGGAGTATACGGACAAGAAAGAAGCGGCAAAGGCACTTGAAGAAGCGGCTCTCTCGATCAGGATAGCAGATACTCCCGTCAAGGTCGGTGAGTTCCAGGGCTTTCCGCTGTCTATTACCGTACACAGTCCTGCAATGGGCGGCGGTATGACAGCAACGATAAAGGGCGAATATCAGCACTCAGCAAAGCTGATAAGCAGTTTTGCCCATAATATGAGCCGTATCGAAGCTGGACTTTACAACATCGACCGCCGTATAGATCAGGTCAAGTCCAATCTTTCAAAGCTGAGGGTGGACTACGATGAAGCACAGAAAATCGTTTCAGCACCTTTTCCTCAGCAGGCGGAGCTTGAAAGCAAATCGGAAAGGCTTGAAAAGCTGACTACGGCGCTTAACTTGGCGGCTATCGAAGCAAAGAAAAATCCTCCAAAACGTGAACAGACTTGCTATTTCCAGAGGGCGCAGTTAAAGCGTGAAGCTGCAAGGATAGCGAAGAAGAAGTCTGCACCTAAGAAAACAAAGGCTCAAAGGAAAGATGTTTATGAGTTAAAATAATTGATATTATCGAATCTGGTGAAATCTTGAATCTTTATCAATCCTTTATTGCGTATAATACTGTTTCAGATATATTAGTAGAATGATGACGTACATAAAACTTATAGCCTGAAAAATTGCTTTTAATATATAAGGGTATTGAATATAAATCATCAAACTTATGATAAATACATATAGCTAATTTTGGCATATGATGTGAGATTGTATTTTTTAATCCTTTAAGTGCGTTCATTTCCGATCCTTCAATATCCATTTTAATATATGTAGGATGTAAATTCAAATAATCTCCTTTTATAACTAATTTTTTGCATGTACTGACATTTGAATCTTTGTCTTCGAGTGAAAAGAAAGATGCACCATAACTTTTATTACAAAAGTTAATGGATTTAGAACAATTGGATAGCCCAATACTAAAATAATCAATGTTTTTTATAGAATGTGTGTTTGCAACAAGTTTATTAAAGTTATTGTTATCGGACTCAAAAGCGTATATATGTCCTCCTTTGGTTATATACTTAGAAAAAACAATTGCTGTATCTCCATCATATGCCCCACAATCAATTATAAGCTCATTATTACCCAAATTAAGAAAATCACATAGGTACTGTCCTGGAATATATATATCAACATAGGAAGGGCAATCAAAAATTCTTTTTAAAATACATCTTACAAAAGAGGTTTTAGATTCAATATCTTCTAAACAATTATATACAAATTCAATATTTCTAATATTATTCATTATTTCATAAAAAAAGCTTTGTTTACAATAGTTTTCTACAATGACCTCAATCTTTTCATGTTCAACTAAATCAGAAATAATAGCACAATTTAGAAAATAAATCAGATCCTTTTCTGCAAAAAAATCAGTCCAATTTACACCTAATCTATTAAATTCTGTGCAAGCCTGTATATAGTCTGCTCCTTTAAGTCCCAAGATAGTAACAGCATAGTTTTTAAAATTATCCCTAGGTATTGTACTGGTATATATAAGATTTTTATAACCTTTTGTATGCATATCATGATAATAATTTTCGTATTTCTTTTTAGGATCATAAAAGTACATGCCATTATTCAACCTTTTATTAAACATTTCAGAATATTCTGTATTCATCTTAATTAGCTCTTCCTTAAGTATCTTGTTCATAGTTCATATTCTCCTCTAATAAGCTAATGACTACCCTTAGTGTTTTCATCTAATATATCTTTTATATGCATAATATATTCAAAGGAAACACTTTTATAGTTCGTTAATAATTTTTCAAACGAAGTATAATCGACACTATAGTCGTTGAAAATATTACGTATTTTTTCTTGATCTATGTTGAATTTATCAAACAAATCAGAGATTCTAGTATCATATTTTGCTATTCTATTAATCACTCTAAATTGCTTATGAAAAATAAGAGAAAAAATCACTCCGTGATATGAATCTGTAAAGATTATCTTGGCATGCTTTATTAATGAAACAAAATCCTGTGGGGAAACATTATATAATTTAATATCACCAAAGAACATATCATTGGCATTAATGTCAAACAGCATAAATGGCAATGTAATTAGCTTTAGATTATTGGATTTAGCATAGTAACGTATTTCATTTCTACTCAATTTACTGTCTCCGAAAACAAAAGAAAACACATAATCGTCAGAATATAATCTATCAGAACAAAAATCGTTCCATTTCTCTCTTTCGTATAGCAAAGTTGGATCCAATACTGAAATGATTTCTCTTTCACTTTTATTGATTTGATTTTTAGCTTGATTTTCCCTAACTGAAACTGCATCGAATAGCTGAATATATTTATTAGCTACATTTTTCTGAAGAATGGTATAATCTTGTCCTATACTGGCAGCATAAGAAAATCTATATTTATTATCGTTTGTAAAAAGTAACCAATATATATATGAATTATATTCCAATGGGTTACACCATACAATATCGCTACCGGTTACAAATGCAGTGTATTCATTATTGGCTTCTAATATATTTGATTCAGTATAATACTTGGAATGTTTTACATAATTTAATTGAAAATTACGCATAGCCTTTTTACGGGTTTTAAATTTATTCAACAAGAATATATTTCTAATTTTATAACACAACTCGTTAATTGGAGATACTTTACGATCTACTGGATCAATTAAAATCACTTCAGCATCACAAACATAATTTGATAGAATGTTTTGTAAGGCATATGCTTGTAGCAAAGCACCATAATTAAAATTATCAAAAAAAAATGTTATAATTCCTATTTTATGCATTATTATCTTTCCTTTTTACATCATTTAGATTTAAAATCAAATAACTGTCATAATAACCTATAGCACCAACTCTATGCCTTTCACCATTAAACATAGCAGAAGAATTAAAAAACAGAAATATTTTTTCATGATTTATCACATTCATGTTGTTAATTTTAAAATCCAATCTTATTGTTTTATGTTCGCCACATTCTGCAATCATATAGTTTTTATCAATATTGTGAATAATATTTTCATCGCCATAAATGTCATTTTTATTATATATAACCATTTTTATATCTACATTGGTATACTTTTTTGGAATCAACATAAAGAGTGAGAGAATTTCACCATAAAAAGTGAATCTGTAAAAAAGGTCACCGTAATGTAAATTTTCTATATTGGGAAACAGCCATAATCTTCTATAGATTTTATTATCTATAATTGTATTTTTACCTTTTTGAATAAATAAAATATTCTCAGTTGATGTTATAACGTAAGTATGTTTATTTCTTAAGTATATTAATTTCCTTTTGCTTTTATTAAATATATCATAGACAGATATAGGACTATAACTAATTGTCTCAATTGTATTTGTCTCAGATTTTTTATCAAAAAGAATAGTATGTATATCTGTCATCAATGTAGTGATAGTATTTAATTTAATCTGTTCCTCTTCACTTAATGAAACAGTATTCAACGCATTGTATTTAGCGATAAATACACTTAAATCGAGTAAATCTCTAAAGCAACAATCGTTTAAGAATCCATAATCAGTGTAAAAATTTTTATATGTATTATTTATCAACAAGTAAAATGTCTTTTCGATATCAAAAGTTAAGAAGTCAAATCTTCCAATTTTACGTTTTAAAATATGGTTAGTGGTTTCAATTTGGTGCAACTCAAATTCAATTCCATTATAATTAACATTGAACTCATCAACAGAAAAATAACCAGCATTTTCTTGAGTGATGCCTTTATTATCTAGATAACTATAGCATTTGTAAGGATCACTAGTATATAAATCTACATCTCCAGATATTCTATATAATGGATTATGATACAATATATCTGAAAGAATAAATCCTTTATTTACAATAATAGATAAATCCTTAGGCATTAATTTTAAAAAATTATATGTAGTCGAGATTTGCTGTGATGCTCTAATATCATTTTGTTTGCTTAATTTATCAAATAAACATGAGATAAATTTTTTATTATTGCTTAAATATCTTTTGTCAAACGGTATCTTATTGTCATAAAAGAAATCAAAAAGATGATCATTTGGCATTTCACTAATAATCAATTTCAATGTTTCAATCATAATAAAAGTCTCCACATTCAAATAAGTTAAAGAATCACCTGATGTCGCAAACCTCAAAATGTTTTTATCTCTCTGAGAAAGGTGCAACTCCAGTCGTTACATTGTCCAAGATAGACGCAATTTACAACAAACATGGTCTGTCAGATGATCTGCAATCAGGATCAGATTGTCAATCACAATCCGAATCCGACTGTGCCTAATCGAGCTGTAACGAACAGACATATCATACCTGTTAATCGCCGCTATTCAATAATCTTCAGGATGCTGTTGTTAGCAATCATCATGAGTTTTAAAATCGGTTCATCCATCTCGTACTTGCTGAGTACCTGTTTTACAAGAGATAATCTGCTCTATGTGATCAGTATTTCATCTTTTATAACATACTCTATTTTACACATTTTTGATTTCACTATATACTGTCTGTAAAGCGTTATTCTTGAGTAGGTGTGGGGATTACTTCCCACACCCCTCACAGAACCGTACTTGCGCTATTTACGCATACGGCTCTTCATCCTACATTAGCACATTTTTGAACCTATTCTGAACAGTCCACTCACCATGTTCTCGGCTCTCCATGTCCATATAGCATCTTCATTGTTTTCTTTCAGAACTGTAGGATGTGCCACCATTCCCTCCATCTGCTTTCACAGACTTCTACTACGGTACTATGATGGCATCGGACTTCCTGAAGTACATTGAAATGTCTTGCGATTCATACACCACTCGATTTTGTCTACCGTTTCGGGATACGTCAGGATCTCACTGTTCCGATAACTCACCTGCGTGTATCTCTGCTCACGTCTGCATCAGCCTCGCCATGTTCTCAGACCGGGGGCTGCCTGACTGAATTCGCCTTATCGCTCAACCCTGTGTTGACTGATGTCAGTACCAAAACATCGACCGGTTCCCATAAAATAATCATTTCCCAGCTCGATCGCTTTACTTTCGTTATGGCTCTGCTGCTCCCTGTCCTACGCTTAGGGCTTATGTTACCAGCTCACCCCCAAGGACTCGGTATGGGCAGACGGCTACTCCTTACCCGACAGGATTGCCCTGCTGTGATATTATCAGCTTACAAAGACTGCTCGCGCAGTCAGTGGAAAACAGCTTATGATGTTTTCACAGCTCACACGATATTTCCCTATTTTACCATATTTTCACTTTTTATGCAGCTTTTGAGAGCGTATGTTTTAAAAAATCAGCAAGTATTTATGCTTGTTTATTGGTACCATTCTTTTTGACTGATATACATATGATAATAATATCCGTGTAAAGCTAGCAGTTCTGAGTGAGATCCAAACTCTACAAGCCTACCTTTTTGTAAAACAGCTATTTTGTCTACCAACTGACATACACCGATTCTGTGAGAAATAATAATAGAAGTTGTATTTTGCATAGTATTTAAAAGTAATGATAGCACATCATATTCTATTATAGGATCTAATGCGCTTGTAGGTTCATCCAAAACTATAACCGCACTATCTTTAAAAGTAGCTCTGCTTATTGCAGTTTTTTGCCATTGACCGCCAGATAAATCCTTGCCGCCAAATTCTAAACCCATCAAATCATCTAATGACAGCTTTTCTAATACTTCTCCGTTACCATTTCTCCTAATTACTTTAATTATTTTATCATCATTGCTTAAGTTAGATATATCACTAATCGCTACATTTTCTCTATATGTCATGAAATATTTAACAAAGTCCTGTGACACACTTGAAAAGATTTTATATCTCGATTTAACATTGATTTTATTTAAATCAAGTTCATCAAGTAGAACACTACCACTTTGGCAGCGATATAATCCCATTATCACTTTAACAAGAGTTGTTTTGCCGCTTCCATTCTCACCTACTATTGCAATTTTTTCTCCTTTATCAATTGAAAACGTAATATCCGTTATTCCAGTGCTTGAATTCGGATAGATAAACGATGCATGATTTATTTTTATGGAATGAATCAGCGTGTTTTTTTCAATTCCTTTGTTATCCTCACAATTCAAATCAAGAAATTCATAATATTTTTCAATATATTTTGATTGCTCGAAAGATTCACCAATCTTAATCAAAAAATCTTTAAATTGTTGTTGCATTGATGAGAATGCAGATAAGCATGCGCCAAAAGCACTAACTTCTATAATAGATTTTTTTAATAAAAACATAGCTAATAATATGCTAAAAGCAAATAAAATTATACGAAATAAATCACACATCAAAAGAACGAATGAGTCTTTTTTCCTAAAATTCCAAATCTCATTGTTTACCTCATTTCTATTTTTATACCAAATACTTATCAGATATTTTTGTGAAGATGAAAGCTTTAGTTCCTTTGCGGATTGTCTATCAAAAAATAATTTCCATATGTATGTCATAATTCTAAGTTTCGGAACATTTGATTCATTTATACAAAAAAAAGAATTACCTCTTATAATTCTTGCTACAACATAAGGAATAACGGATAAAAGCGAAATTGGTAAAAACCAAATGTTGTATTTCGACAAAACACCAATTGTAAGGAAAATTCCGAGTATGCTTGTTGAAATTTCCAGTATATTCATAAAAAATTGGCTAATTTTACTCTGGTTAACACAAGACTCAGCCATTTCTTTCAGATTCATGACTTCAGTTTCTTCATAATTTATTAAATCTAAATTGGCACATTTTGAAGAAATAACTTTCTTTCCAAAAAAAGAAACTTTTTCAAATACATAAGCATTCATCGCAATTGCATATAAAGATAAAAAAATATATCTTATAAAATATACGGCAAATATCAAAAGACCTACCCTTATTAAAAATTTACTACTCCCGTTTAGAACACACCTGAATAACTTCTCGTATAATACAGTTAAAATTGCTGGAATTGTTCCTATAAAAAGAAGATATAGAACAACTATTACAGAGGCAAAAGGAATAATTTCAAAAACATCCTTTAGAGTTCTTTTGAGAATAAATCTATGTTTTTTCATAACAAAATCACCTATAATATCTCACTGATACCATGACGCTTGTTTCTTAAACATTGTGCTGTAATAACCTTCGTTTGACATAAGCGTATCATGAGAACCTTCTTCAATTATTTTTCCGTCTGAAAGAACTAATATTTTACTGCATAGTTTCGCACTTGCAAGTCGGTGGGATATTATAATAAAACCTCGAGTTGTAATTATATCTTTGAACATCATATAGAGATCATTTTCTGCAATAGGATCTAATGCTGCTGTTGGTTCATCCAAAATAACGAATTTGCTATCTGGATAGATAGCTCTTGCGATTGCAAGCTTTTGCCATTGTCCACCAGAAAGATCCACTCCATCATTATAGAATTTGCCAATGTTTTGATCTAACCCATAACTATCTAAGTCAAATCTTAGATTACTTAGTATATTGTTAATGCTGTCATATTTGGCTTTTTCATTATCTCCTAATGTAACATTATCTCGTATATTAAGCTGATATTTAACGAAATCTTGGAAAATCACGCTAAAAATCTGTTTTCGTTCTTCGTAACTTATATCACTAATATTTATGTTGTTCACAGTTATTGTTCCACTTGTTGGCTTATATAAACCGCATAACAACTTAACAATAGTTGTTTTCCCAGAGCCATTCTCACCCACAATTGCCATACTTTCACTAGAATCAAATGTAAAAGAAATATTCTTAAGAATAGTATCATTTGATCCAGGGTAAGTAAATGAAACATTATTAAATTGAACTATGCATTTTCTGTCAAGAATAATCCTATGTTTTGATGGTAATAATTTTTCTTCGGGCAAATTCATAAAGTCAAAGTAATATTTGGCTCTAAAGTAATTTTGAGATAGTTTAGAAAATGAAAAGGACAAATCTTCTGTATAATATAGCACATTTTCAGTTGAACCTATTAGCGATACAAACATACCATATGTAATGGAGCTGGTTTTCACAGAATCAATTAAAATTAAAATTAAAATGCCAATCCAGAGTAAAACAAAGATCGAGCTAAAAAACGAATATTTTTGAGCCTTAACAGTTATTCTGGTTCTCTCATCCAAGACATTTTTAATTTTACGGTCAAGCTTATCTTTTACAAAACTTATTGAATTGAAAAGTTTTATTTCCATTAAAGAGTTTTTCTTTCCCATGATACTTGCATAGTAATTTAAAAACCGTTCATCTGTGGTTTGATTAGTAAACATTGTATTCATAATATTCATTGCCATGTAATCAAGAAACATCATCGTAAAAAGAACAACTAGAAATATTAATGGTATCCAATGATTTATTTGAATAAATACCATTACAAGACCTATGAGAGTTATAACACCACTAACCGTTTCTGTCAAATATATAAACAAATCAAATATTTTACCAGCAGGATCATCACTTATCCTTTGAAAAACATCTTGTATATCTTTATTCTCGAAATTGAAATATTCCAATAAACTTACTTTTGAAATGATGTTTTTGGATAATCTATTATTTAATTCTATCCTCATTTTTTCATTAATCAAACTATCAAAAGATTGAATACTAGTTGATAAAAGCATACAAATAACCAATAGAATAATACAAATTAGTATATAAAAAATATCTGTGGAGCCGTGATAGTACTTTACGCTGTAATCAATAAGAAATTGCATTACTATAAGCGAAAGAGGTTTAGAAAGTGCACAAACGATAGTCTCAATAATTTTAATAATAAAATGCCATCCTGTGTTCAAGGCTACAAGCTTAATATTAGCAAGTATAAGTTTAAGTTTCATAATAACAGTCGAGTTGACACCCGACACTCCTTTCTAAAGATTTTCCCCCTCAAGTGAAAGACGTGCCGAAAGCCCCTCACAAAACTGTACGTGCGTTTTTCCCACATACGTCTTTTCAATCAGACTTGGCTGACACCAACATCTGTTTGCTTATGGTTGCATTTTATTACGTCTCATAGTACTTATTATATTCGACAAACAAAAATAACTGATTGAAAACCCCTTTTGCTCCGCCCGCTTTAACAGATTTCATCACTACTATGAATCTGTCTGACTTCTAATAAGCCCTCTAACAAGACTTTGATCGCTCTTACCTGTCTTTTTTTCAAGTGCTTGTCAGACCTCCTGGGTATGCAGTCACTACTTTATACGCTTGGCACGCTCTTTGACTCTGACGAAACTATGGCATTCTCGCCTAACGACTGTAGTATTACTTATTGTGATTAAGATAAAGGTATCGGCTTCCGCTTTATACTTACGTGGCTGTATTACTTCACGCTCTCGCACGCCACTACCTACACTTAAAACTCATCTCACGGTTCGCATCAAGGTTGTGTACCGGCTACTTGCTGAGCTTTATCAGCCCCGGGCTTTCACTAAACTATATTATCTGCACCGAACTGGAGTACCCACATCTCCATATTATATCAATCTTATGTGCTTAAAGGCTTTCATTTTTTTTAAGCGTTCATCATGAGATACTATAAGAATTGCTCCATCAAATTTACTAAGCATCTCAAACAGCTTTCCTACTGTATATTCATCCAGCGATACTGTAGGTTCATCAAGAAGTAATAAATCAGGCTGTGTTGCTATATATGCTGCTATTTGCAGCCTTTTTCTTTCACCGCCTGATAAATGACTACAGCTTAATTTACCATAATTTTTTTCTATCCCAAACAAATCATCAATGTGTTCTTTACTATCGTACTCTGAAAGTTGTGTCACGCGCATATAGTACTCAACAAGATTAAGATTGTCGCAAAACAAACTCTGCTCAACATATGCTGTTGAAATCTTTTTTTTAACAAAAAATTCACCTGCTGTTGGAGTTGATTTCCCCGCTATAATATTAAGCAAAGTTGTTTTACCTACTCCGTTTTCACCGAGAACTAGTATTCGAGATTGGCGATGAATTGAAAGAGAAAAATTTGATATAATAGCTTTTTCACCATAGCTAAAACATATATTTTTAAGTTCTGCAAGTAATATATTTTCATTAGTTTTGGGAAATTCATTCTTATCGTTTAAGGCAAAAGAAAAATCATACGATTTTTCTTTTTTTATTTTATATTCTTGTTTATTTATCTCTCTTTTTAGTCTATCTATAACCACCTTGTGCTTATGTTTGTCAAGTGCCTTTCCCATCCATTCGTATTGATTCTTAAGCGATTCCTGTAGCAATAAAATTTTATTAGTTGCAGTTGTATTTCTTTGTTTCTGCAAAGCTATGTAGTCATTCTTTTGATTTGCATACTCTTCATAAGTACCCTTATATAATTTTATTTCACAATTATCTATATCTAAATATCCGTTACAAATATTTGATATAAAACTATTATCATGAGATACAATCAAAAAAGTTTTTGAGCTTTGCTTAATGAATACCTCTAGCCAATGTCTTTTTTTGTCATCTAAAAATGAAGTGGGTTCATCAAGGAGCAAGATGTTATAATCTCCAAACAGACATAAACATAGTCTGACGTATTGTTTTTGTCCTCCACTCAATTCTGAATAATTTCTATTGATAAATTCATTCATGCCAAATAAACTAATAAATTCACTATATGCAACTTCATAATTGTATCCACCGTATGAATCAAAAAGATCAAGCATTCTTTGATATTCACTCAACAGCGAAGTAAGTTCTTCATCGGCTACATTTTGCATACGCTTTTCTATACTGTGCAAATTTGATTCGATATCCTTCATATATGAAAAATTACTTGTCAGAATTTCTCTTACGCATTGGGTAGAGTATATATCCATTTGGTTCAAATATCCTATCCTTGTGTCCGAAGAAATTGTAACCTTACCTTTTTGCACAGCCTCAATGCCGTAAATAATATTCATCAAAGTGGTTTTTCCCACTCCATTTTGACCAATAAGTCCTATCTTTTCATGTGATTTAATTGAAAATGTCGCATCGCTATATAGGATTCTCCCATCGAACATTTTCGTTATATTACTAAACTTTATTGTCATAATTGTTATGTGAAATTGATAACTCCTAAAATTTGTGCTTCATTTAATTCGTAATCATCTTCAACTTGATTATTATCACCTTTGGTTTTAAAAATATAATGCCCATTTTGATACTTAATGTTGATAACACGATGTACTGTAAAATGAGTATTCCATATATTATAAACAAGTACGTCACCTACACGAACTTGGTGACATTCAACAAATCTAACATTATAAATTTCACCATTTTTCATAGTGGGTAACATGCTATCTCCCATTACTCTAATAGTAACAAATTCGTTTTTATTAAGTATCATCTTTCTTTTAATAATTTTAAAGTATAATAAAAAATCAATCATTGATTAATAATCCTTCTATCCTGTAAAAAGCCAATTACATCATCATTCGGATAAAATCCAAGTGAATAATTGCTTTGTTGCTTAACAAAATCAAATAGCTTTGATATTAACAAAACAATCAATTTATGATCCCAAAACATAGGAAATGATTGTTGTAATAATAAATCTAAAGCCATTTTATCATCTAATTTTGTTAATATATTAACTTCTGAGTGATAAATCGAAACAGTATTCTTAATCATACAATTTGAATTCATATATATTTCATGTCCACTTCCTTTCCAATGAGACCCATACATGAAATAAGAACCCTTTATACATCGTATAATTACTGTTTCATCTGTAAAAACATCATAACGTTGGGAAAAAATTTCAGATAAAGTTGATTTCCCTGCGCCAGAAATTCCATAATACAAAAAACCACCTTCGCCATAACGTACAGCACCAGAATGTAATAAAAATCCGTTATAATTATGTATCAATAATAAAATATATGAGAGCATAAATGCTGATGAGTCAAGAAAATGAGTCGAACTCTTCAGTAAATAATTGGTGTTATCGTAATACATATAAACAGTATTGATTAGTGTATCAACTATAATCACCCTGACATAACACTCGTCTTCATAAGGCATTATAAAAAGATAATGACTATCGTCTTTGTATACACACATCTCATTTTCGTTTTTATATATTAACTTGCCGAATTTTATCACAGGATGATCTGTCATTGTATTGGAAGTATATTCATCTATACAGATATTTATATCAATTATATCTGGAGTTCCTATGATAGTAAAAGCTTCAATATGTTTAGGAATATCAAAGTTAAGTTTACTAGTAACTTTGCACGATAATCCACCTATAGAAAAATATGAAACATTCATAAGTAAGATAATCCCCACTCTTCTCTTGTAGAATCTAAAACAATATTTTTACTACATTTTTCATCAAGTAATAATTTAAGATATTTCGGCACATATTCATCGAAAAAATCACGATTACATACGACATCTCCATTTTGGGATATCTTTGCTTCATATAAGCAAAACTTGTTACAAATAGGCATATAACAACAATAGCTACATCTTTTGTTATTATCATTTTCAATTATTTTATTCTGCATGTCAAAAGGATCCGTATTAGGTGAATCTATACTTCCTATTAAAAAATCTTTGTCTCCTACACCACTGATACATTTGTATATTGATAAATCAGGTGTTATAACCACGCTGCTTTTTTGCTTCATTGTACACAGTTGAAAATCTAAATCAAAACTAGTTTTAAAGCCATTATAGCATATATACTTTATCATGTCAATTCTTTCGTCAGCATCCTCTGCATATCCCGGTTTAACACAACTACCATGGTTATCAGAAATAATAGGCTTAACGGAACTTAGATTTATGAGATCTATTTTGTTTGTGATTTTTTCTTCAACAAGATAGTCAATCAAATCATAAAAGCCAGAGACATTCCCATCATCATATACTAAGTTTAAATAGCATTTTAATT
>Ga0129311_1001883_pt1 | contig 13875 bp, 14 predicted proteins | sample Go1ome_FD_94435 | JGI IMG/M metagenome (GOLD analysis project Ga0129311, IMG submission 94435) | Western lowland gorrila individual fecal microbial communities from Wisconsin, USA - Go1022B metagenome | ecosystem: Host-associated > Mammals > Digestive system > Large intestine > Fecal | place... | reverse complement strand
GTTATAGAATATATATATACCCCGGACAGAGAAAAACTTATGCTCTGTCACGAGAATATATATAACAATCTGCTTGCGGGTGAGAAGAAACAAATGCTTGCAGCTATAGATGAACACTATGATATGATTGAAAGGCTTCTAGGATGTGGAGAGCAGCATTGATTTTAATCTGCTCGCTGCTATGTTAAGAGGATGACTTGTATCCTCAACAAAGCATATATGCCTTGCAGGAAGCTTTTCCTTTAACGGAATTTCGTATAACACGCCTTTGCTTAGTGGTTCACGCACAAGGAAGTCTGGCACGAAACCAATTCCTAAATCATGAGTTATAACAGGTATTAACTGGTCGGAGGTCGCAACCTCTACCTCTGGTGTTAATACAAGATTATGCTTTAAGAATAAATCCGTGTAATATGAGTAGGTTGTAGTTCCTTTATTAAGGCACACCATAGGGTGGTTCTTTAACTCGGCAAGAGACATTTTTTGTTTTGTAAGATATGAGTATTTGGGACTGCACACAAGAACCTCGTGAAATTCACATATATTTTCCTCTCGAAGAGGATTATAGATTTTGTTTGACGAGGTTACAACAGCAAAGTCGGCAATTCCTGTCTGGACAGAGTTAATTGACTGAGGTGTATTGTTGCTAAGTATATGTATGTGAATACTAGGATAGGTGTTATGGAAGTCCTTAAGTACACGGAGAAGTATTCCGTGGAGAGCTGTCTCACTTGCACTTATCGTAACTGTACCATTCTCTAGATTGCCAGAGTTGACAAGCTCAAGTTCGGCAGAGTGGAGCTGTTTGAAGGCAACTGCCACATGAGAATACAGCTTCTGACCTTCCGGTGTAAGAGTTATGCCCCTGTTTGAGCGTATGAACAACTTACAGCCAAGCTGTTTTTCAAGATTGTTCATTGCACGGCTTACATTTGGCTGGTTACTCATAAGTACTGTGGCTGCATTTGAGAAGCTGTTGTATTTTGCCACATAATAGAATATGCGGTAGTAATCGTATGTAATATCCATATAAACCTCCGTGTATTTGAATAATAAAATATAAAACAATATGTCAAATTGATATACTAGACATTTTAAATATATATTTTACTTTGAACACTAAATATTATAAACTTATGATAGTTTCAAGTAAAGAAATAAAAATAACAAGGAGATGGTTTTTTGAAAGATTTAGCAAAAGACCTGATGGAAGAGCTTAACTGTGAAACCGTATTTACTATTCCGATTTTTGGAGGAATAGATGTATCGGAATCCGTTGTTGTCACTTGGATAATAATGGCAGTTTTGGTTCTCGTTGCTATTATTTTGACTAGAAATATGCGCATTGATCACATAAGCAAACGTCAGGCATTCGCGGAAATGATTGTAACCAAGCTTACCGGAATGGTAGAGGGTATGATTGGACCGAATGGCAGGGCCTATGTTCCATATCTTACCACGGTGCTTCTATATATAGGAGTTTCCAATATCATCGGATTGTTTGGCTTTAAATCTCCTACTAAGGACTTGAATGTAACAATAGCACTTGCTGTTATGAGTATAGTCCTTGTGGAAGCGGCTGGTATTTACCATCTGGGTGTGAAGAAATGGCTTCACAAATTTACAGAGCCTATAGCTATTGTAACACCTATTAATATTCTTGAAGTATTTACAAGACCATTATCGCTGTGTATGCGATTATTTGGTAATGTATTAGGTGCATTTGTAATTATGGAGCTTATCAAGATGATAGTTCCTGTTATATTACCGGCAGTATTTAGTCTGTATTTTGATATATTTGATGGATTATTGCAGGCTTATGTATTTGTATTTTTAACTTCATTGTACATTAGTGAAGAGATAGAAGAATAATTAAAAAGGAGAAATTTATTATGAGTACATTAATCGCAATTGGAGCAGGTATCGCAGTTTTAGGAGCACTTGGTGCAGGTATTGGTATAGGTATAGCAACAGGTAAGGCAGCAGAGGCTATTGCAAGACAGCCTGAGGCAGAGGGTAAGATTAACAAGACCTTGATTCTTGGTTGTGCACTTGCAGAGGCAACAGCTATCTATGGTTTCGTTATAGCACTGATGATTATTGTAATGTTGAAGTAACTAGGATATAAGAAAGGCAAGGTGGTAACATGCTTCGCGTAGATGCAAATTTATTACTTACCATAATTAATCTGCTGTTACTTTTTGTATTGATGAGAATATTCTTATTTAAGCCTGTACAGAAGATAATCGCAGCAAGGCAGGAGGAGGCTGACAGACAGTTCAAGGAAGCTGAGGACAGCAAGAACGCTGCATTAGCTGCAAAGAAGCAGTATGAGGATTCACTTGCAAATGCTGAGGAGACGAGAAAGCAGGTTATAAAAGAGGCAAGAGAGTCAGCAGATGTAGAGTATAAGAGAATTATATCTGATGCTGAAAAAACAGCAAAGCAGGTCAAGGATGAAGCTGTTTTGGATGCAGAGAATCAGAAGGCTCAGATACTTAAGAAGGCTGAGAGAGAGATAGCAGATATGGTAGTCGATGCGACAGTTAAGGTTGTAGGCGGCAAGAAAGGTGCAGAGGTTGATAAGTCTCTGTACGACAAATTTTTAGATGAAGCAGGTGATGAAACGTGATTCGGGCAGCAATTGATTATGCAGCGGATTTAAAAATGGTAGAGAATGCCAAGACAAATCTGCAAAATGTCAAGGATATCCTTTATGCGGTACCACAGATAGCCATGGAGTTTGAAGATCCAACCGTTTCACTTGAGAAGAAACACCTGGTTATCGACAGAGTATTTCCTAAGGAAATCCGTAATTTTCTTAAATTATTATGTGACAATGGGGATTTCTCATTGTTAGATGAGATTGAAAAGGCATATTTAGATATGCTTAAGACTCCAGAGCAGATTCTTAATAAGGCAGAGTTGATTTATGTCACAGCTCCTACAGATGAGCAGTTAGATGGCATAAAGAAGTTCCTTGCCAAGGAGTGTGGAAATCCTGATATAGAGATATCCATGAAGGAAGATAAGTCCATAGGAAGTGGATTTGTCTTAAGAATAGGCAATAAGGAGTATGACTGGAGCGAGAAAGGTCGTATCGAACAGCTACAGAAACGCATCAATGATTCACTCACAGGAAAGCAGAAGGCTACAGTAAGTGAGGAGAGCATTATATCTATACTTCGTGCAGATATAGAGAGCTTTGAGCTTGAGGCTAAGGATAAGGAGATTGGTGTTGTAAATTGGGTTGGAGACGGTATCGCCAATGTTGACGGAATAGACCATGCATTTTATGGAGAAATTGTACTGTTTGACTGTGGTGTCAAGGGTATGGTTCAGGATGTAAGACGAGATGAGATAGGTGTTATCCTGTTTGGTCGTGATACAGAGATTAAAGAGGGAAGCCGTGTTGTCCGTACAGGAAAAATGGCTGGTGTCCCTGTAGGAGATGCATTCCTCGGAAGAATAGTTGATGCACTTGGTGCTCCTATTGATGGAAAGGGAGATATAGTGCAGGAGGGCTACAGACCTATAGAGAATCCTGCACCTAGTATAGTTGACCGTAAATCGGTTTCTGTACCTCTTGAGACGGGTATCTTATCTATCGACTCAATGTTCCCTATTGGACGAGGACAGAGAGAGCTTATCATAGGAGACAGACAGACTGGTAAGACATCTATAGCCATGGATGCAATACTTAACCAGAAGGGCAAGGATGTAATCTGTGTTTATGTGGCAATAGGACAGAAAGCATCAACAATAGCAAAGCTTGTAAATTCATTAAAGACAAATGGAGCACTTGATTACACGGTAGTTGTATCTGCAACGGCATCTGATCCTGCTCCATTACAGTATATAGCACCATATGCAGGAACAGCTATAGCTGAGTATTTTATGTATCAGGGTAAGGATGTACTTATTGTATATGATGACTTATCTAAGCATGCAGTTGCATACAGAGCTATATCACTTCTGCTTGAGCGTTCACCAGGACGTGAGGCATATCCGGGAGATGTATTTTATCTTCATTCAAGATTGCTTGAGCGTTCGTCAAGAATTACCAAGGAAGCTGGCGGCGGTTCAATAACAGCACTTCCTATAATAGAGACACAGGCCGGAGATGTATCTGCGTATATCCCTACAAATGTTATATCTATCACGGATGGTCAGATTTACCTTGAAAGTGAATTGTTCTTCGCAGGTCAGCGTCCTGCTGTAAATGTAGGTCTTTCAGTATCAAGAGTTGGTGGTGCTGCACAGACTAAGGCTATGAAGAAGGCAGCAGGTAGTATTCGTATAGACCTCGCACAGTACAGAGAGATGGAGGTATTTACCCAGTTCTCATCTGATCTTGATGAGGGAACAAAGAAGCAGCTTGCACATGGACACGCTCTTATGGAACTTTTAAAACAGCCTCTTGGACATCCATTTACAATGGAGGAGCAGGTTATTACACTTGTAGCCGCAAATGCACATATATTTAGCGATTTGCCTGTTGGCGAAATAAAGCAGTTCCGTTTGGATTTATTGGAGGATTTTTCTAAGAATCATGCAGATATAATTAGCAGACTTAATTCTACTAAGGACCTTACGGATGATGTAAAGGAAGCAATCATAGAGGCAGCTACAGAGTTTAAGAATAGTAAGCTCAAGGCAGAAGAGTAAATATACAGGCGGAAACGGAGGGAAATAAATGGCAAATGCAAGAGAGATTTCCACTCGAATAAAAAGTATTCAGGATACCATGAAGATAACAAAAGCCATGTATATGATGTCTTCCATGAAGTTAAGAAAGGCAAGACAGAAGCTTGAGAACACAGAGCCTTATTTCTATGGATTACAGGAGCAGATATCGGATATTCTGCTTCATTTCCCTGACATGCAGCATCTTTTCTTTGATAACAGAGGAAAGGATATGTTAGAGAAAGAGAAGAGACGTGCGTTTATCGTGATAACAGGTGATAAGGGTATGGCAGGTGCGTATAACCACAATGTGATTAAAAAGGCACAGGAAATGGTTGATGAAACTGATTCATACAGATTATTTGTTGTAGGAGAGCTTGGGCGACAGTATTTTAAGAGTCAGGGCTATAAGCTTGAGGATGGATTTATGTATTCAACTAATAACCCATCTATCCACAGAGCCAGAATGATAACTGAGAATATCATAGAGCATTACAAGAATGAGGAAATAGACGAGGTTTATGTCATTTACACTAAGATGGTAAACAGCATGAAGGAAGAGGTTGAGGTACAGGAAATTTTACCATTTAAAACTCATGAATTTATCAAAAAAGAAATTATAGAGAATTCTCAGAAGGGCTTTGGTAATACAGATAAGGAAGCTGCAATGCAGGCAGATGATTGGTTTTTGATATATCCTTCACCACAGAAGGTGTTGGAGAAGTTGGTATATAACTATGTAACTGGTTTCATGTATGGTGTCCTTGTAGAGGGCTCTGCCAGTGAGGAAAATGCCAGAATGATGGCTATGCAGTCGGCAACTGATAACGCACAGGAAATGTTAAGAGAGCTTTCCGTTGAATATAATCGTGTGAGACAGGCTGCTATAACTCAGGAGATTACAGAGGTAATAGGCGGAGCTAAGGCACTTAAGAATAAAAAGAAGAAGCAAGCGAGGTGAGATTTCGCATTATGGAAAATATAGGTAAGATAGTACAGGTTTCCGGACCTGTAGTAGACGTAGAATTTGCGGATGGAAATCTGCCAGCTATCAAGGATGCTTTGTATGTTATGAACAATGGAAAGAAATGCGTGATGGAGGTATCACAGCATATCGGTAACAATGTTGTCCGTTGTATCATGCTTGCAGCCAGTGAGGGCTTGTGCAGAGATATGGATGTAGTTGCGACAGGCTCAGGTATACAGGTTCCTGTCGGTGAGAGAACACTTGGACGATTATTCAATGTCCTTGGTGAGACGCTTGACGACAAGGAAAGCCTTGATGATGCGGAGCACTGGTGTATTCACAGAGAGCCGCCGACATTTGAGGAGCAGAGTCCTGTAGTTGAGATGCTTGAGACAGGAATTAAGGTAATTGACCTTCTTGCACCTTACGCAAAGGGTGGTAAGATTGGTCTGTTTGGTGGCGCCGGTGTAGGTAAGACGGTGCTTATACAGGAGCTTATCCATAACATAGCTACTGAGAGTGGTGGATATTCAATATTCACAGGTGTTGGAGAGCGTTCCCGTGAGGGTAATGATTTATGGAATGAGATGAAGGAGTCAGGCGTACTTAACAAGACAGCACTTGTATTTGGACAGATGAACGAGTCACCTGGTGCAAGAATGAGAGTGGCAGAGACCGGTCTTACCATGGCTGAGTATTTCAGAGATGTCAAGAATCAGGATGTGCTCTTGTTCATAGATAATATATTCCGTTTTGTACAGGCTGGTTCCGAGGTTTCAGCGTTGCTTGGACGTATGCCTTCTGCTGTTGGATATCAGCCAACACTTGCAAATGACCTTGGAGAATTGCAGGAGAGAATAGCATCTACAAGAAACGGTTCAGTTACATCTGTTCAGGCAGTATATGTGCCTGCTGATGACCTTACTGATCCTGCACCTGCGACAACATTCTCACACCTTGATGCAACGACGGTTCTTTCGCGTAAGATTGTTGAGCAGGGTATCTATCCTGCTGTAGATCCACTTGAGTCAACATCTCGTATATTGGAGGCGGATGTTGTAGGTGAGGAGCATTATCGTGTTGCAAGACAAGTTCAGGAGACATTACAGAAGTACAAGGAATTGCAGGATATAATTGCTATTCTTGGTATGGAGGAATTGTCTGATGAGGATAAGCAGACAGTTTATCGTGCAAGAAAGGTTCAGCGTTTCCTGTCACAGCCTTTCCATGTTGCTGAGAACTTTACCAACGTAAAGGGTGTGTTTGTGCCTGTTGAGGAGACTGTTAGAGGCTTTAAGGCTATTCTTGACGGAGAGATGGACGAATATCCTGAGGCAGCATTTTTCAATGTGGGAACTATAGAGGATGTCAAGAAGAAAGCTGAGAGCTTGAAGTAGAGAAGAGGGAATAGCCCATGAATACATTTACATTAAAAATAATAGCGTGTGACAGGGTGTTCTATGACGGTCCGTGTGAGATATTGGTATTCCCTGGCTATGACGGTCAGATGGCTATAATGGCAAACCATGAGAAGATGACAACCAACATTGAGGTTGGAGAGCTTCATTTCCGTACCCCTGATGGAAAAGAAAATATTGCAATAGTATCTGATGGTCTGTTACAGGTTAAAAATAATCAGGTCAGCGTACTTGTGTATTCTGCGGAGAAGCCTGAGGAGATTGACGCATTCAGAGCTCAGGCAGCAAAGGAAAGAGCCTTAGAGCAGATGAGGCAGAAGCAGAGTATTATGGAATATCATGTGTCAAGGGCATCACTTTCAAGAGCTATGGCAAGACTTAGCGGACATGACAGATATATAACCAAATAAATTGTGCAAGCAGCACTTAAATGGGGCTTTTGCGCTGAGATTTTTAAGCATAATCTTGGTAGCGAAAGCTCCATTTTTTGATTATGAATATGTAGGTGTTGACAACAAGTTTTTTAGTTTGTATTCTATTTTATATTGATTGTACGAGGTAATAATGATATGAGAAAAAGACAAGTATTTAATCCGTTTCTTCCGTTAAATGAATATATACCGGATGGTGAGCCACATGTGTTTGGAGACAGGGTGTATCACTTTGGCTCTCATGACAAGGAGGGTGGACATACATTTTGTATGCTTGATTATGTCGCTTACTCTGCACCTGTTGATGATTTGACAGACTGGCGTTATGAAGGAGTAATATATAAGGCAAGTAAGGATCCAAGATATCCAAATCCACAGTACATGTATGCACCTGATGTTGTGCGTGGAAATGATGGAAGATATTATCTGTATTATTGCCTTGGTGGTGATTATGGCTATGGCGGCTATCAGGGTACAATAAGTGTTGCTGTATGTGATGAGCCTGCCGGTGAGTATGAGTATCTCGGTGTGATAAGATATCCTGATGGCACTCCAATGAAGAAGTATATATGCTTTGATCCTGCGGCATTTAATGATAATGGAACAATAAGGATATATTACGGAACACAGTATGATTATGAGGAGAGGGAGGATTTCCTCACTAATCCGAAATATATGGATGAAGAGATATCTATGTTTGGCAGAAGCAGGGAGGAAATTCTTAGCTACAAGGACAGCATAATGGGACCGTCTATGGTAGTTTTGTGTGATGATATGCTGACTGTGAAGGAGGATGCAAAGCATATTATTCCTTACAGGGTTAAGGGTACGACTTTTGAGGAACATCCGTTTTTCGAGGGAGCATCCATGCGAAAGGTTGGTGATAAGTATTACTTTATATACTCATCATGGCAGAATCATGAGCTGTGTTATGCGGTGAGTGATTACCCTGACAGAGATTTTTCGTTTGGAGGGACGATTGTCTCAAATGGAGATATTGGATATAAGGGAAGAAATGTAGATAATAAGCTTAACATGACAGGTACAACGCATGGAAGTATTGTTGAGATTAATGGACAATGGTATGTATTTTATCACAGACTGACACATAAATCTGACTACAGCAGACAGGCATGTGCTGAGAAGATATACATTGATGGCAATGGAAGGATAGAACAGATTGAGATAACAAGCTGTGGCTTAAATGAGGGACCGCTTATAGCTGATGGCAGTTATCCGGCAGTTATAGCGTGTAATCTTACTAATGGACATATGCCACATGGCTCTAACAGTATATTTAAGGAAGAGTTTCCGAATGTCACTAACAAGGGTGACGACAGATTTATAGCTGAGATAGAGGATGGTACGCTTATAGGGTATAAGTATTTTTCTTGTAAGGGTGTAAAGACATTTGGAATTATATATCGTATTGAGACCGAGGACAACAAGGTTGTATATGAGGGCGCAATAAGGACGGACGAGAGAAGCTTAAGTGACGATAATTATGTTAAGTATAATTCAGGGGAGAATGACAGCATATGTTCTCCTGCTGATAAAGCTCCATATGTATCTGTGTATGTGGATGAGCCTGATAATGAAGATAAATGTGTTGGAAAAATTTATCTTGATAAGGATAATGACTGCTTTAAATTGGCATATGGTGAGACAGACATAGAGGATGGTGTTCATGCTATATATCTGATATATCATGGTGATGTAAAGATACAGATAAAGGATATAAATTTTAACAGGACAGAGGTAGAGTAGAGCTATGAGATATAAGAGTGTTGATGAGATTAATAATTTCAGATTTGATGATTGTGTTATAAATTCTGTAAGTGAGTCAGAAAGAGATATAAGTATAAGTGCTGAGGCACTTATTGTATGTGCTAATAACAGCCAGAACAGCAACTATACCGAAAGCTATGCAGGAACAACCAAGATAAGATTCACAGAGGGAAAAATTAAGGAATTAATTAAGGATGGCTACAAATATTATGATGCGAATGAGGTCCTTATAAGTGAGGTAGAGGACAGTGTTATAGCAAACGAGGATATTAAGGCATTTCTTAAGACCTGTGAGGGTGCATATTTATATGAGATAAGCAAGGATAAGGAGAATAATTGCTATATCCTTGGCATTGAGTTTGAGGATGCTGAGGACAATACAGTTGGTGATTCATATAGATTAACTTTAGAATGTGAAAAGATAATAATTGAGTGGGATGAGTATCTCAATAAAGTACAGAAGATGTAGGAGGAGAGGTTTTATCCATGACTGTAAGAGACAAGGTACTTGAGGAGTTAGAAAAAAACAGAGGTGAGTATATATCCGGTGAACAGCTTGCAGAAGCTTTATCAGTAAGTCGTGCTGCTGTGTGGAAAGCCATAAAGAGCCTTAAGGATAAGGGCTTTATGATAGAGGGCGTGAATAATAAGGGCTATAGGCTTAAGGAGGAGACGGACGTGCTTTCTGTCAAAGGAGTTGCAGGTTATCTTAATGTGGAAACTCCTGTCAGAGTTGAGGTATATAAGACTGTTACTTCAACTAATCTGCTTGTTAAGGACAGAGCTTCTGAGCCGGAGGGATTGGTTATAGCGGCAACTGAGCAGACCAATGGTATGGGAAGGCTGGGAAGAACATTTGTCTCACCTGCCGACTCAGGAATATATTTCAGTATTCTTCTTAAGCCGGACATAGACAATAATGAGGTCACGCTCTTGACAACGATAGCCGGTGTGGCTGTATGTGAGGCAATAGAGAAGTATACTGATAAGAAGCCTATGATAAAATGGGTGAATGATGTATTTATAGATGACAGAAAAGTATGTGGAATACTTACGCAGGCATCATTTAGTATGGAGAATTTCGAGCCAGAATATGTTGTTGTCGGTATAGGAATTAATCTGTATCATCCGGATGGAGGCTTTAATCCTGAGGTTGATAAGGTGGCAGGCAATGTCCTTTCGCATAAGGAAGGAGATATTAAGAATAAGATACTTGCAGAGGTTTTGAACAGATATTTTTATTACTATAGTCATTTTAAAAATAAGGAATTTATACAGGAATATAGGAGCCGAAGCTTTGTTATAGGCAGGAGAATAAAGGTTGTAGCTCAGAACAGCGAGAGGTACGCTGAGGCTTTGGATGTGGATGATGAGTGCCACCTTATAGTAAGGTACGATGATGGCAGCGAGGAAACTTTATCTACAGGAGAAATTAGTATAAGACTTAATGTGTAGGGGAGACAAAATGTTTTACAGAAAACCGTCATACTATGATGAATTTAAGTGTATTGCAGACAAATGTCCTGACACCTGTTGTGCAGGCTGGAATATAGTTATAGATGATAGGACAATGGACAGATACAGAAATCTTGAGAAATCAAAAAAGGAATATGTTTTATCGCATATAGACCTTGATGAGCAGATTTATGTAAGAGATGAAAGTCGTTGCAGCTTCTTAGATGAGAATAATTTGTGCGAGCTATATTCTGGTCTTGGAGAGAATATGTTTTGTAATACATGCAGACGTTATCCGAGACATTTTGAGGAATATGGCAACCTTATAGAGGCTGCCCTTTCGTTATCATGTCCCGAAGCGGCAAGGCTCATAGTAGACCGGACAGAGATTGACAGGTATCTTGTTAAAGCGGATGAGACTAAGAAATCACCTCATCAGAATGAGGTGGACAGAGTTCTTCTTGCCAATCTTTTATCTGTAAGAAAGCATATATTTGATATAATGTCAGACAGGTCATTTGACATATATACCAGAATGTACCGCACACTTATTTATGGGGCAAAGGTACAGAAATTAGTTTATCAGTATGAGAAGCTGGGTATTCGTGTAAAGAGAAAAAATACTGTGGCTGAATTTATGCTTAAAATAGATATGCTCACAAAAAAGGAGACTCTAAATGCAACTGGCAGGCAGGGTACTCTAAGAAGTATAAGAAGGGATAGGAAATCACTGCTTGATAAGTATTTTGATATGCTGCTTGGGTTAGAGAATATTAACGAGAGATGGCCGGAGCTTGTAAATGATGTGAGAGATACCCTGTATCAAGGCTTGAATGATGAGGAATATGTAAGCTTAGCTTATGAGTTTGATTCTTACATGAGTGATAGAATGTATGAGTATGAGCATATATTTAATTACTTTATATACACTTATTTCCTTGGTGGAGTGTATGATTACAATATACAGGCAATGGTTAAATTTGCGGTCTTGTCAGTTATAGTTATCCGTGAGCTTGGAATGTACAGGTGGCTTGTCGATGATAAGAGCTTTACTGTTTCGTCTCAGTTAAGGATATGCTGGATGTATTCAAGACAGATAGAACATTCAGACGATAATCTGATGGCATTAGAGGGCATACTGAATGCCCACCCAATGTTTTCAGAAGATAATATTATAAAGATTTTTTGATTTCATCTAAGATGTGCATGCTTATTTTCATGCCACCGCGTCCCTTACCCATCTGGATATTAGGCTTAACCGCACCATGGAAGTCTGAGCCTCCCGATATACCTAAGCCAAGCTTTAGAGCCATTGACCTTAGCTTGTCGCTCTCATATGCATTGTTAGATGAGTGGTAAGCCTCAACTCCCTTTAAACCGAGTGATTTAAGGTAGATAAGCAGCTCCTCTATCTGGGCATAGCCTAAGTGATAGAGCAGGGGATGTGCTAAAAATGCACCCTTACTGTAGGTTGTGAGTATTTTCATAGCTGTCTCGCAGGTAACCTGGGGCTTAGGAAGATAGTATTTGCAGCCTATTCCAATATATTTCTTGAAAGCAGCTTCTTTATCCTTGCAGACACCTTCCTCAACGAGAACTCTTGCAAAATGAGCACGAGTGATAACACTGTCAGGGTTTCCATGTAAGAGCTTTTCCATAGTGACAGGCAATCCGTCAGCCTGCATGAGCTCTACCATTTTAAGATTTCTTCCCTCGCGGGCCATTTTTAGTTCGCTTAGTTCTTCGTTTAGTGCAGGGTTGGCATAATCCATGTAAAAGCCAAGAATGTGAACCTCCCTGTTGTTGTAGTAACATGAAAGCTCTATGCCGGGAACAACCTCTAGTGGCTTATCCTTGGTATATTCCAGTATTTCAGGTATTCCATCGATGGTATCGTGGTCTGTAAGAGCGATTGCTGACAATCCCATGCGCATGGCTTCATCAGCAACCTCTGTAGGTGTAAGTGAACCATCAGATGCATTTGAATGAACATGTAAATCTATTAGCTCCATAGTGTAAACTCCGTTTTCTTTGTGTTAATAAAATAACTTTTTTTATTTAACTGTTCCGCTCTTAAGTATGTTGAGAAGCTCTTCAGGTGAGAAGGTGTACTTGGTTCTACAGAAATCACATACAACCTCAACAGGCTTGTTATCCTCTATCATGGAGGCAATTTCCTTTCTTCCAAGGCTTATTACTGCCTGCTCTACACGCTCCTTGCTGCAATCACATACATATGCGCAAGGCATTGTGTCGGTTATCTCTGTATCATATCCGTCGAACAGTTTATTGATAATTTCCTCAACTGATTTGCCCTGCTCAAGCAGAGTTGTAAATGAGAAGTCCTTAAGCCTTTTTTCAAGCTCATCAATGAGACCGTCCTCCGCAAATGGCATGAGCTGTATTATAAAGCCTCCGGCATTTGAAACTGAGGTGTCAGCGTTCTGTAATACTCCTAAGGCAACAGAGGATGGAACCTGGTCACTTGTTGCAAAGTAATATGTTAAATCCTCCGCAATCTCGCTTGATACAAGATGTGTCTCTCCGACATAAGGCTCTTTTAAGCCTATATCCTTGATTACACTCATAACACCAAGGTCAACAGCCTTTGCTACATCCTTTGCAGGAAGCATAACCTCCGGCTCGCTGACATAACCCTTCACATGGCCTTTTGAATCGGCAGTTACAAGCATACCCTGAATAGGTCCCTGACACTGGATTCGGATAGTGAGCTTGTCTGTATCGTTTTTGCACATTGCACCCATTAAAAGTCCACCAGTCAAAAGCCTTCCAAGAGCATTTGTTACAACCGGACTTGTCTTGTGTGTAATTCTTGCTTTTTCTACAGTTTCTGTTGTGTTGCAGGCGAAGAAACGTACCTGCTTCTCTGCCGCCATACCTCTTATAATATAATCTGACATGGATTAATCCTCCTTATTGTAGTTATCTGCAAATGCTTTTTTTGCACCGGAAACAGTGTGCTCCCTTGCAATTATATATATGCGGTCATTATCCTCGGTAGCAGGAGTGTGCGTAAAAGCATCATATGCTGCTATAAGCTCCATTCCTGATTCCTTTACAAGGGTTGTTATCTCATTTAAGGTATATCCTCTCTGGACATGAACCTCCT
>Ga0129311_1001882_pt1 | contig 13876 bp, 14 predicted proteins | sample Go1ome_FD_94435 | JGI IMG/M metagenome (GOLD analysis project Ga0129311, IMG submission 94435) | Western lowland gorrila individual fecal microbial communities from Wisconsin, USA - Go1022B metagenome | ecosystem: Host-associated > Mammals > Digestive system > Large intestine > Fecal | place... | reverse complement strand
TGATCTTCTTCCATGGTCACCCAGAGTACAAAAGGAATGTCCCAGCCGATACAAAAAGTCTTAATTTTTCAATGTTCATATCTATTCTGTAAAGATCTGTTCAATCCCCGCTAAAATGCGGGGATTTTTGATACCTAGTACTCATGTTTGAGGATTTACTTGAGATCCATATCACATCCATCAAGTAAAAACGATTATAAAATGCAGATAACATCTACTGTCAGCTCTGACTTGGTACAGGTGCCACTATAATTCATATTTCGTAATCTACTCTGCAAAGAACATATTATACCCGAACAGGATATATGCACTTGAATAATTTCCTTCGCCAGCTTCCATTTCAAGCCGTTTCAGGTCGTGCTCAACTATCGTATGCTCGACAAAACATTTGTGACAAAAAATGATTAGTTTGCTAATTCCATTCCCTGCCTCTGCTTGTTTTTCACACTGAATAAGCTTCTCATCCTCCATCGAGCCTCTATTAGGCTTTATTGAATCTTCATACAGCTGCAACATTAATATAGAATAATTATGACAAGTAGAATTAAATGTCAAATCTTCTATTTCTTTGTCAATCTCTTGCTTGCCTTTAAAATCCAAAACTTTCAGAGTTTTCCGTCTTCCTCTAAGGTCTGATATTTTGTTTTGAATTTCATTTCTTCCTGTTTCAAGTTCCTTAATAAAAGCATTTACTTCATCATAGGTATATGTTTTCATAGAATTACCATCCTATCTTTATTCACGCATAATTGTCCCAAAATAAATTTTTGTTTCTTGCCTGTGTGCAAAGCACATCGTATGCAAGTTTAAATGCCGGTCGAAACCATGTCGTAAAATCATCCGGATTCTTTTCAACCCATTTTTTCAATTCTTCAATGGTCACCCATTTCAATTCTGCTACTTCTTGTCTATTAAAAGACGTTACATCCCAATCGATACCACCATCTGGACTATATAGAAAAACATGATCTATTTCATTTTCGCACACATCACCGTAGTCAGAAAAATATGAGAATTTACCACACCTATATATTAAATCTTTCTCGCAAAACAAATTTTCGCACTGAGGATCTTCTATGTAAAAATCTGTTTTCAATCCCAGTTCTTCTCTAATTCTTTCATTTAAACAATCTTCCATAGATTCTTCTTTGCGTGGATGAGAACAACACGCATTAGTCCATAGCCCTCCTGAATGGTATTTTCCATATGCTCGCCTCTGCAAAAGCATTCTTTTTGTATTCCAATCAAATATAAAAATCGAAAAAGCACGATGACGTGTTTTTTCTATGTGTGCTTTCATTTTTTCAGAATAGCCTATCACGTTATCCTTATCATCCACAAGAATTAAATAATCATTCATACTATTTCACCTCATGTAATCTCAATTGATATAAAGCAACAACACTAATAGTACCATTATAAATAGTAGAAGAATAGTGCAATACTGCATCATCTTCAATCCTATAAAAATATCCTCATCAGATATGTCAATAACCGTTTCTGGGGAATCAGCACAGAAACTAACATATAGTTTTTGGTCCACTTTATATGATTTTCTATATGATTCTCGTTTTATTTTCTTTTCAAATTTTTGTCCTTTATACTGATATGTGATTTTCAAAGTATTTTCAATCCACGTTTCATAAGACTTCAAAATTGTTTCACCCGTCAAAGAATCACATTCAATAGAATCATCCCAGGAAGATTCTAAGAATATTTTTCTCTCATAATCGTCCCTTAATGAATCACAATTGTATGTAGAACCTCACATACCTTTGTTTTTTCTTTCTGCAAAATTCATGCTCTCTCTTCTTTTATGATGTTTTCTCGATATCCTTGTCTTTCACTATAAGATATTACTTCTTCAATTTGAGCTTCAACGCATCTTTCTTTCGCCTTGTACATGCTATCATAAACATATTACAAACAATTAATATGATGCTCTATCCTTTCCCATACATCATACAATTCTACATCGAGATATTTTTTTATGATTTGTTTATTATTAAATCCTGTTTCCTTATAGAATGACTCGGCAATCGCACCCGCCATTGCCCCCAAAGTATCCGTATCTCCATTTATGTACAAAACATTTCTCATACAGGATTGAAAAGTATCACTTTCGAGAAAACATTGAATCGCAACTGGTACAGAATTATTACAGCTCACTTCAAATTTATACTCCGTCCGATATTCCGAGAGTTTTCGTCCTACATAGTACTCGCAAGTATCTTGCGGATATAAGTTTTGTGCATACTTCAATATTTCTGTTTTTGTACACCCCATCTTTGCCATATAAACACAGCCGGCTATAGCTTTCGCACCTTTTATAGCCTCCGAACTATTATGGGTACATTTAGCAGAATTCTCTGCTTTCAGCTCGGCTTCAGACAATGAAGTTGCCATTTCACCTAATACTGAAACCCTCATCGCGGATCCATTTCCCCAACTATTATTCGGTGCATTATTTGGTTCGGCTAACCACCTGTGAAAATTCCCCCCATATCCAACGAATAGATATTTATTACAAAGATTATACAAATGTAATGAATACTTTTGATCAGAAATTTCAGCTAATCCAATAGCTAGACTTTGTATAGTATCATCTGTAAATACACACGATTTATGAAAGAACTCACATGCGTTCCATTCTGGTATCTCTTTTTCAAACTCAAATCGAGAGCCGATTATGTCGCCTAATATGGCACCTGTTAATCCCATTGTGTTTCCCCTCCAATTATTTCAAGAACCGGTCTAACACAGACATTCGTTGTTGCTAAGTATGCTGATTTATAAATTTTCCCGTCAGCCAGCACAACGGTTGCACTCATACCAGCCTTTCTCCCTGTATCTGCCAACCAGTAAACGCATGTTTCTAAATCATTATAGCTAGCGTAAACGGATGCACCATTCTCTTTTGCCATAGGTGAGGGCATACACACTCGATATTCTTCCAACGGAAACCAATTAACAATATTATTTATTGTAGGGATACTTACAGATTTAATTCTTTTTCTTTCCTCTGGATTGAAATATTCCTCCAGGAATTCACTATTTAGCCATTTTTGTAAATCTGAAGATATATAGTGGCAGTTTTTTAACTTATTAGCATCTTGTCCATTCACTAATTTCATAAATGGTTTAACCGCAATACCCTCATTTGATAAAAAATAAGCAGTGCTTGCATCTTCTGATTTATCAACATAGTTCCAAACAATATAATCATTACGTATTGGATAATGCCCTATTATAATCTGTTTATCACTTCTCAAATTCATCATCGACAATTCTCCGCACATCTGATTATTTCTTCGAGATCACACATCTCTATATTTTGAAATGTTTGTTTCACCTCTTTAGCCCACACTGGATGCATCATTTCAGCGTTAATAATCATATCCACTTCTGTAATATCTGATATTTCACGAATAATTCTTACATTACCTGTGATCTGGTTTTCGTATTTTCTCTGAAGGACCCATTCTATATTAAGATTTTCATTTCCAGAAATTTCAATTGAGTTAATCAGTTTATCAGCCAAATAACCTGCACCTAAAACACCAATTCGCCTACTTTTTGAATTTATCAGTTTCAGAAGTACATCTACCAATCTTTTTGAAAATTCTGATGCACCCAAATGACTATTTTTTCCTAACATCCAATCCACAGTATGATATCGATCATAAGGAAAATATTCCTTATCAATAATATATTCGGACATTCCATTGCATGTTCTACAGCCGAGATTTCGAATTCTGTGTTCTTTTAAATGTCGCCTACTCAAATTATGATATGTGTGTGTATCTCCACAATGGGGACATGTGAAAGTAACTCCTAATTTTCCATTCTCTTGCTCATACAAGTTAATCAGTTTCCCAGGGTCTCTAGTTTCGTGTTGCAACAATCGAGAAACTTCGCCAACAATTCCGTAATCCCTATCCGACATAGAGGTGATATTTAATATCCAATGTCCACCCTTTATAAAATCAGCTTCATTTTTTATCAGCCCCTTTTCTACTGCATGCCTATAATATCTACTTCCAGGATATGTCTGTATATATGTAAATGTATTTATAGGTTGGTGTTTATACTTTTTCATATGTTGCCTATCCCATAATAAGGATTCCCATACCGTATCAAAGTTTTCTGTTTCCGCACCAAATATTAGATTTCCTGATGCCCCTACTTTACACTCATAGGAAACCTGCAAAGCATTTTCAATCGTCGACTGTTTCAAATGTTTTTGCATATTGTCAAGAACACTTTGCGACATACTTTCAATTCCGAAACATGCACCTATGCATCCGGATTCTTTCATCGCAGTCATCATTTTCTTATTGTAGATCTCTGCTCTCATTTGACAAGCCCATGCAATATTGTATGGCTTTATTCTCTTGCTGAATTCGATTACAGTATCAGGATTCATACTAAAACACTCATCTACCAATGCGATTCCGTTAATGTGGTATTTTTCAACCCACATATCCAGTTCTTCAAAGAAATTGTCTAAGCCTCTCGCTCGATACCCTCGGCCAATAGGATGAAAACAAAAGCTACACATATAAGGACAGGAGCGCGACATCAACATCGGCATCATACGTGGTGTATCAGAATAGTATGTAAAATAATTATACCATCCATCAATCTGCTGATTGTCGAGGTATTCATCCATAGCCAAACCTTCATATGAAGGGAACGGAATAGCATCCAAATCATGTATAGGTTGCCTATCTTTCGTTTGATGATAGCCATCCACATCTCTATAAACAATCCCATCTATATCACAGATACAGCTATCATTTTCCAATGCCATCGCCAATTCAACATCTGTTATTTCGCCCTCACCAATTACAGCATAATCAACACCCGTTATTTCAGAAAATAATATCGGGCTAGCAGAATATCCACCTCCACCTCCAATAGTAATCACATTGGGATTAGCCTTTTTCGCAATGTCAAATACTTTTTTGAGCATAGGATACTCCGCGCTTAATCCGCCGCAAAGAACAACATCAAATTTTTCTTCAATAATTTTATTATAGAGTGCATCAAATGGATCACCATCCACAAACATCATATTGATACCATCGACATCTAGCCCCGCAGCTCTCAATGCACCATTTACATATGCTATGCCCAATGGCATACAATACTTTTCTTTCTGTTTATATTGCTCAATCGGTTGAGCTACCACCAAGTAACGCATCTTAAAACTCCTCCATAGATTACAGATAATTCAGCAATTATCCCCAAGTACAATTCTCCTGTTCTTCCATACTTCCATCACTATTTAGCCACCAGCCAACATTGGGCAAAGCCAGTGCATCCGTAATAGTAATTGCATAGCTTTTATTGTCCTCTGAAAAAACTATTGTACTTTTATAGAAAGTATCTTCAGCAATCTCTATTTCTTCTTTAGATAACTCTATAACACCTATTCCTTCTCGAAGTTTACCACGATTATCCGGTTCTAAATGAGATACCATACCATTTATCGATAACTCTTCTACTTTGCTACACCATCCAAAAGCTTCTGTTTCTATAATTCTCGTTTTATTTCCAATTTGAATTGTATGAAACTTAGTATTTGCACAAGCCCTCAACATTATTTTCTCCACATTCGAGAAATTGATTTTCCTGATATGATTATTGAATGCAAAGGCACATGACCCTATCGTTTTTGTCTCTTCCGGGATTTTAAAAACTACGGAGTCACCATATGGACAACTAACTAATGTCAACATATCCCTTGTATAAAGCGCCCCTTCTTTAACAGTATAAAATTTATTGTTCGATGAAATTTCTATACATTTTAGATTGGGACAACCAAAAAAAGGGTTTATACCAATGCGTTTAATTGTTCCAGAAATATATACATAGGATAACTTTTCTGAACCTGCGAAAAATAAATCTCCTAGTTCCTGTAGACCCTCTGGGAGCACAACAGAAGATAATCCTACTAATCTCTCTTCAATAGATATGACACCATCTGGGATTCGTAAATGTCCGCCATTTCGACATCCCAAATAGGCAATTAATTTCTTTTTATCTTTTGATAAAAAGCATCCATCCACCAAAACAACCTCTGAATGATTTTCATCAAAATTAATTGTTCTGATTTTCCGAAAGAAAGAACTCCCACTTTTTACAAATTTCTCCGAAAGTGCTCCTATTAACGTCAAATCTATATTTGAACATCCTTCGAATGCATTATAGCTAATATCCTTCAATTCCTGATAGCAAACGATTGTTTCCAAGGCACGGCATTCCTCGAATGCAAAACTTCCTATCTTCTCTAACTTTTCTGGCAATTCAACTGATTTTAACTTGCTACAATGATGAAATATGCCATAACATAATTTATTAATATTTGCAGGAATCGTAATTGTATCTAGATTCTCACACCATGCAAATGCAGATTCCCCAATTTCTTCTAATTGTTCTGGCAATACAACTGATTTTAACCTAGAACAACAACGAAACGCTTCATTCTCAATCTTCTTGATTGTTTGAGGAACAACAACTGATTCTATATGGCCATTATGACTAAACGCACCTGACCCTATTACTTCCAAACCTTCTGGCAACTCAACTTGACTGTCATTTCCAAGATATTTTTTTAGAATAGTTCCTTCTATCAAAAAATCTTGATTTGAATACCCACTTGCATTAGCTTCACCCATAGTTACCATACTCCTTCTGCGATGCCTTTAATTGCTATTTCAACAATTCTTATGTATTCCTGACAACTTTGAAGACTTCGCGGATAAATATCACCGGATTCAAATTCATTAATTCCCATGCATGGAGCACAGATATTTTTAGCTATACACTTATTACATCTCTCATAATTTGATTTTTTTATACTATGGAAACGATTGTATACAGTCTCATACTCTTCAGTTTTGAAGATATTGTCCTTTACATTTCCCATATAGCAATCATCTCGATCGATAAACATCATGCACGGATAAACATTACCCGTATGTGAAACAGCAGACCAAGTTACAGCAGCCGGGCACGGGCTTTCTGTAAAAATTCCACCCTTTTTCAATCGCCGAATAACTGCTTTTAACCTCGTATGAGTTCTAGAATCACCATTCTCTGCTCGAACCAGAGCATCCTCTGCTGATTTAAGCATTACGTTAGCTGACTTGATACTATATGGTAATACAGGATCTGCAGTCACCAAGTGTACATTAATTTTTTTCGGAGGCACTGGGAAAATATCAGACAATTTCCAAAGTATATCATTCACTGTTAACCCTTCCCGCTCGTGAATACCTGTGTATGTTGCATTAATAGAGTACGGTTGTTTATCGTCCGTTGCCGCTCTTAATTTAAAGAAGTTTTTATATATCACATCAAATGTGTTTTTCTTTTTTGGATAGACGCGAAGCTGATCATGCAAAGCGGCATCTCCATCAATGCTGAAAACAACCTTGATCTGATATTTGCAAACCAGATCAATAAATTCCTGGCTCATGATTGTTCCATTGGTTATAATTTTAAATACGGGTTTACTTTTTATTTTATTAGCAGAATACATCTGATCTACATGTTCACCCAGTGCTTTAATAACTGGTAAATTTAATGCAGGCTCTCCGCCAAACAGTTTAATTTCTCTGATATGCGAATATTTAGAATAAAACAATTCCAAACTTTGAATTGCTGTTTCAACTGACATATTGCCCGGAGCCGATATATAAGAACTATGACTTTCATAACAATATTCACACTGCATATTACAACAATTTGCAATGTGCAAAACTAAAGTATCAAAGTTCTCATTTAATACGTTTGCATCTAAAGTCAAAACAGGCCTATTGATTGGATCTCCCAATATTTTTTCACACGTCCTACTGTCTAAATCATCAAAAGCAGTATTATTTGATGCTTTCCATATTTTTAATGTTTCAGAATCAAATACAGCTATTTCATTTCCTTTGATTTTATATGTATAAATCATCACGATACTCCTCCATTCAATTGTTTTATTATAATGTCCGCTGTTCGCTGTGCGGATTGAACTGCTTGTGCAATTCCTTCCCCTGTATAAAGATTATTAGAACCTGCAAAATCACCACAACAATGGAAGCCCCCGACCTCTATACATTTTGAAAAATCCGCATTTCCAAGAAGAGCACCTTTAGGAGACCGTAGGCTACAAATACCTTTACAATTACTTTCAATCCATCTTTGCTTTCCTCTTATAAAATTTGCTTTTACATTTTTTCGATTATTTTGAGACCAATATCCAATATTCCAAGTGTTCTGTCCAATTGGTATTGCCCAAAAATAATCATTCTCCATTCCTTCATACCAGAAATATACGCACGAACTATCCAAGTCACACGAAACCACTGTAATTATTTCAGAAATACCGATTGACTGTTCTTGTGCGACTTTGTGAATTTTATCTTGATCAAAGCAAGACATCCCAACTGGCAACTTAGCTCCTGTTGCCCACACCATATATTTCGATTCAATTCCTTCAATATGAAATAAATCGCCTTGCTTCTCAAATTCAGTAATAGTTTTTCCATATAAAACTGTAGTACCCGCATCTTGAGTTTTTCTCAATAAAAACGAGTCCAAATTTTTACGAAAAACACCATAACCATGCTTATCATTTTTATATAAAAATGGTTTTTCTATTCCTAATCGTGTCTCTACATAACCTTTAATATAATTCCCTTCTGGACGCATCTCTGACAAATCTACTCCACATTTAAATAGCATTTCCCTGCAACGGTCAGGAATAAATCCACCGCAGATTTTTTCGTCTATTTCAGATCTTCGCTCAAATAAAACACACTGAAATCCTTTTAACTGAAGAATCAAACTACATATAGCTCCAGCTGGCCCACCACCAACGATAATACAGTCATATACCATTTTAAAATCACCTAGCTAATACAAGGCAACATATTCGTATTTAACAATTTAAGCAAATACGGATAGTTCTCTTTCGCCCGTAAACATTCTCCTTTATCCATCCAATAATTCAGTATTTTTGAATAATAGACAACCCCCAGTATCGCGTACACATCAGGGAGATATTTCTTCTCGATATCAGTCAATTTTCTCTCTAACTGATATGCTTGAATAAATTCTGACCACATTTTTTCTTTTGAGAGTATTTCTAAATCTTCTTCTATTTTTTCGTCAAATACTGTTCTAAACCAACACTGAAGAATATCACCAATAAGTACTTCATCTCCAGCGAGATTAAAATCATAAACTACAAGATTACCATCTCTGTTTGCAATATTATTACAACTGTATATATCTCCTTGCACGGCAGCCCTTGGTAATTCAGTCCAAACCTTTTTAATAATAGCAAGTCTTCGGTTATATATTTCTAGCATTTCTTCATAAAGATGTTTCGGAATAATATTTTGGTTCCCATTTCTCCACAATCTAGAAAAAGATGTATCTCTTTCTGTGATTTCATTATATAAAAGTGAAAAACCGATTCTAAATCCTGTTATCTGTGAAACAGCATGAATTCTTCCTATAACTGCTCCTATTTTTCTGTACAACTCCATTGTCAAATGTGGAATTTTTTCACCAACCCATTCCTCAATGTACACGTCCATAATTAGATTATCTTTTTCAAAAAAAACACAGTATTTGCCTTGAACTTTTTTCCTTTTCGGTGTTTCAATCCCATACTCCATAAGCAAATCCGAAAAAGCAGACTGGTTTTCTATTATTTCCGTTGAAAAAACAGGCTCTCTAACAAGCTTCATTACTAATTTTTCGCCGTTCTCTAACTCAATATATATTATTTTTCGTATCACATCGTAAGGAACCGGATGGTCTGGACCGTCAGCCAGTATTTTCCACACTTTCAGTCTATCTGATAATCCATATTTATGCAGACAATTTATTACATCTTTTTCCGTAATTTTCAAAGTAATCATCATATACTCCCTGCTATTCTCTAGTAATATCTTTTAATAATTCTTCAATTGCTCCCCTAATCATGCTACAAACCACTGGATCAGATTCATATGGATTTCCTGTTCTAAAATCATTACCGCCTAAACAACCAATACAAAGTCGATTAGCAAAGCAATTCTGACATTTTTTATTTTCATATCTGTTATAAGCATTCAATCTATTTTGTATTTTATGGAAAGATTCACTTTCGAATAATCCTTCATCATCAACTGATCCCATATAAAATCCATTTTTATCTGTAAGCATATGACAAGGCGATATCACACCTTTCGTTGATATGCCAAAAGTTGTCAAACCTGCCTTACATACATGCTCCGACATACAGTAATGAGCTTTCAAGACTTTTTCAAGTTTTTTCAACTTCGTAAACATATATTTTCGATAATCCGGTGAAGTAGTATCTAAAATTTCTTTGATTGAATCAACAAAGCAATCGTTATCAATTAGTCCAAATGATGAATCTTTACTTGCATCAACGGGTACGATATTAACCTTTTCAATTCCAAGTTCATCCTTTAAATATTTCACGGAATCGGTTACAGTAACATGGTTTTTCTGATGCATACCGGAATAACATGCATTCACAGAGCTTGGACATCTTCCGCCAGTTGCAGCTTTCCATTTTGCAATATTATCTTTTATTACTGAAACAGTTGATTTTCCGTTTCTAAAAGTTCTTACAATATCATGAACATCCTCCGGTCCATCAAAACTTAGTCCAACTCTCCAGTTATATCTGATAGAATATTCTATTATCATGTCATCTAATATCGTTCCATTAGTTGCTATGATAAAATCAGGCATTGAAGCAAGTTTACCCTTCGAGCATAAATCCTTTACGTAATCACACAGGCCGCATACGACTTCTCTGTTTAAAAGTGGCTCTCCACCTATATATTTTATGCTGCCAATTTCACCATAATGATCAGCAAATAAATCAACAGCCTTTTTTGCCACATTGAATGGCATTAAGTTTTCCTTTGAATGGTATGTTCCGCCGTTTGCATAGCAATATCCACAGTTCATATTGCAAGCGTTAGCAACATTTAGTGTTAATCTGAGTTTCTCCTCAGGAATCTGATATGCGATTTTTCCATCATCCATCATTTCAGATACACATCTATCATATAAATCAGCATCTTCAACATCGTTCAAAAAGTAGAAGTCCTCTTTTGATTTTCCCTTTGCAACAAATTCATAACACTCTTTTTCAATATTATTAATTCTTTTGTAAGTTACTGTATCACAAAAGAATACGACCCATTCACCCTCATCTTTGATAAAATGAACTCTTTTAAGTTTCATGTTGGACGCCTCCTATCATTTTAAAAGAAAAAGAGTCTGATCAAGACAAATATTAGCCGCCTTGACCAGACCCCCCCTTTTTTTGGTTGCAACCACTTATTCGTCAAAAATAAGAATTAGCCCCAAGTGCAACCGCTGGACATAGCGTTGCAAATCTCGTTGGTACAAGTAGCTTCTGCAGTTGTTGCAGTTTCCATTGCCTTTATCTCTTCAGCAGTAAACATATGCGGATCCTCCTTTCGCAGAATTATATATAAAGCAAGCATGATAACTCACCTCATATCACAATTAATTACTCAAAAATATTATTTAGATCTTTTGCAATAGAAAAAATAGCCTTTTCTAACAAGTCATTTGAATGCTTCTGTTTTTTAAGCCTATTGTATTGAATTCTTGCACTTGCTAACATACACATTTTATTCAATTTGCATGTCTGACTTCCTGGATAAAAAACATTTTGCGTAGAACTGTAATTCATCGCATAACATGTACGACATATTCTAATAAATTTACAAGTCCGACAAGTAGAATTCTCCATGATACTTCCATCTGAAAAATCTTCAAACTTAAATTTTTCACTTCTATCAAGTAGCGACATGGGCATCAATCCCTGACAAGGGTACCATTCCCTTTCCTCATCTCCATAACAGTGCCTTTCAATCCCAGCACCACAATATCTAAATTTAACATCTAACGGAACTAAGATGGATGTTAGTGGCAAATCCAACATATAGCACAGTGGAGTATCATTTTGCGAATAATATTCAATTAGTTTTCTGAAATTATCTAATAATATCCCTTTATTTTTCTCTAGATTGAAATTCACTCCAGATGCAAAATTTGCTTTACATTTAAATCCACGTTGCTCTATAGAAATAATTCCTTCAGCGAAATCATATATCGTATCAGGAGATATGGTCATTTTAGCAATGCATCCTTGCCAGTTTCCAACAAAAAAGTCTAAGTCTATATCATCATAGGATCCCCGCCCAGCCTTAGTAATACGGTTTCTGTTATGCATATCACGAGTTCCATCTATGCTCAATGTTACTTCAAATTTCTCTTTTCTTTCATATAGCCAATTTTTAATAGTGCCATGAATTAGAGTCCCATTTGTAGTAACAGCATACCTATTCACTTTTCCTGGATACGTTTCTTCAATATAGTCATATATTTTTCCCAAAGTGTTAAAATTAACAAATGGTTCACCACCAAAGAAAAAAACTTTATATTGTTCCTTCGAACTTACATTAAATTCATAATCTATAATTTTTTTTGCTGTTTCTAACGTTAACATGTGACTTTCGCCACATTCATAACAATACCTACATGCAAGGTTACAGTTTTCGGTTAATACTAGCATAATAGCCTTCATATCGTTATTCTTCCTATCACTCTTTATTTGTTTCGAAAATAAAAATTTATAGAGACATCACCTATTTCATCTTCACAAACAGCAAAACCTTCACAATAAAACTCATGATGTGCTCTATTCCAGTCCATAAGAAACTTAAGCTGTCTTTGTAGGTAAATATACTGTTTACCGTTTAAGACATGAAGCAGTCCTTCGTATATTATTTCTGGGTTTTTTACATATATCTTATATTTTCTATGACATTCCAAGTCAAAATCTGCACCAGTCATCCATAAATGTCCGCCGCAATATTTTAAGAGTTCCTTTGTGATTTTGGTTAAGTTTTTAAAAGATTCTATTTCACTGCCATTCAAAAAAGACAAATAATACTCATCTGCATATTGAATGTTTTTATGCAAAACATCAGGGTCATCACATAATCTGTTAAAATAATGCGTTTTCAATAAACTTATCTCATCACCCTCAGATATAAATCCCAAAAAATACAATCCTGAGTATTCATAGCCGTCTTTTTCTGTAACTTTCATATGAGATAACATTTCAATTTCAGGATAGTACTGGCTGAACATTTTTGTATTATTAGAAAGCCACTCAAACACTGCCTCCATATTTTCGTTTGTTCTATTTTTTAAGCCGACATCATAGCGACTCCGATGGTAATTCTTCTTGTCATGTACCATCGTTACATATCGAACCATATCTCTTTCTTGCAAAAATTCGATTAATGGATGATATCCGTTTCGACTAAATTTATTATTGTAATATATTTTGAAAATCGATTTACTATTTGAATCAGATGATATATTTATTCCAAGATAGTCAACTTGTTTCAAAGCGAATGCTTGACTGTGTTGAGCTATAAAATCATCAAACGTTTCACCGAGATTCAAATTTTCTGCATATGTCATTTCTAATTTTCATCCTTTTATCAACATTCAAAACTTCTTGTAATTTTTTTTGAAACATCCCATTTTTTCTATCATTCTTTTAGTTTTATCGTATAACAAAAAAACATAACCAGAGCCATAAATCTGGTCCATCTCATTTTTCTCTTTCCGGTTTCCAAATAAGAATACGACTGCCTTGTTATTCCCAACAAGCACGCCATTTCATCTTGAAAAATGCCGATGCTTGCACGAAGTCCTGGTAAAGATTCTGTTAATAGCTTCATACAAATCATTCATGCATACCCTCCAATCCCTCCAATCTTTCGCAGAGTATTAAACT
>Ga0129311_1001875_pt1 | contig 13921 bp, 11 predicted proteins | sample Go1ome_FD_94435 | JGI IMG/M metagenome (GOLD analysis project Ga0129311, IMG submission 94435) | Western lowland gorrila individual fecal microbial communities from Wisconsin, USA - Go1022B metagenome | ecosystem: Host-associated > Mammals > Digestive system > Large intestine > Fecal | place... | reverse complement strand
TACCTTCATAGTTACGTGCAAAAATCCATTCCAGATCAGCTTCGCTGATGGGATTTTTGCCTTCCAGCCTATGTTTTCTTACGGTCAGCGCAGCAAGTGCGCAGACCTACTGAACAGTTACCCCGCCGGCACATATCTTTCTCCTCCCGCCTCTCCCAATCTATACATCGTATTTGCATATTATACATTTTTCTTTCATAAAAATGCATTTTATGCTTGACATTATGCATATTCGGATGTATATTTATGAAGCGTAAAGAAAACAACGTCTGAAACAGATCGGAGGATAACAATTATGAAAGAGAAAGTTATTTTAGCATATTCCGGCGGACTCGACACAACAGTTCTGATTCCGTGGTTAAAAGAAAATTATGATTACGATGTAGTCTGCGTCTGCATCGACGTAGGACAGGGAAATGAGTTAGACGGTCTGGAAGAAAGAGCAAAATACTGCGGCGCTTCCAAATTATATATCGAGCATGTTGTCGATGAATTCTGCGACGAGTACATCGCTCCGTGCGTAAAGGCAAACGCAACTTATGAAAACAAATACCTTCTCGGTACCGCAATGGCCCGCCCGCTGATCGCGAAGATCCTCGTTGATATCGCAAAGAAGGAAGGCGCTGTTGCCATCTGTCACGGTGCTACCGGTAAAGGAAACGATCAGGTTCGTTTCGAGCTCGGCATCAAGGCCCTCGCTCCGGATATGAAGATCATCGCTCCGTGGAGAACCTGGAACATCCAGTCCCGTGAGGAAGAATTAGAATACTGTGCAAAGCACAACATCGATCTTCCGTTCAAGAAAAATGACAGCTACAGCCGTGACCGCAATATCTGGCATATCAGCCATGAAGGTCTTGAGCTGGAAGACCCGGCACAGGCACCGAACTATGATCACATGCTTGTACTCGGCGTAACACCGGAGAAGGCACCGGATGAAGAGACTGAGATCTCCATCTCCTTCGAGAAAGGTTTCCCGGTTGTGTTAAACGGCGAAAAGATGAAATTCTCCGAGATCCTCACAAAATTAAATGAGCTCGGCGGCAAGAACGGAATCGGCATCACCGATATCGTTGAGAACCGTATGGTCGGTATGAAATCCCGTGGTGTTTATGAGACTCCTGGCGGAACGATCCTTCTCGAGGCTCACAAACAGTTAGAGGAACTGATCTTAGACAAAGAGACATTAAAATATAAGAAGAACATCGACAACGAGTACGCAGATGTTGTTTACTCCGCAAAATGGTTCAGCCCGTTACGGGAGGCATTACAGGCATTCGTTGAGTCCACTCAGGAATATGTGACCGGTGAGTGCAAGATGAAGCTCTACAAGGGCAACATCATCAAGCAGGGCACAACTTCCCCGTATTCCTTATACAACGAGAGCATCGCTTCCTTCACAACAGGCGACCTCTACGATCACCACGACGCTACCGGCTTCATCAACCTCTATGGTCTTTCCACAAAGGTTCGCGCGATGAAGAAGGCAGAGGTCGAGAAAAACCAGAAATAGACACTTGCAGTGTATTCTTTCATAAATACTTAGGCTTGATCCCGGCAGGAATATATTCTGCCGGGATCTTTTTATATCCGTCAGATCATACTCCCATTCACTCAAATCAAACTATGGTTTCATGATAATACATATTTCTTAATGATCTTACGTTTTTCTTTCTTGCTTGAAGAAAATCTTTCAGATTTGTTCTTTAAATTTCATGTTTTATTGACACTTTAGACACAACTTTATGGTTCAATAGTAGACGTAAGAAAGAGATCTGAAACATCTGTTTCCAAATCCCCTCTCCTTACAACTACAATTTCAAGTACTATTTCAAGTACAGGAAGGAAGCTTTGATTATGAAAAAGAACTTATTACTGACTGCTGCTTTAGCAGGCGTTCTCGCATTAGCAACCGCATGCTCTTCCCAGAGCACGACTACCGCAACAACAGCTGCACAGACAACTGCTGCCGAAACTGCCGCTGCAAAGGAGACAGCTGAAATAAAAGAAACGACCGTTGCAAAAGAAACAGCCGGCACAAAGGAAACGGCTGAAGTAAAAGAAACTGCTGACGCAAAAGAAACGACTGAAAAAGCCGATGAAGAAAAAGAATCCACGATGACCGGAACAATCAGCGACATCAAAGACTTTATGTTCACGATCACCTCCGACGGAAATGACTACGCATTTACCTTCGACAATGACAAAAAGCCGGAAGGACTCGCAGAAGTCAAAGATGGCGATAAGGTCACTGTAACCTACACAGGCACTGTCGATGCCGTTGACGCATTCTCTGGTACTGTTGTATCTGTAAAGGCTGCAAAATAATCGCTCCTGATCAACAGAAAAAATATGCCTTTTCACGAAGCGAGAAGGTTCCATCGGAATCTTCCGCTAATCAAATACCCCTCCCCCCGAAAATACAGTGCATCTTCAAGGTGAGGGGTATTTCTTTCATTTCGTTCATTTCTTCCTAAGTCTCACGCCAAAATGCCATAGCGGAAGCAGATACAAAAAGACTGCTGCCACAATCGATGTAAGTGGTGCTGACACGGAGGCAAGAGGAACCGCACCGGCAATCGACCATGGAACTAACGGCGCGACTACGATCACAGAATTTTCCATATCGATCGCAAATTTCTGGGGATCCGGCTCCAGCTCCTTACAGATCTGATCCACCAGCATCGTCGCCAGTGTCTGGTTGCAGGCCACCATACCGGCTGCTGCCGCGGTACCAAGGATCGTCCCAAAAACAGAAAATCTTCTGCTAAGTACCCCCATCTTTGATTTTAATCCATTTAAAAGACCTGTCTCCTCGAAAATTCCCGAATAAGAGGAGGAGATCGTAATGATCAGCGCCACCCGTACCATGGACATGATCCCACCGCCGTCGATCATGGCAGAAAGCGACGGATCCGGAGCATGATAGCCGTTGATGAGAAGCGCGAACAGACCGGACGGATCCGTATGCTGCCAGAACAGACATACCCCGATCGCAGTGACAATACTCGCGAGCATTGCCTTGCGGACCTGTACCCGAAACAGGGACAAGACCATGATGACGATCGCCGGGAGGATTGGAATCAGGCCCAGACGGAATACACCGGCAAAGCTGTCTGCAAGGGCCATGCTGCCGGTACCCACTGCCGGAAACAGGATCCCGCAGATCCCGTAAAATCCGCAGGTCAAAATCGTCGGAATAAACGCAGTCTTCACCATGAGGCGAATATTATCAAAGATATTCGTATGCGTCAGCTCTGCCACAAGAAGAGCGCTCGTCGAAACCGGAGAACAGCGGTCTCCAAAAAAGACTCCTGAAAGAATCGCTCCGCCTGCAAGGATCTCGTTGCATCCCATTGCCTTTGCCATCGTCATGCAGATCACGCCCATGGTCGCTGCTGTACCAAATGCAGTTCCGGTCAGGACAGACACCAGGGCATTTAACAGAAATGCCATCAGGATCATAAGCTCTGGATTCATAAGTCCTGCACAGTAGGATACGATCGCCGGGATCGTCCCTGCCGCCCTCCAGAGTGCCGTCAGCATCCCAATCAAAAGGAAGGTAAGCAGAATGTTCTTCGCCGTCCTGATTCCCTTCCATGACATGCTCAAAATATCGATCACCGAATATCCACGGCTTATCGAATATCCAAAAAAGATCAGATATCCCAGTGCCAGCGCCGCCAGAATCGGAATCCCCGCCAGAATACATCCGATCAGCGTCACCGCAAATACGACCAGAACAGCCGTCTCGCTGATGTGCAGCTTCATAATAATTACCTCTTCCTCTTTCTTTTGTGAACCATTCCCTCTTCCAGATATTCTGATCCACGTTCATAGCTTTAGTATACGCCTATGCATCCCACTTGTCTAACTGTATTTTCAGATATATAATACAGTTAAATCGCTGTATTGATACTCCATTTCTGAGAATCTGGGAGGTTTTCATATGAACTTTCTTTCCATGGATTATTTCCTTATGACTGCAGAAAAACGCAGCTTCACAAAAGCTGCCGACGCTCTCCATATCACCCAGCAGACCTTAAGCACCCATATCGCAAATCTGGAACAGGAGCTGGACTGCAGGCTCTTTGTCCGCCATGTTCCTCTGGAACTCACCTACGCCGGCGAACTCTTCCGCCAGTACGCTTCAGATTTCCAAAAAAAATATCGGGCCATGCAGCATGAATTTGCCGATCTGAATAAAAATGATCAGGGGATCCTGCGGGTCGGCATCTCTTTTACCCGCTGCCACGCGATCATGCCTGCGATCATCATGGAATATCAGAAGCGCTTTCCGAACATGGACATTCAGGTCATCGAGAATGCGAATGCCGGTCTGCTGAAAGATCTGATGGATCACAAGATCGATCTCGCCATCGCAAAATTCCCGGATTTTCTGCCCGGAATCACCCTGACTGATTTCTATGAGGAAGAGGTCGTCCTTCTCCTTGCGGATTCCCTGTTCCGGAAAGTCATTTCCGAATCATCTTCGGCAGGTTCCATCCCGGGACTCCTTTCAGGGTTCATGGATTCTTCCACCTCTGACACCAGTTTTTCTGACCGCACTGTCAACGATGCTGTTCCATTCTCCTGCCTGGATTTCTCTGCCCCGTCAGATTCCGGACCGGAGCCGCTGCTCTTGAAAAAAACGGAAGATTTTTCCATATTTGAGCATTGTCCATTTCTCCTAAACTACGCCACCGACATTGCCGGCCAGCTCGCAAGATATTTTATCAACATGGGAAACTTCAAACCGATCATAAAGACCCAGTCCGACAACATGGGGATGCTCCTGGATCTCTGTGCCGCAGGAAAAGGCGCCTGCATCTCCCCGCTGAACCTTGCCATGAGCTCCCTCTCCCCTGATCAGCGAAAAAAAATGCGGATCATCCACCTCGGACAATCCGCAAAATATAAGATCCGCTTTGGCTGTCTCGAACAGCCATACCAGTGGAAAGCGATCCGGAACTTCATGGATGCCGCAAACGCTGCACTCGCCCAGACCGACCCAACGACATAATTGGCGCCTTCCAGCAGACTGTATGTACATCTGATGAGCCGGCCTCTCATCCAACAAGGTAACACCAGATCGGCAGTGTAACCATAGATGCCAACGTTGTCATGACCACGCATCTTGTCGCAAACAGAGCATCACTGTTGTACCTCGCCGCAAAGATCGCCGCCGTTGCCCCCGCAGGCATTCCGGTCATCAGGACACTGATCCCGAGCGACGTGGTATCAAGACCAAGACCAAGTCCCACCGTCAGCGCAGCAGCCGGAAGAATCACCAGACGGAATACAGAAAACGGCGCCGTATCTTTGTTAAAGATCGTCGTAATCTTCACATCCGCCAGAATCGTTCCCACGATCAGCATCGTCAGAGCGCTGTTGCAGTTTCCAAGATATCTCACTGTCGCCGTGATGACCGATGGAAGCTTCACCTGCGTCACCATGCAGATCAGCCCTAAATAGATTGCGACCAGACACGGATGCGTCAGCACATTTTTCGCGACCTTCTTCTTACCCACCTTTTCATCCGCCACAAAGTACGTTGTCCCCACGGACCACATGATAATCCGCATTGGGATCATAAAGATGGATGTATACAGGACGCCGATCTCATTGTAAATTGCCTCCGCGATGGGATTTCCAAGAAATCCGCTCATTGGAACGATCGTGCAGTACTGGAGGACTTTTCTTCTCTGCGGCACATACCGGTTAAAGATAAACTTATTGAGAGTCAGACATACTGCCTGCATGATCACCGCCGCCAGCAAAAGCAGCCCACAGGATCGAAAAATCTCCATATTGAATTCGATCAGACATGACTTAAAAATATTACACGGGATCACCACGTTGATGCAGAGATCCGTCAGACATTTCTTTCCGTTAGCGTCGATGATCCCCTTTTTCTTTAAGACTGCTCCGACAAGCATCAATGCAAACAAGGTTCCTTGAAGACTGAATAGATCGAGTAAATTCATAAACCTACCTCCCGCTGTCTCTTCTTAGATGTACATGAATTTCTGCAGTAACTATGTCGAAAGCTCCCTATCATCCATTCCCCATCGCTTTCTTTCATTATATCATAGCACGGTCCTTATCCTTTGTATAACTGTTTTATCCGGTTTTAGGTACAGTCATCTATCTGTAACATTCTCCCATAATCAGTTATAAAACCCACAGTTGTTTTTATCGATCTAAAATGATAAAATAAAAGAGTATCTGTCTGTAAATTGTATCAAAGGATACTAAAACTTTTCTATGATGTTTTATCAACCGCACAACAAAAAACTTGTATGTGCTTTTTCTACAACAAAAAACTTGTGCGACCCCTTTTTATGATTCGAGGTACCATTATGACAACGAACCAATTGATGTTTATGTACGCAGTCGAGGAAATGAGTTTCTCCAAGGCCGCTGAAAAAGCTTTCGTTACCCAGCAATGTCTCAGCAATCATATTCGCCGACTGGAGACCACCTGCGGTGTGAAACTTTTTGAGCGCACCCCGCATCTCACTTTGACTGATGCAGGAAAAACACTCTACCAGTCTTTTATCCAGATCCGTGATATCGAAGAAGGAACTATGCAAAAACTCAAGACAGACAGTTCCTCAATCCACGGCACAATCCGTTTCGGAACTCATTTGAACCGGGCCCGGATTTTTCTGATCGACCCGTTTCTGGAATTCCACGAAAAGTATCCGGATGTAGAACTTGATGTCTACTTTATTCACAGTGCCTATACGGAAAAGGTATTGACCGAGGGAACTGCTGATGTGATTCTCGGTGCTAACTGCACTGCCCTCGCCAACACCCGCGCTGACCGGATAGGTGAGGAAGATATCGTCTTTCTCGCATCCCTAGATCTTTTAAAAGAGCGGATCCCTGACTGGGATGAATCCAGAAAGATCCTGACCCGGAAAGAGCTATCAATGCTTCCCCTGACAGCGAGTTCCAATATCAGTATCATGGCACAGAATCTGCATCGAACCATGTTGAAAGCTGGATTCGAGTCCAAGTATATTTTTAAGATTGAGGATAATAATGCCCAGATGGCAATTTGTAAATCTAGAAAGGCAGCCATGTTCTGCCCGGAAAACCAGTTAATCAAAGCCGATCTCTCCTGTCATAGTGAAATATCCTCTTCCGCCAAGCTTCAGGTGTTAAAACTCGAAAATTACAGTGATTTCATGTCCATTGATCTCATCACCTCTGCCCAGCGTAATCTTCCCGCCTATGTCACCGATTTTTGTTCCATGATCCGTACCTATTATCAGGATCAGATTCAAAAGGTACGTGCTGAGTATCTGCCCTGGGCCAATAATCAATACTACTCTGAGATCACTCTGCACTGACAATCCAGTCTGTATGACATGCCACAGGCATCTTCTTCCTAGTGCATGATAGTAATAACAGCTCTAAAATCAATAACAGGATGGAATTCTAAAAAACCCCACCCTGACTATTGATCTTAGAGCCTTTCTTCTATCCGGAAATCACTTTTCCGCCCGGCAGCTCATTTTCGATTTTTTCAAGATCTCCTGCCTTTTTTTCTCTTTTTCCAGCTTTTCCCGATATTCATTCTCTTCTCCCTGCTCTCTCGTGATGTAAAAGCCCTTTCTCAGCCATCCTTTTGCGAGACAGATAAAAAATGCTGCCAGCATCATGACGATCCATAATTTTTCACAAATCATTGTTAACATTTCCATAAGAACCTCCTTGCTGTTTCAGCATCATCTGTCATCTCACTTATTTATTCGGCTTCAGCTTTCCTACAAACAAAAGACAAACGGTGGAAACGATCGATAAAACCATGCATAATCCCCAAGCGGCCATATAGTTTCCGCTCTTCTCATAGATTGCGGAAATAACTGGCGTGCTCACCGCACTGATTGCCAGTGTAACGGTGCTGAGTTTTGCATAGATCTCACTGTAGTTTTTAACTCCAAATACTCCGGAAACCATGGACGGAGCCGTAATGCTCTGGCATGTATTTCCGATTCCATAGAAGAACGCGATGAGCAAAAGCATCGGAACACTGGAATGAAGTACGGAAATCGTCATCAGGAGATAGGAACCGATGATTCCGATCGCCCCAAAGATCACTCCGCCCTTTAGTCCTTTCCGATCGAACAGGCGTCCCATGATCATCTTTGAAAAGATACATACGAAATTGTACAGTGAAATAACGGTTGCACCAAACTGTGCGTCATATCCGAGTGACTGTACATAAGAGGAAATATGGTACAGGGAACATCCGATAAAGGAAATACATCCCATTCCCACTGCGATCAATAAGAACCGTGGATCCTTAAACAGTGTGACAAAATCAGCCTTTTCTCCGGGGCCTTCCGGCTCCTCCGCTCGAATCTGTTCCTCATATCCATCCGGATAATCCCGGACAAAGATAAGAGCCAGTGGAGATACAAGAAGCATCGCCACAAATCCGTAACAGCGGTACGTCACTCTCCAGCCAAACATCTCGATGGCCGCTGTCAGCGGATTCGATAATAAAACTCCACCAAGACTGATTCCCACAAAGATGATACTTGTCGCAAAGGACCGGCTCTCTTTCGGGAACCAGCGCGCTGCCAGCGTTGCGAACGGCATCATCAGCGCAAACGGGTTAAACACTGTTCTCACAAGGATCACTGCATAATACGCATAAACAGATGTAACGTAGCTCTGTGCCACCATTGTGGCACCAGTTCCAAGTACCCCCATAAATAACAGCTTTTTCAGGCTTTTGTCGTTCATGAGCTTTCCTGCTATCGGAGTAACAATAAAGCTCACGATGGTGCTGTACGTAGACGCAAGGGTCAGCGTTGTTGTGCTGACCCCCAGATCTTTCGTAATCGGTAACAAGAAGATTGCCTGACTTCCGATCGTACCATAGTGAAGCACCAGCATACAGAGAACGCCATATGCAACGATCACCCAGCCAAAATTTATCTTTTTATCACCCGTCATAAACAATTTTCTCCTTTATAACCTCATTCTTTAGTATGGCGGGAAGAATAATCCGCACCATACGATGTTCGCAACTGAAATAACAAGCGCCGGAACAAGTCCCATTCTAAGGAGGTCTTTCTGCTTATATCCACCAACTGACATACAAAGCGGAATTGCAACTGTGGATAACGGTGTCAGGTAAGAGGTGAATGTAGCTTTCCATAACATATTATAAAGTCCTGTCGGGTTCCATGCATATGTTGCGCATAAGAGCAGTACAACCGGCTGTAATGCGGAATACAGAGCCATGTTGGACATGAACTGTGTTACGATGAAGCCTGCGAACCAGAAAAGGATAATTACGAGCCACTTGGACGGATTTTCACCGAGGATCGCCTGAAGTCCCTGCGCAATAAAATCGCCTGCGCCGGATGCAACAAGTGCGTTACCAACTGCCAGAGAACCGATATAGAGGAAGATCGGCGGCATTGTTAAGGATTCCATCGCTTCCTTCTCAGAAAGGACACCTGTAATGATCGTTAAAACAGCACCGATAAAGCAGATCATCCATGTCGGGATCGTTGCCGGAAGTCTATTGGAAAATAAGATTGCGATAACAACTGCAACGAAGATTCCATAACCACAGAACTCCTGGAACGGCGGTAATGGTTTCTGCTCTTTCATCTGTCTCAACTGAACTTCTGTATAGAGAGGACCGTAATCCGGTGCAACCTTCGGGCAATAGAACATGGCAAACAGTACAGAAAGAACAAGTGTCGGCATATATACAAGCATCGGATCAAACATTCCTTCTCTTGCTGTCACACCGTAGGTCTCCCACATGGTATTTGCTGTGATGTAGGAAGTAGCGCCGGAACCGATCGGAAGGGATGTTACAGTACAGATACAGATCAGTACGATAGAGAACATCGCCTTGGACGGGCTCTGATTATTCTTACGGCAGAAATCTGCAACCAGCGGATAGCAGATGGAGAAGATCAGGATCGCGGACGGTGCAACCTGAGCGATTGCAAGAGTAACCAGACAGTACAGGATCATACCTTTCTGGAAGCTTCCACCGGAAACCTTATAAGCAAGGTTCGTTACCCTATGGACCATCTGGGTACGGCTAAGTCCACCTGCTACGATAAACATAGATCCCATGATAATAACAGATGAATTTGAAAAGCAGCTCAACGCAGCTTTCGGTTCAAGACATCCTGTGATAACATAGATGCCCATAGCCGCCATTGAAACCAGCGGAAGAGGAAATTTGTTGGACATGTAGAGCGCCAGAGTTGCTACGAATACGACCAGACATATGATAGTTTGTGTAGGCATATAAAGTCCCCCTTTTCTCTTGCCGGAAGATGGATTCTTTTTGAGTCCATCTCTCGGTTCTTGTACAGTTACTTAACTTCCAGTTGCAAAAAATTTATTTTTTCATGGAAAGTGCTCTCGGAACGACTCCTTTAGGGATCGGGCATTCATACTTACTGCCCTTTAATCTTCTATTTAATTCTTCCTTGGCTTGTTCCAGTAATTCCGGTTTTTCAATCAGGTCCACTGCGACTCCGGCCATTGCCTCGCCAACCATCAGTGTCGCCTTATGCGCCGGTGTACTCTTACCAACTGCTACCGCTTGCCAGGAATGTGCTGCGGTACCAACCGGCCATGTCGGAGCACTAAGAGAAACCGTCGGTACAATCCAGCTTACATCTCCGACATCGGAGGATGCCGGGAACACGATCTCAACTGGTTTGAAATCCGGAATCGTATCTGCGATTGGATGTTCTGGATTTCCATTCTTATTTGTTGCTGAAATCTTGCTGTAAAATTCCACATCTTCTTTTGAAAATTCCGGAAGTTTCAGCAATTTCAAATTTTCTACTGCATCACGTCCTAAAACATGGTTCGGCACGGTATTCGAAGTTGCTTTTACAAAATCGATCTCCAACTCCGTTCCTGTCATTAACGCTGCACCTCTCGCAATGTCTTCCACTCTGGACCGCACATCCGCAACTGTTGCATTATCTTCCGCTCTTAACAATACGAGCACCTCCGCTGTCGGCTGAACAACATTCGGAGAAAATCCACCGGTATCCGTTACTGCATAATGCATCCTGACAGAAGGAAGAACATGTTCTCTGAGGAACTGGATTCCCACATTAAATAATGTCACCGCATCCAAGGCACTTCGTCCAAGATGTGGGGAAATTCCAGCATGAGAACTGATTCCTTTATAGCGGAAATAGATCTGACAGTTCGCAAGTGTACTTCCGGCGGAACTTCCATATGCGTCTCCCGGATGCCAAGCGATCGCAGCATCCAGATGGTCAAAACATCCTTCCCTTGCCATGAATGTCTTTCCGCCACCGCCTTCTTCAGCCGGGCATCCGAAGAAAATAACGGTTCCTTCTTTTCCCGTCTCTTCCAGATATTTCCTTAAACCGATTGCTGCTGCAAGGCAACCAGTTCCTAAAAGATTATGGCCGCATCCATGACCGTTTCCACCAGAATGAATTGCAATTTTTTCAGTTGCCCCAGCTACCTGGCTGAGTCCCGACAATGCGTCAAACTCACCGAGAAATCCAATTACCGGTTTTCCATGACCAAATGTTCCTGTAAATGCGGTAGGTATTCCTGCAATACCCTTTTCCACATGAAATCCTTGCTCCTCAAGAGCCTTACAGATAATTTCAGAAGAAATCTTCTCAGAATAACAGGTTTCTGGATTATCCCAGACTGAATCACTTACATGATTTAGAAACTCTTCCTGACTGGCGATATATTCAAACAACTCCTGCTTGTTCATGTACTGTCCTCCTTTTTGTATATTTCGACCATCTCAAGTTAGTCATTCACATTTGCACGTCTGCAACTGCTTGTTTAGTATCATCTTAGCAAGCTCATCCCATTTATTCAAACAATTATTTTCTTGTTTTTGTCGAATGCGGTCGAATATTGGATCTGTTTTTCAATTACACACAACATTTATCTTGTGATGGTTTTCCAATGCAAAAAGAACACTTGTAAAACAGCCGCCGGCACTTTCTTCCGCCTGTATAGACGCAAAAATCCCCGCCCGGAAACCCGGACGGGGATCATCACCTGTTGTGACACTACCGGCAGAATCACTCTGCCTACTTTATATACATTTACAATTCACGCAAATTAGTTAGCTGCTGCAGCTTTTGCTTCTTTGATCTTCTCTGTCAGCATCGGAACGATCTTGTTTAAGTCGCCTACGATACCGTAGTCAGCTACATCGAAGATCGGAGCAGACTCATCTTTGTTGATCGCAATGATGATGTCAGACTCTTCCATACCAGCTACGTGCTGGATCGCACCGGAAATACCGATTGCGAAGTATACGTGCGGACGAACAGTCTTACCAGTCTGTCCAACCTGGAGATCCTTCGGCTTCCAGCCGGAATCTACAACTGCACGAGAGCAGCTTACGGTACCGCCAATAGCCTCAGCGAGGTCATCAAGAAGCTTGAAGTTCTCTGCGCTTCCAACTCCACGGCCACCGGAAACAAGGATCTTTGCATCCATGATATCAGCTACGTCGGATACTGCCTTAACGATCTCAAGAATCTCAACGTACTTGTTGTCCGGAGTGAAGCCCGGGTTGAACTCGATAACTTCTGCTTTTCTGCCAGCCTCACGGTCAAGCTTCTGCATAACGCCTGGACGTACTGTAGCCATCTGCGGACGGAATTCCGGGCAAGCGATTGTAGCGATTGTGTTACCGCCGAATGCCGGACGGGTCATAAGGAGCTGACCATGTTTCTGCTCTTTACCCGGCATAGCAACAAGCGGGAAATCTCCGATATCAAGCTGTGTACAGTCAGCTGTAAGACCTGTATGGATACGTGCGCAAACACGCGGGCCAAGGTCACGACCGATTGCTGTAGCACCGATTAAGAAGATGTCCGGTTTGAACTCGTTGATAACAGAAGTGATCGCATGAGTATACGGCTCAGTTCTGTAATCCTTTAATTCCGGATCGTCAACAACGATAACTTTGTCTGCGCCGTACTCGCCGAGCTCGTCTGCAAGACCTTTTACGTTGGAACCAACTAAAACTGCTGTTACAGTTGTTCCTAAATCCTTTGCCAGGTCTTTACCTTTTCCGATCAGCTCCAGAGCGATGCTGCTGATCTGATTGTCTACCTGCTGTGCAAAGACATATACACCCTTATATTCTGCTAAATTCATCACTTTTCACCACACTTTTCTTTTATTAAATTAAAGTACATGTTTCTCAGTAAGTTTCTCAACAATGTAATTTGCAGCTGCGGACGGGTCAAGGTTTGTCTCCTTAACGCCTGCACCCTTTCTTACCTTGTCAGAAGCCTTAGCGATCTGAGTCGGGGATCCCTTAAGACCAAGGTTGGAATCAAGAACATCCTTCAGATCATTTCTGCCCCAAACGGTGATATCCTTCTTGTATGCATCGAAGATTCCGCCCGGAGTCATGTAACGCGGCTCATTTAATTCAGAAAGTGCTGTAATTAAGCACGGCATTTTAGCCTTTAACATCATGTATCTATCATCAAACTGACGCTTAACGATTACAGAATCACCATCGATCTCGATGCCCTCAGCATAGCTGATTACCGGAAGACCAAGATGCTCGGAGATCTGCGGACCTACCTGAGCAGTATCACCATCGATAGCCTGACGGCCTGTGATGATAAGATCGTAATCAAGGTTTCTTAATGCGCCTGCGATTGTCTGGGAAGTAGCCCATGTATCAGCACCGCCGAGAACACGGTCTGTAACAAGGATACCGTTGTCAGCGCCCATAGCCATAGCCTCACGAAGAACTTCCTCAGCCTTCGGAAGACCCATTGTAACTACTGTAACTTCTGCACCATACTGATCTTTTAAGCGAAGAGCTGCCTCCAGACCAGCTTTATCATCCGGGTTCATGATTGTGAGCATAGCTGCTCTG
>Ga0129311_1001873_pt1 | contig 13935 bp, 13 predicted proteins | sample Go1ome_FD_94435 | JGI IMG/M metagenome (GOLD analysis project Ga0129311, IMG submission 94435) | Western lowland gorrila individual fecal microbial communities from Wisconsin, USA - Go1022B metagenome | ecosystem: Host-associated > Mammals > Digestive system > Large intestine > Fecal | place... | reverse complement strand
GTAGAATGCTCGTCGATAATTATTCAGTGTTTTACACAATCCGTGACGAAAGGGTAATTGTAACGGATGTGTTATACACGGCATCTGATATAGAAGCACGTTTGAGAGGCGAGCTATAAAAGCGCGCGTTTATTTGAATTTTCTGATGAGTTAAAGACGGATATTTTGACCGTCTTTTTTTTTGTTGACAAAGAAAAGGTAATGTGTTACCTTATATAAAGTAATATATTACCTTTTGGAGGTTGAAATGAATATAAAAGATGTTATTCGCAGTGATAAAGTGAATTTTACAGGAATTGAATCCTCTTACTTTCTTTTAGGATTGCTGAGTGCATTTGAGAACCGATTTCAGGCAATAGCAGATAATACAATGAAGGAAATTAGTTGGAAACAGTTTTTTTCGGTCATATGCATCAATTTGTGTAAAACTCCTCCTACAGTTAAGGAGTTGGCGGAAATTATGGGCAGCTCTCATCAGAATGTGAAGCAGATTTTATTAAAGCTTGAAAAGAAAGGCTTTGTTACTCTTACCGTGGATGAAAATGACAAGCGAAAGCAGCGTATTGAACTTACAGACTATTGTAGAGAGTTCTGTGAAAAAAACGATGAAATGAGTATGGCACTTATGAAGAAAATGTTTGAAGGTGTGTCTGAGGAGCAGTTGCAAGTGACAATACAGACAATTATACAAATTGAAGATAATTTGAAAGAGAGACGAGATGATGAGTAAAGGTATTATTTTATATCAATCAAAGTATGGGGCTACTAAAAAATATGCTGATTGGCTAGTGGAAGAAACCGGGTTTGATTGCGTCACCACCAAAAATGCCAAGATAGAAACTGTGCGAAATTATGATGTAATCATTTTGGGTGGTGGCGTATATGCTTCTGGTATTGCTGGATTACAATTCTTAAAAAAGAATACAAATCAGTTGACCGATAAGAAGATTGCTGTATTTGCAGTAGGCGCTTCACCGTATGATGAGGGAGCAATACAGCAGGTAAGAGCTATGCATTTTAAGGATGAAATTAGTAACGTTCCATTATTTTATTGTCGTGGAGCTTGGGATGAAGAGAAAATGAAGTTTGGTGACAGAACTCTTTGTAGGATGCTGCAGAAAGCAGTTGCAAAGCAAAATCCGGATGAATACGAACCTTGGCAAAAGGCATTGATGTGTGCGGTAGGACAAAAATGTGATTGGACTGACAAAGCTTATTTGGAACCATTGTTGAAGCATATTAAGGAACTGTGATTTAGGGGGTATTATGAAAAAGTATACGATTGCATTTTTGATATGGGTTATGATTATTCCCATAGCAATATTAAACGGAGGATTTCGAGAATACGTGCTTGTAAAACTTGGGATGTTGGCGCTGCCATTAAGTGGTATCATTTTGAGTTATAGAAAAATGTTATGGGATTTTTCATTGTGAAGGCGATGAAGCTGTGCTTGAAGATATTACTGAATTTTTGCAAAGAAAGGGGATAGAGATTAGCGATTGAGTTAAAAGATGGATTTGTTCTCTATCATGGAAATAAGGCTACCGCAATCCCACTGGCTTTAGAGATCTGCCTGACCAAGCGGCAATCTTGACAAATAAAAGCTGCAATACTATTATATAAATACGTATGCAGTAGCATAAAATGCCCTTTACTGACAGACGCAGTAGAGGGCTTTTTATATGACAGGAAATTTGTACAGCAAAAGGAGACAGATCATGAGTAAAGAGTTAGCGAAAACCTATGATCCCCACGGAATGGAAGACCGGATCTACCAGAAGTGGCTGGATAAAAAATATTTTCATGCGGAGGTAGACCACAGTAAAACACCTTTTACCATTGTCATTCCGCCGCCAAATATCACAGGACAGCTCCACATGGGACATGCGCTCGACAATACTATGCAGGATATTCTGATCCGTTTTAAGAGAATGCAGGGATATAATGCATTATGGCAGCCCGGAACAGATCATGCCTCCATTGCAACAGAGGTTAAGATCATTGAAAAGCTGAAAGAAGAAGGCATTGATAAAGAAGACCTCGGACGTGAAGGCTTCCTGGCACGTGCCTGGGACTGGAAAAAGGAATATGGCGGACGTATCATTGAACAGCTGAAGAAGATGGGTTCTTCCTGTGACTGGGACAGAGAAAGATTTACCATGGATGAAGGCTGTAATAAAGCAGTTACGGAAGTATTCTGTAAGATGCATGAAAAAGGCTGGATCTACAAGGGCTCCCGTATCGTAAACTGGTGTCCGGTCTGCAATACTTCCATTTCCGATGCGGAAGTACAGTATGAAGAGCAGCAGGGACATTTCTGGCATATTAAATATCCGCTCGTAGATGAAAACGGACAGCCGAGTAAGACAGAATTCCTTGAGTTCGCAACGACAAGACCGGAGACAATGCTGGGCGATACAGCAGTTGCTGTCAATCCGGCTGATGAAAGATATACGTATCTGCATGGCAGACAGGTCTGGCTTCCGATCGTGAACAAGCCGATCCCGGTTGTAGAAGACAGCTATGTTGATATGGAATTCGGAACAGGTGTTGTAAAGATCACACCTGCACATGACCCGAACGACTTTGAAGTAGGCAAGCGTCATAACCTGCCTGAGATCAATATCTTAAACGATGATGCCACGATCAACAAAAACGGCGGTATTTACGAAGGTATGGATCGCTATGAAGCAAGAGAAGCGATCGTGAAAGAACTGGATAAAGAAGGCTTACTTGTCCGTATTGAAGATTACAGCCACAATGTTGGTACACACGACCGTTGTAAGACAACGGTAGAGCCAATGATCAAAAAGCAGTGGTTCGTTAAGATGGACGAGCTGATCAAACCGGCAGTAAAAGCTGTCAAAGAGGGCGAGATCAAGCTGGTTCCGGAGCGTATGGAAAAGACATACTTTAACTGGACAGACAATATCAGAGACTGGTGTATTTCCAGACAGCTCTGGTGGGGACACAGAATCCCGGCTTATTATTGTGATGACTGCGGTGAAACAGTTGTTGCAAAAGAAATGCCGAAGATCTGCCCGAAATGCGGTGGCAGCCATTTCACACAGGATCCGGACACACTCGATACATGGTTCTCATCCGCACTCTGGCCGTTCTCTACACTGGGCTGGCCACAGCAGACAGAAGATCTGAAATATTTCTATCCGACAGACGTACTTGTAACCGGATATGATATCATTTTCTTCTGGGTTATCCGTATGATCTTCTCAGGTTATGAGCAGATGGGCGAGAAACCGTTCAAGACAGTATTGTTCCATGGTCTGGTACGTGATTCACAGGGTAGAAAGATGAGCAAATCTCTGGGTAACGGTATCGATCCGCTGGAGATCATCGATAAATACGGTGCAGATGCACTTCGTCTGACACTCATCACCGGTAATGCGCCGGGTAATGATATGCGTTTCTACATTGAACGTGTAGAGGCAAGCAGAAACTTTGCCAATAAGGTATGGAATGCTTCCCGTTTCATTATGATGAATATGGAAGGCAAGGAGATCACAGAGCAGCCTGCCCTTGAGCCGGTTGATAAATGGATCTTATCAAAGCTCAACAGCCTGATCAAAGAAGTGACAGACAATATGGAAAACTTCGAGCTTGGTATCGCCGTTCAGAAGGTATATGATTTCATCTGGGATGAATTCTGTGACTGGTATATTGAAATGGTAAAACCGCGTCTGTACAATTCAGACAATGCGGACAGTCAGAATGCAGCACTCTGGACACTCAAGCATGTCCTGATCGATGCGTTGAAACTGCTGCATCCATACATGCCATTTATCACAGAAGAGATCTTCTGTACGCTGCAGAGTGAGGAAGAATCCATTATGATCTCTGCATGGCCAGTATATAAAGAAGAATATGCATTTGCAAAGGAAGAAAAAGAGATCGAGACAATGAAGGAAGCCATCCGTGGCATCCGTAATGTCAGAACATCCATGAATGTAGCACCTTCCCGCAAGGCATCCGTATATGTTGTTTCAGAAAATGCAGATATCAGAGCAATCTTCGAGAACGGTAAGCTGTTCTTTGCACCGCTTGCTTATGCATCAGAGGTTCTGATCCAGGCAGATAAGACAGGCATCGCTGATGATGCAGTCAGCGTTGTGATCGACGGTGCAACATTGTACATTCCGTTTGCAGAGCTTGTTGATATCAAGCAGGAGATCGAGCGACTGGAAAAGGAAGAAAAGAGACTCGGCGGCGAGATCGCCAGAGCAAACGGTATGCTGAACAATGAGAAGTTCACGAGCAAAGCACCTGCACAGAAGGTGGCGGAAGAGCGTGAAAAACTGACGAAATATACACAGATGCTGGAAAAGGTACAGGAGCGTCTGGCACAGTTAAAATAACAGAACACAGCAATAAACCACACAGCCATCAGTTGTACTAAAGTATGACTGATGGCTATTGTCGTGCATCAGAGATGCACGATGCAGCCCCGAGCATCGCGTAGCGATTATCATGCGAGGGGTTCCCGTAATGTCGTGCATCAGAGATGCACGATGCAGCCCCGAGCATCGCGTAGCGATTATCATGCGAGGGGTTCCCGTTTATTTCATATAGGAAAAAAGAAAATGACCCCATCATACACCGAAGCAGAACAATATATCAATCATATCCAGAAATTTGCAAAAAAGAATACTTTATCCCATACCCGCATGTATCTGCAGGCACTGGGCATAGACGAAGAAACCTTTGCCGGACGCATCATCCATGTGGCAGGAACGAACGGAAAGGGTTCTGTCTGCAATTATCTGACAAACCTCCTTCTGGCAGAAGGGTTTCATGTGGGTACCTTTATCTCACCACATCTTGTCCATATGCGGGAGCGGATCCGTCTGGATAACCGTATGATCCCGGAAGCAGAGTTTGTCACAGCTTACGAAGCTGTCAGACAGGAGATCGATGCACATGCCGGGCAGGAGGCGTGGTATCATCCGACCTTCTTTGAATTTCTGTTTCTGATGGCAATGTATGTTTATAAAGAAAAAATGCCGGACTATCTGGTGCTGGAAACGGGAATGGGCGGCAGACTGGATGCGACCAATGTTTTTAGTAAGCCTGTGCTAACTATAATTACGGAAATAGGTCTCGATCATTGCCAGTATCTGGGCGATACGAAAGAAAAAATCGCGGCAGAAAAAGCAGGTATTATACAAGAAGGCGTTCCGCTGATCTATGTCAGACGGGATCCGGAGACTGAAAATGTACTACTGGATACGGCAAAAGAGAAAAAAGCAGAGGCATTTGCGGTCGATAAAAGTCTTTTTATGGAAACAAATATAACCGATAAAGGCATTGATTTTTCGTATAAATCTAGGTATTATAATACTATTAGTTTCCATTTATCCACATATGCTGCTTATCAGATGGAAAATGCATCAGCTTCGCTTCTGGCACTGGAGCATTTATTACCGAAAGAAAAGGTGCAGCCTTCTGTCATGCAGCAGGCGGTCGCAGAGAGCATCTGGGAAGGACGAATGGAAGAGATCGCTGACCGGGTATATTTGGACGGTGCACATAATGCAGACGGCATAGAGGCGTTTCTTGACAGTGTGCGGCATCTGCCGGTAAAGGGAGAAAGGATCCTTGTTTTTTCCGTTGTCAATGATAAGGCTTATACGGAGATGATCCATGAGCTGGTCAGTGCACGATTATTTACGACATATATGATCGCCGGTATCCACGATGCAAGAGGTGTGGACGATCGGCAGCTTCGGGATATATTTACAAAGTACAGCGCAGAGCAGGTATATGACTTTGCGGATGCATCGGCGGCTTTTTCGGCGGCACTTTTACGCAGAAAGCCGGAGGATGCGGTGTTTATTGTAGGCTCCTTGTATCTGGCAGGGGAGATCAAAGTCTGTCTGGAGGAAGCCGAAGGAGGAAAAAATGATCAACTTTGAAGAAGAATTAAAGAAGTTTCATCCGAGTCTGGAAATTGAGGATGCAGCAGATGCGATATATAATCAGGATCTGACAGACATGGCAGACGTTCTCGTAGGTATGCTGAAGGAAGCAAAGGAAGAAGAATAGGATAAGGGTGAAACCATGAAATGTTTTAATTGTGGCTGTGAATTGTCTGAGAAAGATTTTTGCACGGGCTGTGGTGCTGATGTCGGACTGTATAAAAAGATCATGCACATTTCCAACCGGTATTATAATGACGGACTGGAAAAGGCAAATGTCAGAGATCTTTCCGGTGCGATCGTTAGTCTGAGACAGAGTTTGAAATTTAACAAAAATCATATAGAAGCCAGAAATCTGCTGGGACTCGTTTATTTTGAGATGGGTGAGGTTGTTGCCGCACTCAGCGAATGGGTCATCAGTAAAAATCTGCGTGCCAAGAAAAATCTGGCGGATGATTACATCGATGCGATCCAGAGCAATCCGACGCGTCTTGATACGATCAACCAGACCGTCAAGAAATACAATCTGGCACTCCGCTACTGTCAGCAGGACAGTAAGGATCTTGCGATCATCCAGCTAAAGAAGGTGCTTTCCTTAAATCCGCGTCTGGTGCAGGGACATCAGCTTCTGGCACTCCTTTATATGGATGCGGAGGAATGGGAAAAGGCAAGAAAAGAGCTTGTAAAATGCAGTAAGATCGATGCCAATAACACAACGACGCTGACCTATTTAAAAGAAGTCAACAGAATGCTTGGTATCGGAGAAGAAGACGCAGGAAGCTCTGCGAAAAAGAAAAAGGCAGTGGCGGAAGAGACAATTACCTACCAGAGTGGCAATGAGACGATCATCCAGCCATTAAATGTCAAAGAACCGAGAGGAACAGCCTCTATTTTAAATATCGTGATCGGTGTACTGATCGGTGTTGCAGCATCGTATTTCCTGATCCTGCCTGCGCGCATGCAGGTTGTGCGAAATCAGATGAAGGATGAGCTGAAGGTAGTCAGTGAAAATGCGGATGTCAAATCTGCACGGATCTCAGAGCTGGAGCAGACAGTATCTGATCTGCAGCAGGAGAAAAAGGAACTGCAGGATGCAGTAGACGGTTATACCGGAGTAAACGGAGAAAGCCATAAGGTGGAAAGCCTTTTGCAGACGGCGACCGATTATCTGAGTGATCCGCAGGATTACGAGGCGATAGCAGATACTTTATATAATGTAGATACAGATTATGTGCAGAATTCAGCAACAGATGCTTATAAGCAGCTCTATAATAAGCTGATGGAACTTGTGGGCAGTCAGGTTGCGGAACAGATGTACAGGGATGGCAGTGCGGCGATCAACCAGAGCGATTATACGACAGCAATCTCTACATTGCAGAAGGCGTGGTACTTTACGCAGAATATGGAAACGCCGGATCCGGAAGTGCTATATGAGCTGGCGCAGGCATATCAGATGGCGGGCGAGACTGATAAGGCGAAGGAAGCATACAACCAGATCCTGCAGGAATATGCCCAGTCCCAGACAGCGGGAAAAGCGTCAGAGCGACTGACAGAGCTTGGTGACAGCGGCGATGATCAGAATATGGCGGATACAAATACAACAACCGATCAGCAGGCAGACCAGCAGACAGAGGAAACGCAGACTGTAGAGCAGCAGCCGGCTGATGGACAGGCAGAGCAGCAGACACAGTAGCAGCAGCGAAAACTGAATCAGATATTTTACGAAAGAGAACATGGAAATTCCAGGTTCTCTTTTTTGTTATGGCGACGAGGAAAATGCACGCATTTATGCGGTGCATTTGACGACCGCTAATCAGAGCGAGATTCGCAGAGCGTATCTCGTCTCTGTTGCATAAAAAGTAGAAAGGATGGGAAAAATGGAAGAAACGGGAATTTTTGAGATCAGGGAGGATTGTCTTCTGGTGCATATGCCCGAGGAGGTGGATCATCATACGACAAAGTCGATCCGACGTCTGGCGGATCATTATCTGCTTGATAACAGAGTGCAGCAGATTGTATTTGATTTTGCGGATACGATGTTCATGGACAGCTCCGGAATCGGGCTGTTATCGGGCAGAAATGCCAGAATTGCCTGCTTTGGCGGAAGGACGATCGTGATCAATGCGAACCCAAGGATCCGGAAACTGTTGCAGATCGCCGGTCTGCAGGATCAGATCTGTATCATGGATGAAATATAAAGGAGTGAAAATGATGAAAAATGAAATGAAACTGAGTATGGATGCCATATCGGAAAATGAAGCACTCGGCAGAATCTGTATTGCCACGTTCCTGACAAGACTCCATCCGACACTGGAGGAGCTGGAGGATGTAAAAACAGCCGTGTCGGAAGCGATCACCAACGCGATCATACATGGAGTGCCTGCAGACGGAAAAGTATACATAACATGCAGATGCGAAAAAGATATCTTTCATGTGGAGATTGAAGATCACGGCGTCGGTATCGCTGATATTCCAAAGGCGATGGAACCATTATATACAACAAAGCCGGAGCAGGAGCGATCCGGTATGGGATTTGCCTTTATGGAAGCGTTTATGGATGAACTGAAGGTCTGGTCGCAGCCCGGGAAGGGGACGACGGTTATTATGGAAAAGGCTATCGGCTTTTCCTACCTGGAGGATTAGCTTATGGACTGGCTGACGCTCATACAGCAGGCAAGGCAGGGAGACAAGCAGAGCAGAGACACGATCATAGAGGAAAATATGGGACTTGTGCACCATATTGTGAAAAGATTTTTAAACAGAGGGTATGATGCGGAGGAGTTGTTCCAGATCGGCTGTATCGGGCTGATGAAGGCGGTAGACCATTTTGATACCGGTTATGATGTGAAATTTTCCACATATGCGGTGCCCATGATCATGGGTGAGATCAAACGTTTCCTGCGGGATAACGGTATGATCAAGGTTTCCAGAAGTCTGAAAGAAAACGCCTGGCGGATCAGGCAGACAAGGACGATGTTAGAGGCAAAGCTCGGTAGAGAACCGGCGGTGGATGAGATCGCCGCGCAGATGGAATTGTCGGTGGAAGAGATCATACAGGCAATGGAGGCAGATGTCGAGGTGGAATCGTTGTCGAGAACCGTTTACCAGGGAGATGGCAATGAGATCTGCCTGTATGAAAAGCTGGCGGATGAGAGAGATGATATGCAGCAGCTTGTCAACCATGTTTTTTTGCAGGATTTATTGCAAAAACTGCCCGGGGAGGAGCAGAATCTGATCCGGTATCGCTATTATGATAATCTGACGCAGGTAGAAACAGCAAAAAAAATGGGGATCAGTCAGGTGCAGGTAAGCAGGCTGGAGAAAAAAACACTGGGAAAGCTGCGGAGCAGGGCAGGTGTGTAGATTCCATGATGGAAATAAGATAGTGGAATTCAGACTAAAAAGCAAAACGGGGCAGTTTGCGCATAAAAATATACAAAAAACGGGGCAAAACATGTAATGAGTGGCTCACTATTAGGCGTGGAACTGAAAGGAATTGCAGCGGCTCCTGTGGGATATCTGACCATTTTAAGGATGTATCCCATGGATTTTGAAGAATTCATGATAGCAAATCAGGTTTCGGTAGCGACATTGGATATGCTGGAAGAAAAGTGGAAAGCATCTGCGCCGGTAGATGATTTTATACATCAGAAGCTTCTGGCTCTGTTTTTTGTGTATCTTATTGTTGGGGGGATGCCGGATGCAGTGAAAACGTATATAGAAACAAAAGATATACGAAAGGTTGATCAAGTGCAGCGGGATATTACAATGCTGTACAAAGAAGATTTCTCCCGGTATGAACTGGAGGTCAGAAAACTGAAGCTGAAATCTATATATGATATTATTCCTGCTGAACTGGATAAACAGAATAAAAAGTTTGTGTTTACGATGCTGGATAAAGAGCTCAAATTTGATCGATACGAAAACAGCTTTTTGTGGTTAAAGGATGCAGGCGTAGCTTTGCCGGTTTATAATGTTGATGCGCCGGTAATTCCTCTCTTAGCCAGTAAGAGCAGTAATGTATTCAGGTTGTTTTCGAGTGATATCGGGTTACTGACAAGTGCTTATCCGGCAGAAACGAAAATGGAACTGATCAATAAAAATGGAGAGGTAAACAATGGTGCGCATTTCGAAAATGTGATCGCACAGCAATTTTATGAATTAAAAGAAATGCTCGGTGATGACTGTATCGAGGTAAAGAAGGGGTGTATTGTGTCGGTATCCGCAATCTTTTCATATTCCGGTTTTGCATTCCGTTTTTTTGAAATTGCAAATGCAATACATTCATGTTATAGTAGCTTCAAAGCATATTTTCTTTTATCATGTCTATCAGGTGGAAACAATCTGGATTCGGCTTTCAAATAGTTGCGAATCTGATTTTGCCAAAGCCTGCGATCTGAAACATATCTTAATTCAGGAAATTCATGCTTTATTTCACACAAATCATTTATAAAGCAGGGGTTTCGGAAGATAGGATAGCTGTATTGATCACTCCTGCAAAAAACAAAGGAGGGTCATACAAATGGCAGAAAAGAGAAAATTTTATGGAATGCGAAACGATTACATGTTTCATGCGGTTTTGCAGAAGAATGAGGAAGTATTAAGAAATCTTCTGGCAACACTCTTGGAGATGGATGAGGCGGATATTGTAGATTGCCATTTAGAAAATCCAATCGAGCTTGGCAAGGAAATTGAGGGCAAAGAGTGCATTCTGGATGTTAAGCTCACATTGAACAATGCAAAGATCATCAATATTGAACTACAGGTGTATAAGCAGACCTACTGGGTGGAACGGTCGCTTTTATACTGGGCAAGAGCATTTGACAGTTTGAAAAGCGGACAGGATTATAGTATGCTGCTTCCGACGTATCATATTGGCATTTTAGACTTTACTTTATTTGAAGATCATCCGAAATTCATGGCACAGTATCTAATTATGGATGCGGAAGATAAGTTCCAATATTCGGATAAGCTTTGCATCAAGGTACTTGATCTGACGCAGTTAGATGCAGCCAGAAAACAGAAAAACGTAAATAAAAAGCTTTTAAAATGGGCAAGCATATTTAAGGCTGAGACGCTGGAAGAATTGGAACAGCTTGCAAACGGAGAGGAGGTATTTGAAAAGATGGTAGTAACAATGAAGAAACTGAGTGAAGATGAAAAGATCCGTATGCAGTGTGAAGCAAGAGAGGATTATGAAAGGTGTCTGCTATCCGAATTCAATGCCGGAAAACGTGAGGGCGAAGAGATTGGCGAGAAGCGTGGTGAGAAGCGTGGCAGAATTGCTGGTAAAGCGGAAGCTTTAACGGAACTTATCAATAATCTGATGGAAACCCAGCATATCTCGGAAGAAGAAGCAAAGAAGATGCTGAAGCTGTAAGAAAGTCAAGGCAAGAGTGACAAAGACAGGGGCATTCTGTGAAGTGAAGAACTTCCGGGATGCCTTTTTGTCATGGTGACGAGGAGAATGGATGCCATGCTTGCATGGGCAGAAAAAACAAAGGACGGATGCCTATGGCAGAAAAAGTGGATCGAAGTTGAGAGATTTTTATGAGTTCATAATCATTGACTGTATGCCGTCTCCTGGAATGATGACAATTAACGCATGCAGCGTGTCTCATCCTTTGGGATGATTTACATTTCGAAACAAACTCGTATAATTAATTTAAAACAGATTGCGAAAGGCTTATGGCAGTCTCGCGCTGTATCAATGGGAGGGAAGAAATGACCAAAAATATCATCATAAAGACCTCCGTTCAGAAACGGTTTGACAGCTTCATGGTGCATGGCAGAGTCCTTTTTTTCAGCGCGCCGTGCGGCTTTGGAAAGACTGTACTGGCGGACGCACTGCTGCGCGGTCGGAACGTGCTGCGGCAAAGTGCGGCAGACCCGGACTGCGCGATTCCGCCGTCAGAGCAGGATTGGGACATTCTGTTGATTGACGATCTTCAGCTCATGCAGGAGGAAGCCGGGCAGCAGGCTCTCTGCGAACTGATTCGCTCAAGTCCGGAGCGCCGTTTTGTGCTGCTCTCGCGCGGTGTGCCGCCCGGCTGCCTGACAGCGTTTCAGTATACGGGGCTGATGACGGTGCTGGAGGCCGACGACCTGCTTTTTGACGCGGACGATGTGCGGCGGCTGTTTCAGCTTTCGGGAGTAAACGTAACAGATAGCGAGATCGACGGAATTTTGAAAGAATCCGTGGGCTATCCGCTGGGGGTGGCCATCACGGCGCGGTGCATGTCCCCGAACAAGCCGTGGACGCCGGAGCTGGTGGCGCGGGTGTTCCACGAGGTATTCCTCTACTTTGAGACCGCCATCTACCGGTGCTTTGACCTGCCAGTGCGGCGCTTCCTGTTGGAATTGGCCCCTTTTGAAAGTTTTGACCTGGAAATGGCGCGGATGGTCAGCGGCGATCCCCGTGCCGGCGAACGGCTGGGCTGGCTTCTTCGATACACAACTATGCTGCGCTACGACGACTGCCAGCGCTTCCTCTTCTGGCCGGGTTTTAGAGCTTTTCTCCTCTGGGAGATGGAACAGGAGTATACCGAGGAAAAGCGCAAAGCGCTCTTCAGCCGGGGCGGGCTGTACTATGAGCTGAAGGAGGACTACGCCCACGCCTTGGAATGCTACACCGGCGGCGGTGACCGTTCCAAGGTTTCCGAGCTGCTGGTGCGTAATGCAGAACTCCACCCTGGCATGGGTCACTATGCTGAGATGGAAAAATACTACCGCGGCCTGCCGGAGACGGAAATTCTCGCCTCACCCTCTCTAATGCAGGGTATGAGTATGCTCTGCGCGCTGACCATGGATTACGAAGGCTCGGAGCGCTGGTATGGCGAACTACAAAAGTTTGCCGAACACTGCGGCAGGCAGGACGCCGCCGGAAAGCAGGCGCGCAGCCGCCTTGTATGGCTGGACATCTCCCTGCCCCAGCGGGGCGTGAACGGTCTGACGGAGACCATTCCCGCCGTGTTCCGGCTGCTGACGAACAAAGAGGTGGCGCTGCCGTCCTTTTCCGTCACGAGTGCGCTGCCGAGCATCATGAACGGCGGCAAGGACTTTTCCGAATGGAGCAAAAAGGACGACCTGCTCTACAAGACCCTCCGTCTTCCCGTGGAGGCGGTGCTGGGGCGGGACGGCGTGGGTCTTGCGGACTGCGCCATTGCCGAGAGCAAATTTGAAAAGGGCGCGGACGTCACCGGGCGGATGCTGTCCCTTCTCTCACAGCTGAACGAGGTCCGCAACCGGGGAACGCCGGACATGGAGTTCGCCGTCAGCGGGCTGCTGGCTCGCAGCTAGCTGGCAAACGGACAGCCCGCCGACGCGCGGCGCACCATCGAGGTGCTCCGTGAATGCTTTGCCGAGCGCGGTTTGACACGCTTTCTGCCCAATATGGACGCCATGCTCTGCCGTATTGACATACACACCGGCGACCTTGATGCTGCGGACGCGTGGTACCGGGAAGAAGCCCCCCGGGAGCCGACGCATTTGAACGTCATGCGGCGCTACCAGTACCTCACCCAGGCCATGGTGGAGCTGGCGGACGGCAGACCGGACGCGGCGCTGCTGACGCTTGCCCCGTTGGAGCCGTACATTCAAAACTGCGCCCGTATCATCGACGGCATTCACCTGAATGTCCTGACTGCCATCGCCCTGCGGCGCAAGAAGGATGAGCAGTGGCGCGAGCGATTGACGGCGGCGCTGGACGCGGCGGCGGAGTACCGATTTATCCGCACCGTCAGCGTATACGGCACGGCGGTGCTGCCGCTGCTGGAAGCGCTGGACTGGGACGGCGACAAAGCATGGCGCAAGCGGCTGATGGCGGCGGTGCGGACGCAGGCGGCGTTCTACCCGCATTTCCTCGAACCCCGCCTTGCCCCCGGTGAGGAGCTGCAAATTCTCCATCTTCTCTGCGCAGACAAGTCCAACGCTGAGATTGCGCAGATCATGGACGTGAAGCTGCCCACGGTGAAGACCCACGTCAGCCACATTCTCTACAAG
>Ga0129311_1001872_pt1 | contig 13942 bp, 10 predicted proteins | sample Go1ome_FD_94435 | JGI IMG/M metagenome (GOLD analysis project Ga0129311, IMG submission 94435) | Western lowland gorrila individual fecal microbial communities from Wisconsin, USA - Go1022B metagenome | ecosystem: Host-associated > Mammals > Digestive system > Large intestine > Fecal | place... | reverse complement strand
CATACCGAACAAAAGATATCCGGTCCTTGTTGGAAGTTCAAACTGCGGAGGAATAAGTGGAAAAACCTACATTTTTATATTCCATTTTTCCTACATTTTTATATTGACTTTTACAACAAGTTTGATTGTAAAAAATGTAAGAAAATAATATATATGGGTAGTTTGTGTTACATAAAAATTATGTGAATTGTATAAATTAGTCATGAAATTGCGGATTTTTATTGTAAAATTGTACAAAATCTGTTTTCTTTATATCATCATTCTGCTATAATATAGGAAATTCTTGCGTAAAGGAGTGACATTATGATTAAAAAGGAAATGATCGCAATGCTTCTGGCGGGCGGTCAGGGCAGCCGATTGGGTGTGCTTACTTCTAAGCTTGCAAAACCAGCCGTTGCTTTTGGTGGTAAATACAAAATTATTGATTTCCCACTGAGTAACTGTATCAATTCGGGGGTTGATACCGTTGGTGTCCTGACGCAGTACAGACCACTTCGTCTGAATCAGCATATCGGTATTGGTATGCCATGGGATTTGGACCGTGCTTTTGGTGGTGTGCAGGTACTGCCTCCTTATGAGAGAGCAGACAATGCTGAGTGGTACTCAGGTACCGCAAACGCTATTTACCAGAACCTCGAATACATGGAGTACTATGATCCTGATTATGTACTCATTCTTTCTGGAGACCACATTTATAAGATGGACTATGAAGTTATGCTTGACTTCCATAAGTCATCAAAGGCAGATGTTACAATTGCTACTTATCAGGTACCAATTGAAGAAGCATCCCGTTTTGGTGTGGTAATTGCTGATGAACAGGGTGTGATCAGCGAATTCGAAGAAAAGCCTGAACATCCACGTTCAAATAAGGCTTCTATGGGTATCTATATCTTTAACTGGAAGGTACTTCGTCAGGCTCTGATTGACATGAAGGATGTACCAAACTGCGACTTTGGTAAGCATATTATTCCAGCTCTGCATGAGAACGGCAGTAAGTGCTGTGCTTATGACTTCAAGGGATATTGGAAGGACGTTGGTACTCTTGGTTCTTATTGGGAAGCTAATATGGAATTGATTGATATCATTCCTGAATTCAATCTCTATGAAGAGTTCTGGAGAATCTATACAAAGAGCGATAATCTTCCTCCACAGTATCTTGCTCCTGGCAGTACAGTGAAGAAGAGTATTATCGGTGAAGGAACTGAAGTATACGGAAATGTTGAAAATTCTGTAATCGGTTCTAACGTTTATATCGGTAAGGACGCTGTCATTAAGAATTCTATTATTATGAACAACGCAGTCATTAAGGATGGCGCTGTGATGGATAAGGCAATTCTTGCAGAAGGCGTTGAGGTCGGCAAGAATGTTGAACTTGGTGTTGGTGAATATGCAGATAGCGAATACTCATCTAAGGTATACGCATTTGATCTCGTGACTGTAGGTGAAAAATCTGTAATTCCGGATGATGTAAAGGTTGGTAAGAACACCGCAATCCTCGGCGTGACAACAAAAGAAGAATATCCGGATGGACTTCTTGCAAGTGGTAAGGCAATCATTAAGGAAGCAGGTGAATAATCATGAGAGCAATTGGTATTATTTTAGCCGGAGGCAATAGCCAGAGAATGGGCGACCTTTCTGCAAAGCGTGCCGTAGCTGCTATGCCAATGGCAGGATGCTACAGAGCAATCGACTTCGCGCTTTCCAGTATGTCAAATTCACATATTCAGAAAGTAGCCGTATTTACTCAGTACAATTCCCGTAGTTTGAATGAACATCTCAACTCCTCTAAGTGGTGGGATTTCGGAAGAAAACAGGGTGGACTGTATATTTTCACACCAACAATCACAGCTACAAACAGCTATTGGTATAAGGGAACAGCAGATTCTCTTTACCAGAACATTGATTTTCTGAAGAATGCACATGAGCCATATGTTGTTATCGCTTCTGGTGATGGTGTTTACAAGCTGGATTACAACAAGGTTCTGGAAGACCATATTGCAAAGAACGCAGATATCACAATCGTTACTAAGGACATTAAGCCTGGTGAAGATGATATCAGCCGTTTTGGTGTAGTTAAGGTTGGAGACAAGGGCAGAGTTCTTGATTTTGAAGAAAAGCCACTTGTTGCAGAAACAAATACAGCATCCATCGGTGTCTATGTTGTTAGACGTCGTCAGCTGATTGAACTCCTGGAAACATGTGCTGCTGAAGGCAGAACAGATTTCGTTAAGGATATTCTGATCCGATATAAGAATGTTAAGAAGATTAATGCTTACAAGCTGGAAACATATTGGAGAAACATTGGTTCTGTTGAATCTTACTATAGAACAAATATGGATTTCCTGAATCCAGAAGTTCGGAACTTCTTCTTCCACCAGCAGCCTGGTGTATACACAAAGGTAGAAGATCTTCCACCTGCTAAGTATAATTCTGATGCAGTTGCTGTAAATTCACTGATTGCCAGTGGTAGCATTATCAATGGTACAGTTGAAAACTCAGTACTCTTTAAGAAGGTGTATGTTGGTAACAACACAGTTATTAAGAACTCCATCATCATGAATGATGTTCACATTGGCGATAACTGCTATATCGAGAACTGCATTGTTGAAAGCAGAGATACAATCAAGGCGAACACAACTCACACAGGTGAAGCTGGAAAGCCAAAGATTGTAATTGAGAAGAATTTCCGCTATACACTGTAGGACTTGAAGGGGGACATGTGACATGACCATTACTGATGTTAGAGTAAGAATGGTTACAAAAGAAGGTAAAATGAAGGCTGTTGTATCCATTACTCTGGATGATGAATTTGTTATTCATGATATTAAAGTAATAGAAGGTGAAAAAGGTTTATTTATTGCAATGCCAAGTCGTAAATCTGCGGATGGTGAGTATAGAGATATTGCTCATCCAATCAACAAGGATACTCGACAGACTGTACAGGCTCTCATCTTAGAAAAGTATGAAGAGATGCTGGCAAGTGAAGGTATTGAAGAATAGATAACTCTCTCTTGAGACCTGCGCCGCACCTGGCGGGCAGGTCTCTTTTCATGTGGGGAAGACCTTATCCATGTTGCACCCCCCTTGCTTGACTTATTTGCCCCACTTGTTAAAATGAAGACGTATCAGGCGTGTCTCTTCGGGGAAACGCCCATTCTTTGTGCACATAACAATTAAACTTTGTATTTTAGTTGTTTTAAAAGGGAGAAAAAATATGAACAATTTAAAGGCAGTCATTCTGGCAGCAGGAAAAGGAACTAGAATGAAGTCTGATTTACCAAAGGTACTTCACAAATGTGATGGCCAGCCAATGGTGCACTATGCCATTCAGGCAGCTAAGGATGCTGGGTGTGATGAAGTAATCGTAATTGTTGGTTACCAGGGAGCTTTGGTAAAGAGAGAAATCCTTGATGTTGTAAGTTACGCAGAACAGAAGGAACAGCTGGGAACTGGACATGCCGTGAAGTGTGCTCAGGAACAGATTGGTACAAGCGGTGATACTCTGATTCTCTGTGGCGATACACCACTGATTACTGCTGATACATTAAAAAATCTGATTGATACACATCGTAAGGAAGCAAATGGTGCAACTGTACTGTCTGCTGAATTCGAAAATCCATTTGGCTATGGACGTATTATTCGTGACGAGACAGGTGCTTTCCAGGAAATCGTTGAGCAGAAGGATTGTACAGAAGATCAGGCAAAGACGAAGGAAGTTAATTCAGGTATGTATGTTTTCAATACAGAAGCTCTGAATGCTGCTCTGTCAATGCTGACAAATGATAATGCTCAGGGTGAATACTATCTTACAGATACGATCTCTCTGATTAAGAAGACTGGCCTGAAGGTAAATGCAATGCCAGTTGGTGATGTGAATGAAATTCTTGGTGTTAACACACCTGAGCAGCTTGCTGAAGCTGAGAAAATTATGCAGGCAAGAAAGTAAGCTGGAGAACTTGAAAGCTGTGAAAGCAAAAAAGTAATAGGTAACTAAATGCAGGTGGGCAGTCCATTTGCAAAGGAAGAGGAAATATTTTGAAGATTATTGTTGGACTGGGAAATCCAGGAGACAAATACGCAGGGACCCGGCATAATACCGGGTTTTCTGTCGTGATTAATTTGTCAGATACTTATGGCATTCCTTTTAATAAAAGTGAGTGCAAGGCTGTGACTGGTCATGGCGTCATTGAGGGAGAGAAGGTAATTCTTGCTCAGCCTCAGACTTATATGAATTTATCTGGAGAATCCATTCAGGAGTTACTTCATTTTTACAAATGTCAGCCTTCTGATTTGATTGTGATTTATGACGATATTGATCTTGCGGCAGGCAGACTTCGCCTTCGTGAAAAGGGAAGTGCTGGTGGACACAATGGTATGAAGTCGATTATTCAGTGCATTGGCACGGATACATTTGACAGAGTACGTGTGGGCGTTGGTCAGAAGCCACAGGGATGGGACCTTGCTGACTGGGTACTTTCACGTCCTGACAAGGATGCTTTACCAGAATTCCGGGATGGGGTAGAAAGAGCTGCCAAGGCGGTTACCACCATTATTACGGATGGTATGAGTAAGGCAATGAACCTTTTCAGTAAGTAAGCGCAGTCTATTGGCGGCCAGCGTTGTACGAGAAAGTAAGCGCAGTCCATTTTGCAGGGATTGATTGTTTTTTAATTTGAAAGTGTGGAATATGAAAGCATTAATGAATCCGGTTCTTTCGGATCCAATTGTTGAAAAGCAGATTCTGGCGGCGGAGAGACCGCTGCATATCTGGGATCTGAATCAGAGTGCTCGCCCTTTGATGGTGGAGGCTCTTCGTGGCAAGGCCAAGTTTACGCTGGTGGTGACCAGTGATGAGGCCAGGGCGGAAAAGCTTGTGGAGAGCATGCGTTTCTTTGATCGAAATGCTATGATTTTCCCAGCCAAGGACGTTCTCTTTTACTATGCGGATGTGCATGGTAATGCTACAGCGAAAAAGCGTCTGGCGGTTATGAAGAGAATTTGTAGCGATGAGCCAACGGTAATCGTTACAACTGTGGATGGTCTTATGGACCGTTTGCCGGATTTAAAATATTTTAAGGCACACACCTTTAGCCTTTCGGTGGGGGACTCAGTTGATCTGGATCAGCTGAAGGCGGACCTGACCATGGAGGGTTATGAGAATGTGCCGGAAGTTGAAACATCAGGGCAGTTTTCTGTTCGAGGCGGTATTTTAGATATCTTCCCTCTGACGGAAGAGTGCCCCCTTCGTGTTGAATTCTTTGGAGATGAGATTGATTCCATTCGTGAATTTGATGTGGAATCCCAGCGCTCCATTTCGGAACTGGAGCATTTCTCAATCTTCCCGGCTTCTGAATATGTGCTTTCTGAGGAGAGAAAGGCAAGGGGCCTGGCTCGAATCGAGAAGGAAGAAAAGGAGCAGATTAAGAATTTAAAGAAGACCAATAATGATGCAGCTGGTCATTTAAAGAAGACCGTTGAAAAAATTAAGACTGAGATTTCAGATTTTAACTCTACTTCAGGTCTGGATTCTCTGGTGGAGTATTTCTATGGAACCACAGTGGGTTTCCTGGATTATATGCCAGAGGGGACTGCTTACTTTATTGATGAGCCCAAGGCGGTGGCTGCTCGTGCCCAGTCCTACTTTACAGAGTTCTCTCTTTCCATGCAGGGAAGACTTATGGGAGGATATATTCTGCCGGGTCAGGCGGATGTACTTACTTCTGCAGAGGAGACACTGGAAAGACTAGTTGCTGTTAAGCCATTTATGTTCTCGGAATTCTATGTGAAACAGGATTTACTGGGAGAAGTGGCGTCTGTTCGCTATGAATCCAAAGGGATTCAGTCCTATAAGGGTTCCTTTGTGGATCTGGAGAAGGATTTAGAGACCTGGCGTAAGAAGAAATATAAGATTGTGATTATTTCTCCTTCGGCAACTCGTGCCAAGCGATATGTGAATTCCTTTATGGAAGCCGATGTACCAGCTTTCTTCTCCACAAGTCAGTCCAGAGAACTGGCTCCAAAGGAAGTCATGGTTACCACAGGAAGTTTGGAAGAGGGCTTCTTTATTCCAAGTGCTGGCCTTGTGGTTATTGCAGAAGGTGAAATATTAAAGCGCCAGGAACAGAAAAAGAAATATAAGCGATTCCAAGGACAGGCCATTTCCACGCTGGCAGAACTGTCTGTGGGGGATTATGTAGTTCATGAGCATCATGGTATTGGTGTCTATCGTGGTATTTCCCAGGAAACTTCCCAGGGAAGAACCAAGGACTACATTAATATTGATTATGCTGGTGGTTCTAAGCTTTTTGTACCGGTTGAGGATATGGACCGTATTGGTAAATATTCAGACAAGGAAGGAAAAGCACCAAAGCTGAATAATCTGGGTGGGTCTGCATGGCAGAAGACTCGTGCCCGTGTGCAGCAGAATGTGGATGGAGTTGCCAAGGAACTGGTTGAACTCTATGCCATTCGTCAGAACCATAAGGGCTATGCCTTTTCAGAGGATTCTCTCTGGCAGCATGAATTTGAGGAATCCTTCCCATATGATGAAACGCCAGATCAGATGCGTGCCATCACGGATATGAAGAAGGATATGGAAAGCGACAAAATCATGGATCGTCTGATCTGTGGTGACGTTGGTTTTGGTAAAACAGAAGTTGCTATTCGTGCAGCCTTTAAGTGTGCCCAGGATGGCAGACAGGTTGCTTATCTTGTGCCAACCACCATTCTGGCAGAACAGCATTACAATACCTTTATGGAAAGAATGAAGGACTACCCAATTAATGTGCGTATGCTTTCTCGCTTCCATACGGCAAAAGAAAACAGACAGATTATTGAAGGCCTGAAGAATGGATCTGTGGACATTGTTATTGGTACCCACAGACTTCTTTCCAAGGATGTGGGCTTCCATAAGCTGGGACTTTTGATTATCGATGAGGAACAGCGCTTTGGTGTTAAGGCAAAAGAAGCCATTAAGGAAATGAAGAAGACGGTGGATGTACTGACGCTGACAGCTACACCGATTCCAAGAACTCTTCATATGAGTTTGGTGGGTATTCGTGATATGAGCTTACTGGAAGAGGCGCCAATCGATCGTCGTCCAATTCAGACTTATGTTATGGAATATGACCGGGAAATTGTAAAGGAAGCCATCAATCGAGAACTTGCCCGAGATGGACAGGTATTCTATGTATATAACCGTGTAGAAGATATTATGGATATTGAAGGGGCTCTCCAGCAGATGCTGCCAGAGGCTCGTATTGCCTACGCGCATGGAAAAATGAATGAGAAGGAACTTGAGAATATCATGCACGCCTTCATCAATCATGAAATTGATGTACTGGTTTCTACCACCATCATTGAGACAGGCCTGGATATTTCCAATGCCAATACCATTATCATCCACAATGCGGAACGCTTTGGCCTTTCTCAGCTTTATCAGTTAAGAGGCCGTGTGGGCAGATCCGGGCGCAATGCATTTGCATTTATGATGTATCAGCCTGGGGTTCTTTTAAAGGATGTGGCCCAGAAGAGACTGTCAGCCATTCGTGAATTTACAGAGCTGGGATCTGGTTATAAGATTTCCATGCGAGATTTGGAAATTCGTGGTGCGGGAAATGTACTTGGCAAGAGTCAGTCAGGTCATATGGAAGAGGTTGGTTATGACCTTTATGTTAAGATGCTCAATCATGCCATTCGTACCATGAAGGGTGAGAAGATTGAGGAAGAGTTTGAGACAAAGCTGGAAATTCCAGTGGATGCTTATATTCCAGAAACTTATATTAAGAACGAAGGATTGAAACTGGAGTTCTATCGTAAGATTTCTGCCATTGAAAATGAAGAGGATGTGGACGCGGTACTGGCAGAGGCCAAGGACCGTTTTGGTAATATTCCTCATGAACTGGAGCGCCTGGTTAATGTGGCTCTGATGCGTGCTCACGCCCATGATGCTCAGATTGCCATTGTTCGTTTCCATGCCAATAACAGTATGTGTGATTTCCTGATTCTTTCAGGAACCAATGTACGTGTGGAAAAGATTCCAGATTTCTTGGCACAGTACAACAGTAAGAAGGATAAGACTCGTGCCAAGCTTCTTACAGGCAAGATGTCTGGTTTCTCTGTGCGTATTGAGTCTCCTTATCAGGATGAGATGCTTGCAGAAATGGAAAAAGCAGTTAAACTTATTAATGATATGCTTATTGTAAAAGATAGTGGAGCTGAGGATGCAGAAGAGCCTGCAGCTTTGGAAAATAAGAGCGAGTAGAGGGATAAATGATGAAAGGTTCAACTTTTGAAAAAATGAAGACCAGATGCTTTGCAAAGAAAGCTGTGATTGCCACTGCCATGGCAGGCCTTCTTCTTGCATCTTCTGGATGCAGTCTGATGCCAGCTAATAGTCTGGATAAATCAGGCAACACAAATCCATCTACTTCCACAGATGCCTCTACAGAAAGAAAGGGTACAGATACGGTATTCACCTTTGCTGGAGAGAAGGTTTCTTTAGGAGAGATGTATATTTATGCATCTGCAGTAAGAGATCATTATGAAGAGAATTATGGCCAGGGAATCTGGTCCCTGGATGTTTCTGCAGCTCAGGATAAGAGCCTGAGCTTAGAGGATGAAATTCGTGAAAGCGTTGTGCAGGATGTAATTCGCGTCAAAATGTTAAATGCACACGCGGAAGATTATGACATTATGCTTACGGAAGACCAGGCGGAAATGGTGGCCAGTGAGACGGATGCATTTTATTTCAATCTGACAGATCAGCAGATTGAAGACATGCAGCTGGACAGGGAACTGGCTCATGCAGTCTTTACGGAAAATGAGATTGCCAGTCTTGTATACGACAAGATTATTGAGGAGTCCGGTATTGAGGTTTCCGATGAAGAGGCCCAGATGACTACCTTCTACGACCTTTACTTCCCATTCTATCAGGTGGCATCCAATGGAGATGTGAGTGAAATTCCGGATGAGGAAAAGGAAGAGGAACACGAGAGAGCGGTGGAGGCCTATGACCAGCTCACCAATCCTAATAAGGGACAGGGAGCTACAGGAGCAGAGACTTTGATTCAGGCACTGGCTGACAGTTATAGTCTTAAGGACTCTGGTTTCCAGACCATGTCCCCAGGTGAGATTTTGGATGTTTACGGAGCTGACATTGCTGAGGATATTTCAAAACTGGAGGATGGTTCCTATAGCCTTGTTACAGAGTCTGAGTATGGCTATCATATTTTCTACCTGAAGGCTAAGACTGACCGTGCAGCAACAGATGCCAGAAAGGCAGAAATCCTGAAAAACAGAAGAAATGTTTATCTGGAAGGAATCTTCACCAAGTGGCAGAGTGACATGGATTCCACTTTCCTCTATGAGAATGATGTGGACCAGGATGTCTATCAGAAAATCAAATTCTAATGCAAAGAATATTTCCAATCCTGCAAATGAGTTGCGCTGGAAAAGAAAAGAGCCCTGAGTTAAACTCAGAGCTCTTTTTCGGTTTGCGTAGAAAATTGTATTTGCATAGAAAATTTCATTTGCAGCCAATGGCAAAGATAATTTCCCAGGGATGGAAGACTATTTACGTCCAGTAGAACCGAACCCACCTTGGCCACGAACTGTGTCAGATAATTCATCTGCTTCTTCAAAGGCAGCCTGGAGATATGGAGTAATCACCATCTGGGCAATACGTTCATCTGGTTCAATAGTCTGTGCTTCACTACCGTGATTGTGAAGCATAACCATAATTTCTCCGCGGTAATCCGAATCAACAACACCAACCTTATTGGCAGGAGCGAGACCCTTTTTAGAAGCAAGGCCGCTTCTTGCATAGATGAGAGCAACAAGTCCCTCAGGTAATTCCATGGCAAGTCCTGTTTTTACGCAGGCTGTCTGGCCAGGCTGAATTGTAAGAGCTTCATCCATGCAGGCACGAAGGTCTGCGCCAGCTGCATAGGCTGTACCGTAAGTTGGAAGAGTAGCTTTTTCATTTAATTTCTTTATCTTCACTGGACATGTATTGATCATAATATTATTCCTTTCACATGTAAGCGCAGTTCATTTGCATGGGGCAAAGGAAAAGGCTTCTTTCTTCAGATTTTTACATTGTAACATGAGGGGAAAGGAATTGTTAATAGATGGTGAAGAGTGTGTGTAAAAACTGGCAATTATGTGAAAAGGCTTTAATTTTGGGGAATCCTGTGATATTATCGATTGGTTCCTGTGGGATCATACGGGGCAAAATTTGAGGGTAATTTAGAAAGGGTTTTTTTATGAAGCGTATGAAGATGGGCGCTATTCTTGTAGGCGCAATGATTCTTTCTCTCCTTTCAGGATGTGGAAAGTCTGACAATGCAGATGTAGTAAAGGAAATGCAGAAGCAGTACAACAAGTATGTAACACTGGATGAAAGTGCTTATAAGGGTCTTACTTACACAGAAACACATACAGAAGTTACAGAGGATACAATCAATTCGGATATTAGCAACCTTCTTTCGCAGTATGCCAGCCATACTGATGTTACAGATCGTGCAGCAACATGGGGCGATGCGGTAAATATTGACTATGTTGGTTCTGTTGATGGTAAAGAATTTAATGGTGGTTCTACACAGGGTGCAGGCACACAGATCACACTTGGTTCAAGTGGTTACATCGACAACTTCGATGAGCAGATCGTTGGCCATACTCCTGGAGATGCCTTCGATGTAGTTGTAACTTTCCCAGATAACTACGGCGTAGATGATCTGAATGGTAAGGAAGCTACATTCAAGACAACACTGAACTATATTGTTGAAACAACAACTCCAACTTACACAGATGCATTTGTTGCTTCCAACACAGATTATAAGACAACTGATGAATATGAAACTGCAATGCGTAAGAAGCATGAAGAAGAGTACAAGGAATCTGATCTCAATACAGATAAGCAGAACCTTCTTCAGCAGGTAATCGATGCTGCAACAATCACTCAGTATCCAGAAGAGGAAATTAAGCAGCGTGTACAGGAAGTAACGGATTCTATGACTGAAACAGCTCAGGCAAATGGAATTGACCTGGAAACTTACCTTTCACACTATGGTTACACATCTGATACATTCCAGGCAGAAGTAAAGAGCTCTGTTGAGTCTTACATCCGTGAAAAGATGGTTATCTCTAAGATTTCTGAAGAACAGAACATCACAGTAAGTGAAAAAGAAAAGGAAGCTAAGGTTCAGGATCTTCTTGGACAGACAGGTCTTTCTGATGTAGATACACTGAATAAGCAGTATGGATATAAAGATGAAGATTACTACTTCATGGTTCTTGAAGATAAGATCATCGATTTCATCTATACAAATGCTGTAGCAGCTAGTGCAACAGATGCAACTGCAGATGAAGCATCTCCAGTATCAGCAGCAACTCCAGATGCTGAATAAGCGCTAGGGGAGCGGCTTTTGTAGAAAAGTGAGTTAATGAGTAAGTAGAATCCGGAATTTGCTCCTGGCAGATTCCGGATTTTTTATAAAAAAGCAAAAAAGTACTTGCCAAAAAGTAGGTTCTTTGGTAGTATATTTTCTGCATGCGGCTGTGTTGGAATTGGCAGACAAGCTAGATTCAGGTTCTAGTCCGCCTTTCGCGGGTGCGGGTTCAACTCCCGCCAGCCGCACTTCTTTTTTTTTAGAAGTGTATTGATAAGTTTTGAGAAGGGAAAAAACATGGCAGAATACATCAAGCTGACCCAAGAAGGTTTTGATAAACTCATGGCTGAACTGGAAGACCTCAAGGTCAACCGTCGTCGTGAAAATGCAGAGAAGTTAAAGATTGCCCGTGAGCAGGGTGACTTATCAGAAAATGCTGAATATGATGCTGCTAAAGATGAGCAGAGCCAGATTGAAAACAGAATCGCTGAGCTCGAGGAAATCAAAAAGCATCACACAATCGTTGCTGAAAGTACAGATAATACAACAATCCAGATTGGTACAACTGTACATCTGGTAGATGTAAATTCTAAAGAAGAGTACACATTCAAGTTACAGACTTCTACAGAATCTAATATCCTTGAAGGTAGCATCTCAGATGAAAGCCCAGTTGGTGCTGGAATCAGAGGTAAGAAAGTTGGAGACGTTGTAACTGTTATTCCAGTTAACAGTGACAAGGAGTTCCAGTATAAGATTTTAGATTTCCACAAGTAAAGATTTACCGGATATATCCGGAAGCAGGGAATCAGATTGCGAATTACAGCATGTAAGCATGAATAATGCCTGCATGCTGTTTCTGGTATATAAAGAAAAGTTAGGAGCGAATACTATGGCACAGCAGGAAAAGAACTTAAATGAAATCCTCCAGATTCGTCGACAGAAGTTGGCTGATCTGCAGGCTGCAGGGAAGGATCCATTCCAGATTACAAAGTTTGATCAGACACATCATGCTGATGATGTTCGTAACAACATTGATCAGTTAGAGGTTGTAATTGGAACAGATGAAGAAGGAAAGTCAATCATCCCAGAGATGAGCGAAATTCCAGCAGAAAAGATTGTAACACTTGCAGGACGTATCATGTTCAAGCGTGTTATGGGTAAGGCTTCTTTTGCAAATATCCGTGATCGTAAGGGCGATATGCAGATTTATGTTTCTAAGAATGATCTTGGAGAAGAAGCATACGCTGATTTCAAGAAGATGGACGTTGGTGATATCGTTGGTGTTAAGGGCTTTGCCTTCAAGACAAAGACAGGCGAAATCACAGTTCACACAAAGGAACTGACACTTCTTTCTAAGTCACTCCAGACACTTCCAGAGAAGTACCATGGCCTGACAGATAATGATATGCGTTACCGTCAGAGATACCTTGATCTCATCATGAATCAGGATTCTCGTGATGTATTCGTTAAGCGTTCAAAGATGATCCGTGAAATCCGTAACTTCCTGGATGGAAGAGACTTCATGGAAGTTGAGACACCAATGCTTGTTCACAACGCAGGTGGTGCAGCAGCTCGTCCATTCGAGACACATTACAACTCATTGGATGAAGATGTTAAACTTCGTATTTCTCTGGAACTTTACCTGAAGAGACTGATCGTTGGTGGTTTCGAACGTGTATTCGAAATCGGACGTGTATTCCGTAACGAGGGGGTTGATACAAAGCACAACCCTGAGTTCACACTGATGGAACTTTACCAGGCATACACAGACTACAATGGCATGATGGAACTGACAGAGTCTATGTTCCGTTACCTTGCTGAAAAGGTTTGTGGCGGCACATTAATCTACTACGGTGATAAGGAAGCAGGCACAGGTGTTGAAATCGACCTTGGCAAGCCTTTCCGTCGTCTCACTATGGTAGACGCTATTAAGGAATATACAGGAATCGACTTTGACGCAGTTGCAACTGATGAAGAAGCTAAGAAGATTGCTGATGAACATCATATTGAATATGAAGATCGTCATAAGAAGGGCGACATCGTAAACCTCTTCTTTGACGAGTTCTGTGAAGACAAGATGATCCAGCCTACATTCATCATGGATCACCCAATTGAAATTTCTCCACTGACAAAGAAGAAGCCATCAGATCCTAGCAAGGTAGAGCGTTTCGAGCTTTACATCAATGGCTGGGAAATGTGTAATGCTTACTCTGAGCTTAATGATCCTATCGATCAGAGAGAACGTTTCGCAGCTCAGGATGCACTTGCTGATGCAGGTGATGAAGAAGCTAACCACACAGATGAAGACTTCCTGAACGCTATGGAAGTTGGTATGCCTCCTACAGGTGGTATCGGATACGGTCTTGACCGTCTTACAATGCTTCTTACAAACTCTATGGCTATCCGTGACGTAATTCTCTTCCCCACACTGAAGTCCTTAGATGGTGTAAATAAGAAAAATGATGTAAATAATACAGCTTCTGAAGCACCTGAAAAAAATGTAAAAACTGAGTCTGAAAAGATTGATTTTTCTAAGGTAAAGGTAGAGCCTT
>Ga0129311_1001871_pt1 | contig 13949 bp, 15 predicted proteins | sample Go1ome_FD_94435 | JGI IMG/M metagenome (GOLD analysis project Ga0129311, IMG submission 94435) | Western lowland gorrila individual fecal microbial communities from Wisconsin, USA - Go1022B metagenome | ecosystem: Host-associated > Mammals > Digestive system > Large intestine > Fecal | place... | reverse complement strand
TTTTCAGATATCTATAGAAAAAACGTGCAGAGCGAAGGGCTGCGCAACAAAACAGGATTAACTATAGATATCTGAAAAGAAAGAAGTTCTGGATGGTATGGCTGGAACGGTTTATTGTTGTGTTTTTGATTATTGGTATGGGAAGCTTCGGGTATTTTTATTATATTTTAAATCAGTCAAAGAATCATGCTGAACAGGAAATGAGCGATGTACAGGAAAGTATCGAGAGATATACTACAAGTCGTTACGAGCAAATGACGGAGATGGGGATTAAAGCTGGAAAAGCCTTTGATGAACAGTTGGGTGCATTTTTGTATCGTGTGATTCCAATAAGAGAGTATTACGGGCTGTTTGATGGCGTATCTGCGGCTGCTTCTGTCATTTATAGTGATGAGGGAGAAATGATTATTGACAGTAGTCCGAAATATTATCTTGTGGGTGACCGATATGAGCAGATAGGGGAAAAAGAGGAGCAGGTGACGCTTATCTTAAATGATTCCTATTATGTATGTGCACAGGAGTTGCCGGATGAGTTCCTTCAAGATTACATGACATATTCCGTATATTCAGATTATGAAAATGGAGATAGGATGGAATTTGGAAATTTTTATCTGGATAATGACAGTAGGCAGTTTTATTTCAGCACGGTTACTTGTTATGAGCATTGGAATGTGGTGAAAACATATGATTTTACGCCAGAGCATGTGGAAGGAATGGAAACTGTACGTGGAAATTACAAGGATTTGGTGCGGGAAGGGACACACTATTATCCCGTTCTTGGCTCAAGAACACCAGAGATTCCTAAACTATTGGAGGAGGCAAACGGTGTATATAACAAATTTAAGAAGGATAGCAGGTTAAGTGGTGCTTGGGTGACAACAGAGCGTGGACTATTTTCATTCACAAAGGCGATGTATTCTGTTGTGGAAATGCAGGATAGCAATAACGATAATACAAGATATACCATCGTAACTGCATATAAGTATGATTTCTTCCAAAAATACCGTAGCTTCACACTTAAGCTTGTAAGCGGCCTTTTACTTGCCATACTAATCATCAGCTCCTTATGGGCGAGGTTTACATATGTGCGGCTTAAGGCAAGATATGAGCTTGAGGACTATCAGCGAAGCCTAACAAATGCAATGGCACACGATTTGAAAAGCCCGCTGATGATATTATCGGGTATGGCAGAGAATCTGAAGGAAAATGTGCATACGGAAAAGCGTGAGTACTATGCAGATGAAATGCTAAAGAATATTGCAGATATGAACCACATGATAGAGCAGTCGCTAGGTTTCTCGAAGCTTAGCCAGACCGGTAAAATTGACAGAAAGACAGATGTAGATATGCGTGCGCAGACTGAGAATCTGGTTCGTAAATACAAGGAGCTTTCGGAGGCACATGAGCAGCATATTTCTGTGACAGGAGAGGGGACAATGCGCGGCAATGAGGCAATGCTCAGGCAGCTCGCAGACAATCTTCTTCAAAATGCAATTTTACATGGTGAGGAAGGCGGACAGATAGAAATTACAGTAGGTAAAGGCACATATCAGATACAAAACACTTACACTGGACTGCTTACGACAGAGGACGCAAAGAAGCTTTTAAAACCATATACCAAGGAAGAAAACCGTAAACGGACAGGCGGACATGGACTTGGTTTGTCAATAGTAAATGAAATCGTGAAGCTTCATGGCGGAAAAATACATTTGAAGGTGACGGACAATACATTTGAGGTAAGTGTCAAGATTTAAAGATAGATAGGGAATACAGATGGGGGGATGCATATGAGGGGGTTATTCAGACATTTATCAACGTGGCTTTTGCTTGTAGGGATAGCAGTATCTTTTTTTGCCTTTTTAAATGCAGCCTCCATTTATCAGCAGGTGGAGTATGCAATCAGCGAAGTAAATGCATACAACTACAAATATATGTACAGCATCAGTCTTTTGAACACGTCGGATGGTGAAAAGGTAATAGAAAAGCTTAAGAAACTACCTGGTAATATTATTGTAACAGGGGCGTATGTTTACTTAGATTCGTTGGAACAGTATCAGGAATGTGAAGTAATAATCAAACAGGCAGAACCATTGCCATATATGGTAAAAGTGACGAATGAGGCTGGTGAGATATATGTCGGTAAAGAAATGCTGGAGCAGTGTATTACTGAAAATGGGGAGTATTATATCTCGATAGATGGGAATAAGCTTTTGGTGGCAGGGGTTATAGAAAGCAAGAAAACAGATGTCTTGAATTATAAACTCCTGTTTCGGGAAAATTCGGAGATGGCAGAGCAATTAACTAAGTCAGATGCTTTTTCGATGGAATGTAATTCCAACTATACAGATATGAAGCAGGAGATTTCTGATTTCTGTAAGGAAATGCATGCCGAGTATAGCAGCATCTCAGAGCGATACATAGAAGTTGGCAGTCAAAATGCAGATGAGAAGTTTTATAATACAATAACTTTTTTTGCAATCGTAAATTGCATTGTAATATCGGAGTTCTGGATTTTGCGAAGGAAAAAGGAAGTGCTTATACGGAAAATATTTGGATATTCGGACTTGAAATTGTTTTTCCTTTTTTACAGACAGATGCTTTTAGTATCTTCGAGTGCGGTGGTTGCAGTTCTGTTAATTGAGGCTTGCCTTTCGCGTTTTGCTTTAATTGACATTTCAATCGATATACAAAAAGCTGTAGTCTCTGTGCTGTTTGTGGTTTTGGTATCATTTGTATTGGTTCTGACACCAGTTTACAAAGCTGCCAAATTCACGATTGATAAGGAGGCGATTTGATATGCAAATTAGATTTCTGCTCCGAAAGGCAACAGAATATGTTTTCAGGCGTAAGCTTAATTTTCTTCTTACAACCTTAGTGATTGCAACTGCTTTATATATGTTGTGCAACGTGTTTTTTATGTCAGCAAAGTCAACTTATTATATCTATGAGACCAAACAGGTATTTTCTGATACGGATTTTGTCAATCTGAATATTCTTATGGCAGAGCAGGACAGTGCAGGGTATTACGATAACGTAGAATGGTTTATCCATAAGTTAGATGAAGAATACGGCGAAAATGCTGGAAAATATATGTTCCTTCCTGTCAACTATATACAAGACGGAATGGAGAAAAGAGAAAATACATTATATATAGATGATGATTTATTTAATCTGTGTCGGGTGTCCTTCCATGAAGAAATAAACCATGCAGATGATAAAAATATGCTCTATGGATATGTCTGTAAGGATAAGCTGGGGGATATTCCAGTTGGGACGATTTTAGAAAATGCTAATCTTGGAACGAAGACGATGGTGGTAGGATATTTTGAAAAAGGAGAAAAATGGTCATCTAACCTGTTGTTTCACTCACAGGAAGCCGTCGTTTGTCTGGATGATTACATAGTTTCAGTTATGGATGAAGCATATTTTGAGGCGAGTTCGATGTTTTATACAAATGTGTATAATTCGGTCTATGTAAGATTGACACAGGGTGAGCATGCGGAAACTCTAAAAAAGGAGATAAAGAAGCTTGCAAATGAATGTGGCATAAAATGTTATGTAAATACGATGGATGATTTGGTCGCAGAACAAAAGAAGGAAAATGCAGATTTGTGGAGAGCAATTGGAATCATGCTGTGTTTTGCAGTATTTGTTGCCATGATTGGTGTAGGAGCAGCTTTCTTGTCGGATGTGCTTTGCTGGCAAAAGGAGCTTGCCATTATGCATGTCTATGGGGTTTCAGAAGGTTCCCTTTTTTGGATGATAGTATTTGAAAATTTACTGAAAGCAATATTGGGCGTTAGTATAGCGTTTAGTCTGTTTGCACACAGTCTTAATCAGGAAGATAAAATGATTTATCTTCAAAGAGTAGTTCCCAAATTGTTTATAGGTGTGGTGTTATTTATCATTTGTGCATCTTATATTGCATTTAGGACAATCTGGCACAGAAGGGTTATGACGATTATAGGGGAGGCACGCTTATGATACAATTGGAAAACATTAGTAAGGTTTACGAGGGAGATACATATAAGATTCAGGCATTGCAGGACATCACACTTACGATTGAGAAAGGAGAATTTGTATCTATAATGGGACGAAGCGGTTCTGGTAAGACAACGCTTCTTAATATTATAGGCTTTTTAGATACAGCAACCAGCGGATTTTTTAAGTTTGGTGAGAAGGATGTGTCACATATTTCAAGCAAAAAGCTATGGAAATTCAGGCGGGAAAACATAGGCTTTGTATTTCAGAATTTTGCATTAATAGACCATAACACAGTTTTGGAAAATGTTGTATTGCCATTGCAGGCGATGAATGTATCTGGAAAAGAGGCATTGAAAAAGGCAAATATATTGCTGGAGCGGATGGGAATAGCAGATATGAAACACAAATATCCAATTCAGATATCAGGTGGTCAGAAGCAGCGTGTTGCGATTGCACGAGCCTTGGTTGCAAATCCTCCAATCATATTGGCAGATGAACCGACAGGGGCTCTGGATGTAGGTACAGCAGAAGAAATCATGCAGATTTTTCGGGAAATCAATGAACAGGGAAAGACGGTAGTAATTGTAACACATGATGACAAAATAGCGGCAAAGACAAAGCGTTTGATACGGTTGGAAACAGCAAAAATTGTGGAAGATAAGAAATTGTAAGTCAGGGGGAAAGGTCTATGAAAAAGAAGATAATTATATTGTTGGCAACAGTTGTTCTGTTTGCCTTAGCAGGTATATATCTTTCAGGAAAAGAAAAATGGGGTGAGGGGATGGAATTGTATGGAACACTGAATGTGATGCAAAATGATGAGCAGCTAACCTCAAATGATGGGGATGCCATATATGAGGTGTCAGAGAAAAAAGATATTAAGGTTTCAAATGAATTTCATATTTATAAAGGCACAGTGTCGTTATATATCTATTTTAATGATAAACTGATATGCCAAAAGGATATGGAAGAAGGCAATTATGTATTTGATGCAGACCCCATTATCAATTCTAAAGGCGTAATCCATATAAAATATACTGCATCGGATGATGTGGACGGTTCTTATTCAGTTCATGTAAAAACGAGAGGGAGAAGATGGAGCAAGGTACTTAATAAATAAGCAAGGCTTATTTAGAAGGCAGGCATTTTCCATCATAAACGCAAGTTGGTTCTTTACCGGCAATCATAGTCACCATGTATCCATTTTTAGCAAAATTAAGAGCGACAAGTCTGCCATCAGCTGTATGAAAAATTTGGATAATTACATCCTTTGAACAGGGATTAGCCCCTAAATAATTGCTTGGTGTACTGTTTCCCGTGGGAATTTGTCCACTGCCAAATGTATAACGAGGATTTGCATTTTTGTCTGCACTTTCTAAATAAATCAATACCTGTTTTGCAATTCGCCTGCTAGAAGTACCAGCTTCCGTGGTATCGTTAGGTCTTTTTTGCAAAGCTCCTAAAGCACCATTTGATATTCGACCAAGCTTAGTCTTTTGTACACCATCAATTGTGCTTGTGAACTTACAAGATGATTTAAAGCTTTCCGGATGTAGGGCATAACATTCTGCAAGAGCTGCCTGCGATGCTGTCCAAACTTCCTTGGCTTCTGATATTATAACCTGTTTTTTTGAATTATCTATATGTCCTAGCAGAGCAGGAATAAGTATTGCTGAAAGAATTGCCAATATAACAATTACTACAATAAGTTCCACTAGTGTAAAACCACGGTTTTTTAAGGATTTTATTTCAATCACCTTCTTAGCATAAAAATTTATTTACATGATAACTTATATGTTAAATTTGGTCAATAAAAATGCCACCAATAAGGTGGTAATTTTTATTGACCAATGTGTTATATTATATATATAACCATTTATACAGAAGTACAAAACGATTCGATAATAGTCATAATAATAACAAGTCCAAATACAATTATTACATCTAGCAATATGATGCCAAGAATATGTATAGATTTTTTTTCATAATTACATAAAGGCATTAATTTCTGAATATTTAGGTAATTAAATGCAGATGCGATGATTAAAAGCAGCATAACAAGTGCTGTCACTCGTTCAATCCATAAAGATACACCATATGTGTCTTTAACTTTCATTGATAAACTAAGCCATATAATAGCGATATATGAAATGGCAGCAAGTAATATTTTCCAAGGCGTTTTGGAACGAAAACCGGGTGGAATATATTTTGTATAATTTCGGTTGCCTTTAAGATTCAAGCTGGTTTTATCTGGAAATTCATTTGTTGATAACAACGCCTCTTGGAGCTCGTTAATATTTTTATAACGCTCGGAGGGATTCATCTGCGTGCTTTTTGCGATTACGTTATCAATGGAGGCGGTGTGACAGTCGGAAACATCAGCTATCTCTTTTAGTATTATGCCTAGAGAGTATATATCTGTCTGAGCAGATGATTGTCCGAAACCATATTGTTCAGGTGCAGCATACCCCTGTGTTCCAAGAAGAATCGTATCTACATTTTTTTCTGTTGAATAATATTTGGCGGCATTGAAGTCAAGCAACACAGCCTTGTTGTAGCTTGTTATTATGATGTTAGATGGTTTGATGTCTCGATGAATAATAGCAGGATTGCAACTGTGTAACTGCTTAAGAATATTACACAAATCATGCATATAACTGTATAAAGCAGAGATTGATATTTCCGTATTATTAATTTTATCCTGAAGAGAGACACCGGATATATATTCTTCTATGACAGTAAGTTTGTTGTCTTCTTCATAATAATTGATGATTTTTGGAGTCCCTGTTATATGGTTATTGTATAGATAGTTATAGACATCAATATTATAGATGTCAAGAACCTTTTTTATTGCAATATTTTTGGTTTCCTGATGTTGAACCAAATATATGTGATGAGGTTCATTAATTACCGCTATTGTTTTATAATAAGAAATGGCAAGACGATGATTGATATCCATATGTATATCCTTTCTGTAAAATGTTAGTATATAATCTGGACTGTCGTCCTACTTGTTTATTATAGCAGATTGGAGAGTAGAATGAACGAAAAAAATACAAAAGAATTAAATGCTGTTTTAGGAAAAACCCATATATCTGATTTTGAAAAATATTGTGCAGATAACAAAGAAAGTATGATTGATAATAAAGAATCATTTTATATATATGTAAAGGATTTATTAAAGAAAAAGGGATTGACACAACAGCTGGTATTTTTGAAGGCTGATATTCCTGAACGCTATGGCTATAAACTTCTCTCTGGTGAAAAAAATACCAGACAGCGAGATATTATTTTGCGGATTTGTTATGCTGCAAATTTTAGTTTGGAGGAAACACAAAGAGCATTAAGAAAATATGAAATGGCAGAATTGTATGCAAAGATTCCAAGAGATGCATTTTTGATGATAGCCTTTAATGAGAGACCGGGGAGTATTCTTGACATAAATGAACTGTTAAGTAAAAAAGGGTTTCCGCCACTTAGAACAAGCGGTATTCAGGATTAAACTTACCACCTCTACAGGGGGAACAAAATAGAATAAAATATGAGATAATTTCCGTCAGGAGGTATAAGAAACTACATAATACTAACATTATATCTACAGGAAAGAGGAGGAAGAATAATGAAAACATGGAAGTTAGTATCGGGTATTTTATCAATGGTTTTGTTTGCTCTTGTGGCATTCCAGTCATGTGCAGCCGGGGTTGCTAATTCACTGGAAGCAAATGGTGAAACTTCAGGCTCAGCAGGTATCTTAGTTGCGATACTTATGCTTGCAGGTGGAATTGTATCAGTAGCGACAAGAAAATCTGAAAAAAAGGGCGGAAATATCGCTTTGATTATTCTGTTTGGCCTTGCTGCATTGATAGGATTTACAGGCTTTGGCAATTTTTCAGATTTGGCAATCTGGTCAGGTTGGTGTCTGATAAATGCAGTGGTTGCGGTAATTGCAATAATAACAAATAAGTAATAAAAAGAATAGCCCCGTTTATGTAATACCTGTTCCTTAAACATATATTACATAAGTAGGGCTATAAATCTTTTATGCTATGTGGAATACATCTATTAAAAATATAAGTGCGAGTCCATAGTAGGTCACAACTGCAACTAAATCGTTGATGGTTGTGATAAGTGGTCCTGACGCAACAGCAGGATCAATTTTAATCTTATGAAAGAACATAGGGATTAATGTTCCTACCATACTTGATATTAGCATAGCTACAATAAGAGATGCACCTACACATCCTGATATGAGAAATGCATATCCCCATGTATATCCCTTGAATATATGGATGTAAATGCCGAGAAATGCCAATGCCATAATTCCAAGAATAGCTCCATTTGTAAGACCAATCTTCAGCTCCTTGATAAGCAGCTTTAACTTCATTTTACCGGTCAGATTTTCGTCCATGAGAACTCTGATGGTAACAGCAAGTGACTGCGTGCCGACATTTCCTGCCATGTCAAGCACAAGAGACTGAAAGCATATTACAATCGGCAATACAGCTACAACTGTTTCAAATATTCCTACAACAGAAGATACAGCCATTCCTAAGAAGAGCAGTATGATAAGCCATGGAAGTCTTTTCTTCATACTGTCTATGGTTGTTTCATTTAAATCCTCTTCAGCAGTAAGACCAGCAAGCTTTGCATAATCCTCACCCATCTCATTATCGACAAGCTCGATTATATCCTCTGACGTAATTACACCAAGGATAGTGCCATCATCCATAAGAACAGGGATGGAGTCCTCCGAGTATTCAACTATTCTGTCGATACAGTCGTCTATCTTGGCATGGTCTAGTACATATGGGTAGGAGTGTATGATAATATCATCAAGGCTATCGTGTTCTCTGGCAACTATCAAATCCTTCAAGTCAATAGCACCGAAGAATTTCTCATTTTTATCAACTACATAAATTGTGGAAATATTGTCATTTTCACCAGCTTGCTTAACTAATTCACCCATTGCCTGACGGATAGTTAAGTTATTATGTATACATATATAGTTGGTAGTCATACAGCTGCCAATTTCTTCCTCATCATAAGAGAGAAGCATTTTTACTTTATTTCTTGAAGAAAAATCAAGTCGTTTAACAATCTCACGTTTTTTCTCGTCATCTAAATCTCCGAGTACGTCAACTGCATCATCGGAATCCATGAGAGATATAACCTTTGCAGCACTGTCTATTGACAATTCATTGAAGAAAAGCTCAGTGTCATCCGAATATGGGAGTATTTCTGCAATGCGCTGTGCTCCAAGTATGTTGTATAGATTTTTTCTTTCATTGGGCGTGAGCCTCACAAGGGTTTCAGCTATGTCGCTGTTATGATAATTAGATAATTTATCTATAAGGCTTTGCTCGTCAATGTCACTTCTGATTAATGTAACAAGCTCTTCAATATAGTCTTTTTCTTTGAATAATGTCTTGTTCATAATGCCCTCCTGAATGTATTTATATCGTATGAATATACGGTGAATAAAGGGCACTATAATTAAATACAGCTATGAGATAATTACAGATAGTTGTATTGCTATATGCCTATATAAAACACCGTTATGGCTACTTCGCCCATGACTATCACAACTATCCATATTCTCACCTCCGTAATATTTATTGTAAACATACTCATATATAATAACATTACATGAATGCCATTTCAAGAAAATACATTATATTTAACATTTTTCCTATATTTACACTGAAAATTTACACGATAGTAACATTTAACGTGCGTTAAATTAGTGGTATAAAATTCATAACTGTGTTATTATATTTATATTATATATGGGCACTTTTTGACAAATTAAGATTGTATCGGGGAGAATGGTATGGATATAATGCAGACCATGAATAACATGGAACAGCTTCGTAAAAAATGTGTTATAAGCAAGGTTGCGGGAATTGCTCTTACAGTATTTGGTACATTTTTGTTATGTACTATGAGATTTAATTATGAAATTGTATTTTTTATAATTGCATTGATACTTATGCTTACTGGTGTTGCGGTAATGAAGTTTTTTGATAAAGAGAAAAAGCAATTTCAGTTTCTATATAAAAATACCTTTGCAAAGGGTGTGCTTGACAGTATATTTTCTGATGTTGTATGTAATTGGGAAATTGGTTTTCATCCACAACAGATTGAGGGAATCGGATTAATTAGGATGGGAAATAGAATCCATTCAGAAGATTATGTGAGTGGTACTTATCAGGGTGTTAAGTTTGAACAGGCAGATGTTGTTGTAAAGCATGTTGTACGTACAGGAAAGAGCACACACACATATACATACTTTGAGGGGAGAGTATTCTCATTTGACTTTCCTAAGACTGATTACTGGTCTGTGGCAGTTTTCTCAAAATCATTTACATACAGTGGTGCATTGCAGAATTTACGACATGATAAGGTCGAGATGGAGAGCAAGGAATTTAACAGGAATTTTATAGTTAGAGCAATGAGACCTGTAGATGCCTTTTATGTTCTTAAGCCGCAGGTTATGGAGTGCATAAGTAATTTATATAGTCATTATGGCAATGTGGCAATAAGATATGTTGGTGGCAAGATGTATGTTGCTATTAATTTAGCCGGAAATGCGTTTGATGGCGATATATATAAGAAGATTATATATGCAGAGGAGGTAGATAAGATTAGACGTGACTGTAGTGTAATAATAGATGTAATACAAAGCCTGAATGTATAGGAGAGGAGAAAATTATGGAGATAGCAGTAGTAATAATAGTAATAGTTGTAGTTATAGCAATATGGTACATAGGTGTTTCAAACAGTATTAAGACAGCAGAGTTAAAAATTAATGAGGCTGAGTCTGGTATAGATGTAGCTTTAACAAAGAGATATGATGTTCTTACCAAGATGCTTGATACTGTAAAGGGATATCAGAAGTATGAGCAGTCAGTGCTTACAGAGATTGTCAAGCTTAGAAGTGGAATGACAATGGCAGAGAAGAATCTTGCTAACAGCTCTATGGATAAGCTTACAAAGGACATCAATATTTTAGCTGAGAATTATCCTGAGCTTCGGTCAAATAACAACTTTGTGGAGCTTCAGAAGGCTATCGTGGAGGTAGAGGAGCATTTACAGGCAGCAAGACGATTATATAATGCAAATGTAAATTCATATAACTCTAAGATAATAGTATTCCCTAACAGCATTGTAGCTAAAAATATGAATGCAGTTAAGAAGGATTACTTTGAGGCTGAGGATATAAAGAGACAGGATGTCAAGATGGAGTTTTAAATAATGCAGTCATATAGAGAGTATGATATAGAAAATGAAGCAGAACAATATGAGAAGTTTATTCCTATTGTCACGATATTGATTATCGCGGCTAACGTAATTGCTGCAATGCTGTATGCGGGTACAGATAATTATTTTGAGGTTGGTGGAATTAATTACGAATATATTAAGGTTAATCACGAGTATCGTCGGTTGATTTCATATATGTTTCTGCATAAGGACATAGACCATCTGTTTGGAAATATGCTTGCACTGTTTTTGTTTGGAAAGCTAGTAGAACAAAAGCTTGGTTCTCTGCGTATGGCAATTTTGTATTTTGCGTCAGGCATAGGGGCGGGATATTTCTCAATGGAGATGTCACATATTATGCATCCTGACAGTGTGAGATATTCAGCAGGTGCATCAGGTGCAGTTTTTGGTATTATTTGTGCCGCAGTATTTTTACGTATTGTTGGGCAGCATGGCAGGGATACTGAAAAGGGTAAGGGCATAGGTATGCTTTGGTCGATTGCACTTGTTGTTATATATGCCTCTTATTCTTCTGGGGCCAATGTTGACATTTATGGTCATATTGGTGGTGCTATTGTCGGTGGAATCCTGGCACTTATTTTGAATATTAAAAAATGGGAGACCTTCGAGGAAAGTACATTCTGTAAAGCACTGACAATCGTATTAACTGTATTTTTGTGCATAGTTGGTATAGGTGAAGCACATATTGGCAGAGGTCAGGCTTCCCTGAATGACAAAAGAGTGGAATACATCAAGGAACAGCCGGTTATTGGCAATGAATCAAAAAAATATGGAGAAGTACTTGAAAAACATTGTGTTAATGCAAAATGGGACTCATTCATATCTGAGCAGGAAAAACAGGTTGTTGATTTCACAGGAACAACATATTATCATGGAAGTGTAAAGAATGTTAATATACAGTTTTTGGTTTCTGGAGATTGTGAAGCATATCAGCTTTCATATTTTGGCTTTGATGATAGTCCGGGGACGTGGAATCAGGTATATGATTACTTTGATTCAATATGCCGAGAGTAGGGTATAAATATAAAAATAACCATAGGCACACGCCTATGGTTATTTTTATGAGTGTTTATCTCATCTTCTATAACACCTTCGACAGAAAATCCTTAAGTCGTGGATTCTTCGGATTGCTGAAGAATTCTTCCGGTGTTGCTTCTTCAAGAATCTGTCCATCATCGATGAATACCACCTTGTTGGCAACCTCTCTGGCAAAGCCCATCTCATGTGTAACTACAATCATTGTCATGCCTTCATTGGCAAGCTCCTTCATAAGGTCTAAAACCTCACCAACCATCTCAGGATCTAAGGCTGATGTCGGCTCATCAAAGAGAATAACATCAGGATTCATGGCAAGGGATCTTACTATAGCAACTCTTTGCTTCTGACCACCAGACAGGGTAGAAGGATAAACATCTGCCTTATCCTCAAGACCAATTCTGTTGAGAAGCTCTAATGCCTGCTCCTTTGCCTCTTTTACTATCTCGGATTTAGATGTTGTTATGTCTATTTTATCCTGTTTTTCCTTGCGGAATAAGTTGGTGATAGGAAGGAAGAAGTTGTGTCTTTTTGCCTTCTTCAAGTCCTGACAGCGAACATATACAGGTGCGAGCATAATATTCTGTATTACAGTTTTGTTGTTATACAGATTGAAGTGCTGGAACACCATACCCATATGACGACGGTGTATGTTAATATCAACCTTAGGATCTGCAATATCAACACCATTGAATATTATCTGACCGCCTGTTGGATCTTCCATACAATTCAAACAACGGAGAAATGTACTTTTTCCAGAGCCCGATGGACCAATTACGACCATTATATCGCCCTTGTCGATAGTGATATTGATGCCCTTTAAGACTTCGTTATCACCGAAATGTTTTTCAAGATTAATGACGTCTATCACTCTTTCTCAGGCTCCTTTCCATTATTTTTATTCCAATGCTGATTAATAACACAAGGAAAATATATATAAATGCCATAACCAGATATGGAATCATAAATTCGTAGCTGTTACTTCCTATATAATTGAAAGCAACATATAGGTCAGTTGCACCTACAAAGCTTACAACAGAGGTCTCTTTGATAAGAGAAATAAATTCATTTCCGAGAGTTGGCAATATGTTCTTTACTGCCTGTGGTATAACTATCATACGCATGGTAGTAGCGAAGCTTAAGCCTACAGCACGTCCTCCCTCCATCTGTCCGGAATCAACAGACATGATACCACTTCTCATAATTTCGGAAATGTAAGCACCGCTATTTAAACCAAATACAAGCATAGCTACCTTAACGCCTGTCATGTGTGCATTCATCAGAGGCAGAAGCACATAATAGAATACAAGGAGCTGTACAACCATAGGTGTTCCACGGAATAAGCCGACATAGAAGCGGCATATGGTATTTAAAATACGAGGCAGACGCTTGTACTTAGGGATAACCCTGACTGTAGCGATAAGAGTTCCTATTATAATACCTATAATTAAGCCCCATATGGCAATGGTAAGAGTGTTCTTAAGTCCCTCAAGAACCTTCACATATCCTTTGTTATCAATGAATATTTCTATGAATTTCTGTATTTTATTCGATATATCTCCCATGAAATATCCTTTCAAAATTACTGCATCTCATTTATGGCATTTGTAATGCTTGTAGCAGGAGCAGAATCAATTACAACATAGTTT
>Ga0129311_1001870_pt1 | contig 13952 bp, 6 predicted proteins | sample Go1ome_FD_94435 | JGI IMG/M metagenome (GOLD analysis project Ga0129311, IMG submission 94435) | Western lowland gorrila individual fecal microbial communities from Wisconsin, USA - Go1022B metagenome | ecosystem: Host-associated > Mammals > Digestive system > Large intestine > Fecal | place... | reverse complement strand
CAGCTTACGGTTAAGCTCGTTGTCCATCAGATACCAGTCAAGCTCGCCCTTGGAATCCCACTCATGCCACTGACCTATCTCCGGTCCCATAAAGAGGAGCTTCTTGCCCGGATGGGTAAGCATATACGAATAAAAACCTCTCAGACAGGTAAGCTGATTCTCATATTCACCCGGCATCTTATTTACCAGGGATCCCTTCATATGTACGACCTCATCATGTGACATAGGCAGGATGAAGTTCTCTGTAAACGCATACATCAAAGAGAAGGTAATATCGTTATGATTATCTTTGCGGAAGAACGGATCCATCTTGAGATAATGACACATATTGTTCATCCATCCCATATTCCACTTGAAGTTGAAACCAAGTCCTCCCACATCCGTAGGCTTTGATACCAACGGCCATGCCGTTGATTCCTCGGCTATCATAAGTACATCCGGATCCACAGAAAATGCCATCTTGTTAAGAGTCCGTAGGAACTCTATAGCCTCAAGATTCTCATGTCCGCCATGCTTGTTCGGAGTCCATCTGCCGTCACTTCTGTCGTAATCCAGGTACAGCATGGAAGCAACCGCATCAACTCTGAGTCCGTCCAAATGGAATTCCTCAAGCCAGTATCTCGCCGACGAGCATAAGAAAGAAACCACTTCAGGTCTTCCGAAATCAAACACTCTCGTTCCCCAGGATTCGTGCTCACGTTTATTCGGATCCGCATATTCATAGCAGCTTGATCCGTCAAAATCTATAAGTCCGAACTCATCCTTACAAAAATGCGACGGAACCCAGTCGAGTATGACCCTTAATCCCGCTTTATGCAGAGTATCTATCATGTATTTGAAATCATCCGGTGTACCGTATCTTGAAGTGGGCGCAAAATATCCCGTGCACTGATAGCCCCAGGAATCATCAAGAGGATATTCTGTAAGAGGCATAAGCTCCACTGCATTAAAGCCCATATCTTTGACATATTCGGCTAGTTCTGTTCCGAAGCTCCTGTAATCATAGAAGTCTCCGTTGCTCCTCTTTCTCCACGAGCCGAGATGAACCTCATAGATATTGAGCGGACCGTCATACAAGCCACGTTTCCTGCGGGAACTGCGAAACTCTCCGTCCGTCCAGTTAAATCCCTCAAGCTCATAGAGCTTACTGCCGCTTGCAGGTCTGGTCTCAGCATGAGTTGCATAAGGATCTGCCTTAAAATGAATGCTGCCGTCTGCTGACTCTACGGCATACTTATAGATATCATATCTGTTAAGCCCGGGGACAAACAGCTCCCAGATACCGAGCTCGTTATTCATTAGATGTGTTCCGGGTGTCCACCCGTTAAAATCTCCGACTACAGAAACTTTCCTTGCATTGGGCGCCCATACCCGGAATACCCAACCGGATTCCTCTCCGCGCTTTGTCTTATGCGCGCCGAAATACTTCCATCCATCGGTAAGCTTTCCCGCTCTGAAATCAACTGCCCATTTTTCAGCCATATTATAAAAACTCCATAAATTTTCTGTAAAGACGAAAAGTACGTATTTTAGCTGATTTTTACAAAAACTTTGGTGCCATTCATCTCTATTTAATACATATTATACAACACTTTATATTAGCTGTCACTTACGAGCAATATAAAAACAAAGCTTGAACAAAACGGGATATTTCATGACAAAAATCCGTCTGTTCAAGCTTAAAATGTATCTTAGCGGACAAAACTCCGGCACATATTCCGTAATCTATCTGCAATCATTCAATGTATAAAATCATGTGCACAGTACTTAATACCTTCTGGGCACTATATCCTTGTAGCCGTGCGCCCTGTACTTCGGGAAACAACATTCCCTTGCTTCCTCATTACGTCCCTGCATCCACAATACATAGGCTCTCGGTACATCTGCTCCCGCAATATGTGAAAAAGGATAGCCGCCTCCGAATCTTCCGTTGATATCTATGATCTGCGGTTTTCCGCCTGCGTCCATAATAACATCCATATCCGTAAGACCCTTGGGTCCGAAAGCTTCAGCAAAGCTTGCACCCAGCTCCGTAAGTACTGTATATTCCGGATCCGAGTCATTAAGTACTATGGCTTCATCCGTTTCTCCTGAGCGCATTGCAAATTTCTTTCTTACTATCGTATTGACATAATTGCCGTCAAGATCCGATATAACATCAAGACCGTACTCCGTTCCGACAAGTGCCTTCTGTATCATTACGGCATTTTCGGCATTTACGGCACCCGACTCAAATCTTAGATAACTATCCTTAACTTCACGGCTGCACATACTGTAAGCACCCTTAAGCTCAATATCATTCGCCGCCTTATATACTCCGAGCGAGCCCATTCCGAATCGAGGTTTCACTATAATAGGATATTCACTTATCTCATCCGGCGAAAGGAAGCTGTCCGGAACGCCGAAACCATGCTCCGCAAGTCTTAAGCTCATCTTGTATTTATCACTGCAAATGTCGTAAAAGTCGGAATCAGACATAGCAAGTCTCGTGCCCACTGCTTCAAACTCTGCTCTGTGCCGGCTTAGTACAGGCATATCTATATCAAAAAAGGAGACCAGCAGGCTTATCTCAAGTTCCCTGCACTGCTTAAGCAGAAAAGGAATATACTCATCGAAATATATCATAGGGGTAATGATATGGCCGTCCGCACACAAAAGCGCCGGACTATTCTGAGAATTGGCTGCATATACCCTTCCTTCGGTTCCCAGAGCCTTCTTAAAATATTCGACCAGATATGTTCTTCTACCTGCACTTGTCAGTAATATATTCACCGTTTGACCATCCTTACTCTAAATCATTGATCCTTAAAACTATACAACATAAATAATATAAAGAACAGTCCCGCAAAAGCGGGACTGTCCGATAAGACATTATTATATGTAATTCCGAGAGATTACTCTGCGTCGTACATCTTAACAAGATCCTCAAGGTGCTTACGCTGAGCCTTTGCATTTGCAAGGTTTCTCTGCTGAAGCTCCTCAGCTCTTGCCTTATCCTTAAGAGCAAGTGATGAATAACGAACCTCACCGTTAAGGAACTCGATATGCTTGTCGAAATCAGGCTCCTTGGAATCAAGTGTGAACGGCTTCTCATTTGCAGGATTGAATCTGAAGTTCTGCCAGTATCCGCACTCAACAGCAAGCTTCTCCTCATCCTGAGCCTTTGCCATACCCTTCTTGATACCGTGGTTGATACAAGGAGCGTATCCGATAACAAGTGACGGTCCCGGATAAGCCTCAGCCTCGGCAATAGCCTTGACTGCCTGGTTCATATCGGCACCCATAGCGATCTGAGCAACGTATACATAGCCGTAGCTCATAGCCATGCCTGCAAGATCCTTCTTCTTAAGAGTCTTACCTGCTGCTGCGAACTGTGCAACCGCACCCGGCTGAGTTGACTTAGATGACTGTCCGCCTGTATTTGAGTAAACCTCTGTATCGAATACGAATACATTGATATCCTGGTTAGAAGCAAGTACATGATCAAGTCCGCCGTAACCGATATCATATGCCCATCCGTCACCGCCGAAGATCCACTGGCTCTTCTTTGCAAGATAATCCTTCTCATCAAGAACAGCCTTAGCCTCTGCGCTTCCGTCAGCCTCAAGAGCTGCAACAAGCTCGTCAGATGCAACACCGTTTGTTGCTCCTACTGTAAATGTATCAAGCCAGTTCTTAGCCTTCTCTGCAACTGCTGCATTACCGCTCTCTGCAAGAGCTGTTACCTTCTCCTTAAGTCTGTCACGGATAGCATTCTGTGCAAGGAGCATTCCGTAACCGAACTCTGCGTTATCCTCGAAGAGTGAGTTGTCCCATGCCGGACCTCTGCCTCTCTCATCACGTGTATAAGGTGTTGACGGTGATGAGTTACCCCAGATAGATGAGCATCCTGTAGCATTTGCGATGTACATTCTGTCACCGAAGAGCTGAGTGATAAGCTTAGCATAAGGAGTCTCTCCGCAGCCTGCGCATGCACCTGAGAACTCAAGATACGGCTTAAGGAACTGTGAACCCTTAACAGAATCAGCCTTGAACTTAGCAACAACATCTTCCTTAACCGGAAGCTTAACCGAGTAATCAAAGCCTTCCTGCTGCCATGAAGCATCATCCTGCGGAACCATGGTAAGAGCCTTCTCCTTAGCAGGGCATACGTTTGCACATGAGCCGCAGCCTGTACAGTCAAGTGTGCTTATAGCCATTGTGAACTGCTTGCCGTCTGTGAAGCCTGTAAGCGGCTTAAGTACCATAGACTTAGGAGCATTTGCAGCTTCCTCTGCTGTAAGAGCAACCGGTCTGATAGCTGCATGCGGGCATACATATGCGCAGCGGTTACACTCGATACACTTTGATGCATCCCATGTAGGAACGTTAACTGCGATACCACGCTTCTCGAATGCTGATGTTCCCGAAGGAGTTACACCGTCAACATAATCAAGGAATGCAGAAACCGGAAGTGTATTACCCTCCTGAGCAGAAACCTTGATCTGGATGTTGTTAACAAAGTCAACAGCTTCCTTGTTGTCGCCTGTAGCTGCAGGATAATCAAGTCCCTCATCCTTGCAGTCCTTCCATGAATCCGGAACCTCTACCTTAACTACAGATGTTGCACCTGCATCGATAGCTGCCCAGTTCTTCTTGACAACGTCCTCACCCTTACGTCCGTAAGTCTTCTGAGCTGCTTCCTTCATAAGGCTGATAGCCTTCTCCTCAGGAATGATACCTGTAAGCTTGAAGAATGCAGACTGAAGGATGGTGTTGACACGTGTCGGTCCCATACCTGTCTCGATACCGAGCTTAACTGCATCTATGATATAGAAGTTGATCTTGTGATCATGGATAAACTTCTTAACCTGTCCCGGAAGCTTCTCATCCAGCTCGTCCTGTGACCACTGGCAGTTGAGGAGGAATGTACCGCCGTCAACAAGCTCCTGAACCATGTTGTACTTTCTGATGTACTCCTGCTTATGGCAGGCAACGAAGTTTGCTGTCTTGATAAGGTAAGTCGAATGGATCGGCTTGTGACCGAATCTGAGGTGAGACATTGTAACACCGCCGGACTTCTTTGAGTCATAATCAAAGTAAGCCTGTGAGTACATGTCTGTATTATCACCGATGATCTTACCTGTATTCTTGTTGGCACCTACTGTACCGTCTGCACCGATACCCCAGAACTTGCAGTTTGTTGTTCCTTCAGGTGTTGTGTAGATGTCCGGGCCTGCATCAAGTGAAAGATTTGTTACATCATCAGTGATGCCGATAGTGAAGCGCGGCTTCTCATTGTTGTGATATACGGCAACGATCTGGTTAGGAGCTGTATCCTTTGAACCGAGACCGTAACGGCCTGTAAATATCGGAGTCTGATCAAACTTAGATCCCTTAAGTGCCGCAACAACATCAAGGTAAAGCGGCTCACCGAGTGATCCAGGCTCCTTTGTTCTGTCAAGAACAGAGATCTTCTTACATGTATCCGGAATAGCCTCGATAAGAGCTTCCTTAACGAAAGGTCTGTAGAGACGAACCTTAACAAGTCCTACCTTCTCTCCCTTGGCAACAAGATAATCGATAGTCTCCTGGATAGTCTCACATACAGAACCCATAGCTATGATAACGTGCTCTGCATCAGCTGCTCCGTAATAGTTGAAGAGCTTGTAATCTGTACCGATCTTGGCATTGATCTTATCCATGTAATCCTGAACGATTGCAGGAAGAGCATCATAATACTTATTGCAAGCCTCACGAGCCTGGAAGAAGATATCAGGGTTCTGTGCAGATCCCTTCTGTGATGCATGGTTCGGGTTGATAGCCTTTGCACGGAACTCCTTGATTGCATCGTAATCAACAAGATCCTTAAGATCCTCAGAATCCCAAACCTCGATCTTCTGGATCTCGTGTGATGTACGGAATCCGTCGAAGAAGTTGATGAACGGAACCTTTCCCTTGATAGCTGAAAGATGAGCTATAGGAGCAAGGTCCATTACCTCCTGTACAGAGGAATCGCAGAGCATAGCCATACCGGCCTGACGACAGGCATAGATATCACTGTGATCTCCGAAGATCGAAAGTGCATGTGAAGCAAGTGCACGGGCAGATACGTGGAATACACCCGGAAGCTGCTCACCTGCGATCTTGTACAGATTCGGGATCATGAGCAAAAGTCCCTGTGAAGCTGTATAAGTTGTTGTAAGAGCACCTGCGGTAAGTGATCCGTGAACGGCACCTGCAGCACCTCCCTCAGACTGCATCTCGGTAATCTGTACCGGCTGTCCGAAAATATTCTTCATTCCCTGTGAAGCCCACTCATCTACATGCTCAGGCATAACAGATGAAGGTGTGATAGGGAACATGGCAGCAACTTCCGTGAATGGATAGGATGCATGTGCAGCAGCCTGGTTACCATCCATGGTTTTCATTTTTCTTGCCATTTAAGAACCTCCTTTAAAGATCAATGATTTTTAACTTAAAAAAATATACATAAAAAATACAAACGTTATTCTACACTACTTTTCAAAAGCTGTAAATTAAATAATCGTTCAGATTTTTTACGTTGTCATAACGCTTTATTCTATTTTGAAGCATTTTGCTGCTTTTATCAAGTTTTTCGGGCAAAACAAGCTTGGTCGAGGCACCCGCTCCGATGCCGTAAACACTGTGTTTTTCCTCCATCATAAGTATGTTGTACAGGCACTCTGTACCCTCTTTGGCATACCCTACATTGTCCTGATTTCCCGCCATGTTCTTTTGACGATACAAGTAATAAGGATGCATATGCATGGACTCGGCACACTCTGCTCCGAGCTCGGTCATGCGTCTTATCTCATCTGCCTCACCGCTGTCAGGTGTCATTCCCTTTCTCTCGATACCGCCCCATGCCTTACCCTCAGTCGAAAGCCTTGAAGCGCGCTTAACGGCAAGTGCATGCACAGTCAGGCTCTCCGGTTCAAGTTCCCTTATTACCTCAAGCGTATGCATCACTTCCCGTATCCCCTCTCCCGGAAGTCCGACAATAATATCCATATTGATATTATCGAAGCCCAGCTCGCGCGCCAGCTCATAAGCCCATACGGTCTGCTCAACTGTATGTCTTCTGCCTATAATATCAAGAGTATGCTGATTGAAGGTCTGCGGATTGATGCTTATGCGTCCGACTCCGTGTGCTTTCAACAGCTCAAGTTTTTCTCTTGTGATGCTGTCAGGTCTTCCTGCCTCTACCGTATACTCATAAGGAACTCCGAAAAGATCCTCCACCTTATCAAGGAGCTTTTCAAGCTGTCTTTCATTAAGCGCTGTCGGAGTGCCTCCGCCTATATAGAGAGTCTTAAGCCTGTCCTTTTCAAAGCTGATCCCGTCTTTGTCCTTACGTCCTTCGCAGAGAGCATCAAGTTCACGGCAGACACAATCAACATATCTGTCGGGTCTATCATCATTCTCTCCTACCTGGTTGGAAGTGAAGCTGCAATACAGGCATCTCGTCGGGCAAAACGGTATGCCTATGTAAATGCTGCTGCCGTTTCTGTAATCAATCGCCTCAAGCAGTCTCTTCTCTCTGTCCGCAATATCATTCATCAATGCTATCTTGGCATCGGAGATAAGAAATCTCTCCTTAAGTTCCCTGTTGATCTCGTCCGGGCTCTCACCCCCGGCTTCAAGCATCTCACGTATCCTTACGGGTCTTATGCCTGTAAGTGTGCCCCATGGGAGCTTTTTGCCTGTTTTCTCCGAAAGCTCATTATAAATAAGCTTCTTAAGTTCGGTCTTTTCCTCAAAGCGGATAGGATTTTCTTTGTGTCCTTCGGCTATAAGGTCTATATCAATTATCTCATTATACGAAAGAACAGGTACAGCTTCCGCTGTCCTGCCCTTATTATTCATATTATTCCCGAATATTCCGCCGCAGCTCTTATCAAAAGCCGCTGCGTCATCTGACTGATTTTCCCCGGAATACTCCTCAAATACAAGCTCTGCCCCCGGATAAAAAGAGCTTACAAGAGCTCTTATATCATTGTTAAAGCTTGCATATCCGATATTCTTTATAAGTATCTTCATTATCCGATCGCTCTTGAAATATCCAAAACATCAGGTACCGATCTGAGCTTCTCTGCGATCCTGGTAAGTTCCTCCTTACCGTGGATCTCAAAGCTTATCTGCAGAGTAGCCGTTCCGCTCTTGGAGTTTTTCATATTAATGCTGTTTATATCGATATTTGCCTCTGAGAATATCCTCGAGATATCGACAAGCAGTCCGATACGATTGTTAACGTATATCCTGAGCTCAGCTGAGTAGGTCTCGTTGGTATTATCCTCAATATCCCACTCGGCTTCGATTATACGGCTTCGCTCCGATGCCGGAAGACTGAGCATATTGATACAGTCCGTTCTGTGTACGGTAATACCTCTGCCGCGTGTTACGAAACCTATTATTTCATCACCCGGTACAGGATTACAGCAATGTGCACATCTTGCCGAGAGATCATTAACTCCCTTTACAACGATTCCGCCCTTGTTATTCTTACGGATGACCGCATCACGTGTGCTGTCTGGATCATTCTGCTCCTGAGTTCCCGAAGCAGCCGCAAGCACCTGCTCATCCGTTATCTTGGAACGTTCATCCTTAAGCTTTGCCTCTATAAGCTTGCCGACTACCTGTCCCTCCTTGAGACTTCCGTGTCCCACCGAAGAAAGTACGGTATCCCAATCCTTTACGGCATAACGTCTTAATACAGCCTCAATGTATTCAGGCTTTGTAAGCTCCGCAAGTGTCCTGCCCTTTGCCTTACAGTAATGGTCAAGCATTTCCTTGCCCTTTAGCTTATTGTCCTCACGGTTGATGTTTTTAAACCAGGCATTGATCTTATTCTTTGCCTGAGTTGACTTAACGACCTTAAGCCAGTCATGGCTCGGTCCCTTGGAGTTCTGAGAGGTGATGATATCGACCTGATCTCCGTTCTCGAGCTTATAATCTATAGGGACGAGTCTGCCGTTTACTCTGGCTCCTACAAGCTGGTTTCCGACAGCCGAATGTATGCTGTAGGCAAAATCGATAGGAGTTGATCCGAACGGAAGCGTCTTAACATCACCTGACGGCGTAAAGCAATATACATTGTCGTTAAGCATGTTGAAATCGGACTTGACCATGTTAAGGAAGTCCTTCGAATCGCTCGCATCCTTCTGGAACTCAAGTATCTGGCGAAGCCAGCTCATCTTGTTATCGTCTCCGCCCTCAGCCTTGACCTTGGAGCCTCCGGTCTCTTTGTATTTCCAGTGCGCCGCAATACCGTACTCAGCCACACGATGCATCTCATAGGTACGTATCTGTATCTCAAACGGAATACCGTCCTTGCCGATAAGCGTAGTATGAAGCGACTGATACATATTCGGCTTTGGCATTGCGATATAATCCTTGAAACGTCCCGGTATAGGCTTATACATCTCATGGATAACACCAAGAGCCGCATAACAGTCCTTAACGGAATCAACCATTATACGCACCGCAAAAAGATCGTATATCTGATCCAGAGTCTTGTTCTGATTGACCATCTTTTTGTAAATGCTCAAAAAGTGCTTGACTCTGCCGCTCATAGTGGCTTCTATGCCTGTTTCCTTAAGATGCGCCTGAACATCATTGATGATCTTGGCTATAAATGCCTCTCGCTCGTCTTTTACAAGAGTCATCTGTGCCGCAATGTCATTGTAGACATCCGGCATAACATATTTGAGCGCTGTATCGTCGAGCTCGACCTTAAGCTTACTGATACCGAGTCTCTCTGCAAGCGGTGCATATATATCAAGTGTCTCTCTTGCCTTTTCATACTGCTTTTTCTCACTCTGATACTGAAGAGTACGAAGATTATGCAGTCTGTCGGCAAGCTTGATGAGCACGACTCTTATATCCTTCGCCATTGCGATGAACATCTTACGCAGGTTCTCAGCCTGCTGCTCGATCTTATCTGCATCAAGAGAGAGCTGGGTAAGCTTTGTAACACCGTCTACAAGCAGAGCCACATCATCTCCGAATATCTCTCTTACCTCATCGAGAGTCATGTCGGTATCCTCGACAACATCATGAAGAAGAGCACCGACAACAGTATCTCTGTCCATGCCTATCTCTGTAACGATAATAGCCGTATTCAGAGGATGAATGATATAAGGCTCACCGGATTTCCTCTTTTGATCCTTATGCTTCTCGCAGGCTATCTCATAAGCATGCTCAATGACCGGCAATTCCGATGCCGGTCTGTATGACAGATACTTTTTCTTGAGATCCTCCCAAAGCTCCTCAGGTGTCGCATTGGTATTGGTAGGTTCGAGAGTTCTTGACTCTATATAAAGTCCCGCCGGTTTTTCCTCAGTCTCCGGCTTAATACCCGAAATATCAATTGTTTTATCTATAGTTTTATCAATACTCTTATCTGTCATCATTTGTTAAGCTTAAAGGAGCTCTTAAGTCCTACTATACGGTTAAATACCGGTGCTCCTTCATTTGAATCCTTGCAGTCTACATTAAAGAATCCGTTTCTTACGAACTGGAAGCTGTCGAACGGCTTTGCCTCCTTAAGTGCAGGCTCAAGCTTACAGTGTTCAAGTACGGTAAGAGAATTAGGATTAAGATTAAGTGTACCGTCGGCGGAAAGCTTGCCCTTCTCCTCGTCGACAAGATTCTCATAGAGTCTTACGGTAGCATCAAAGGCATCTCCGGCATATACCCAGTGAATGGTTCCCTTGACCTTGCGTGTCTCCTGACCGGTCTTCTGAGTCTTATCATACTCGCAGTGAACTGCTGTTATATTGCCGTCCTCATCCTTATCGAAGCCTGTGCACTTGGCAAAATAAGCTCCCATAAGACGTACCTCATTGCCCGGGAAGAGTCTGAAGTACTTATGCGGAGGCACCTCCATGAAGTCCTCCTGTTCGATCCAGAGTTCTCTTCCGAAGCGCACCTTACGGCTGCCCATCTCCGACACCTCAAGGTTATTAGGCATATCGATAAGCTCGGATTCACCCTCCGGATAATTGTCTATGATCAGCTTGAGCGGATGAAGCACCGCAAGCATACGCGGCTTCTTAAGCTTAAGATCGTCTCTGATGCAGTATTCAAGCATATCAAGCTCACAGCTTGAATCGGCCTTGGATATACCCGCAAGCTCTACAAACTTTCTGATAGATTCAGGTGTGTAGCCCCTTCTCCTTAATGCCGCTATCGTAACCAGTCTCGGGTCGTCCCATCCGTCAACAACTCCGTCCTCGACAAGCTTCTTGATATAGCGCTTGCCTGTAACCACATTGGTAAGATACATCTTGGCAAACTCTATCTGTCTCGGCGGCTCTGCATACTCACACTCTCTTACCACCCAGTCATAAAGCGGTCTGTGATCCTCAAACTCAAGCGTGCATATACTGTGTGTAATACCCTCTATGGCATCCTCAATAGGATGTGCAAAGTCATACATAGGGTAAATGCACCACTTGTCACCTGTATTGTGATGAGTAAGTCTTGCTATACGATAGATGACCGGATCTCTCATGTTAATGTTACCCGCTGCCATGTCTATCTTGGCTCTGAGTACCTTTTCACCGTCTGCAAACTTTCCGTCCTTCATAGCCTCAAACAGCTCAAGGTTCTCCTCGACCGAACGTTTTCTGGAAGGATCCTCCTTGCCCGGAGTATTGAAATCTCCTCTTGTAGTCCTTATCTCTTCGGCTGAAAGATCGGATACATATGCCTTGCCCTTCCTGATGAGAAAGACTGCCTTCTCATACATCTCTTCAAAATAATTGGATGCAAAGAAAACCTCACCTCTGAAATCAGCACCGAGCCACTCGACATCTGCAATAATAGACTTGACAAACTCAGTCTTCTCCTTGACCGGATTGGTATCGTCAAATCTTAGATTGAACAGGCCTTTATACTCTTTCGCAAGTCCCGAGTTCAGGATAATAGACTTGGCATGTCCTATATGGAGATATCCGTTAGGCTCCGGCGGAAATCTCGTATGCACATGGTCATACACACCCTCGGCAAGATCCTTGTCGATCTCTCGCTCTATGAAGTTCTTTGAAACAGTTTCCTGTATATTATCCGTCTTTGCGGCTGTTGTTTTGGTATCGATTGCCATAACAGACTACTCCTTTAGATAAAAATGTCCTATTAAACGCTAAGTATATCACATTTTCCGCTGTCGAAAAATCATGTTTTACAGCTATATGAGTAATAAATATTATATTCATTATGCAAATATGTGCAAATACGTATTTCTCCGTACCGCATACTTAAAAATGCAGAATGAAATTATGTTTTCTCAAAGCCCGAGCGGAATAAAATGAAGCACTATTCCGGCAACTGCTCCGCATGCATAGAGCATAGCGAGTATCTTTATCGTATCTTCCCTGTCGTGATTCATGCGGCAGAGCACTATGAGTCCGAGACCCGCACCGGATGCAAGTCCGGCAACAGTAGATGCAAAACTTAAGCTTCCCGCAAGATAAAGCTTGGTAAACATTACAGATATGGCGCAATTCGGGATAAGCCCTATAAGTGCTGTTATAAGCGGCTGTATCACTGATTCCGCACCAAGCATGCCTGCAAGCTTATCCGAGCCAATAAGCTCTATAAGAATATTAAGTACTAAGCTTACCGCAAAGAGCCAGAACATGACACGTCTTGTATGTACCAGCACCGGTCCCAATATGCCTTTTTTATCGTGGCATCCGCAGTCAATGCATATTTCGTCTATATGCTCGTGAGCATTCGGCTTACGCAGTATAATATCTATCAGATATCCGAATATTATCGCCGTAACAAATTTGGTCACAAGCAAAGGTATGATCTTTGGTATTGCCTCAGGACTGCTCAGCATGATAAGTACCGCCTCGTCCGATGTTGATACAAATACCGCGATAAGCGTACCTATGCTTATAACTCCTCCGGCATAGAGATTACTCATAGCTGCCGAAAATCCACACTGGGGAACCAGTCCCATCAAGGCGCCTATAAGCGGTCCGCTTTTTCCCAATTTACTAAAGAGATTATCTATAAACTTATCCTGATGTTTCTCCAATACCTCCATTAATGCAAATGCCGCAAGCAAAAATGGCAATGCCCGCAGCGAATCAAACACCGCATCCAGTAAAGCGTCAATTATCATCTGCTCTTTATCCTTCCGTTTTCTTCATTTCCAATATTCATTCTTCTTTTCGTATCTGCACATTATCCGCCGCAGCGCATCCCACGGTTTCCATCCGGCTTTTTCTTTCGCTAAGCTGTCTTTGATATGATAAGCTCAGGCTTTCAGCTGCTCATCAGGTGATCGGTAAATATCTCAAGCTCCAGTCTTTCATCCCAAGCCGCTCTGCTATTGTAATCATCTATAGCATTCTTAAGCTTAAGTATGTTTTTATTTGTCTCTGTTTCTTCCTCACTTGTCATAACACAGAGCATATTATTATAGAGACAATAGCAGGATGCATTTTCCGAAAATGTATCCCTCACAAACTTTGCTGCCGCCGCAAGTCTTTTAAGTCTGCTGACAGCTTCATTTTCAGAATCATTTTTGCACTTTGCCGATATAATTACATTAATCTGCAGATATCCCGTATCGACAGCCTTAGGGCCATCATCCTCTTGCTTAAGCCCAAAAAGTCTGTAAAAAATATTTTTACGCTGTCCGATCTCAGGTTTGTGACGTTCCTTTATCCATTCAAGATCCCTTAAGTATATATATGCATCCGGCATACAGCTTACAGGCTCGATATGTCTCGTTCCGTCCATCTGTATCTGTCTCTGCATTACGCTGTAATCCGAAAGCTGAAGATAGATATCGTACACTATGAATGTTGCATATATAAACACTCCGAGCCGGAATACCCACTGATGATATACAGCTCTTTTCCAATACCAGAATATACTTATCAATCCGCTCATCAGCATGAAGCATAATGCCAGGATGAATTTAATTATGT
>Ga0129311_1001869_pt1 | contig 13957 bp, 8 predicted proteins | sample Go1ome_FD_94435 | JGI IMG/M metagenome (GOLD analysis project Ga0129311, IMG submission 94435) | Western lowland gorrila individual fecal microbial communities from Wisconsin, USA - Go1022B metagenome | ecosystem: Host-associated > Mammals > Digestive system > Large intestine > Fecal | place... | reverse complement strand
TGCACTGTTTTCTTGATTTCTTTTCGGAGTCTTTCACATGGTGCCTGTTGGTGTCCAATGAAGGCTACGCATATGATAAGTTATTGAAAATTATATAGTTGTTAAATTTTTAACGTAGTATTATTAAAAAGTTCATCTAAAATAGGAATTATTTTGAGAATTGGTATTGTGTTTATAAAAAAATGTATCTTTGAGATGCACTACCTCTACAGACGTTTATTGAAGTGTTTTTTTATATCTTTCTTTAATTCTTACTGAAAGAGGTGATTCACAACTATTATTTGTTTCTATGAAAAGTTGGGCCTGACAACACGAGAACCAATCGGGATGCGGCCACGGGCGAATCCGTAACTCGCTGATAATCAAATGCCAATTTTGCAAGAGCGTGGAAATACAGCCGTTTTTTTGCCACGTTTCCACGCCATGTTTTTATAACTCCTTGCAAACCCGCAGCGTGGCCGCGTCCCGCTACCGCATCAGGTGGAGGGCCAAGATCTGGTGGAGGAAGGCACATGTCACGGAAAAAACACCGGGAAAGACCATGTGGAGGAAGAAGCCCCGGCGGAGGTGGAGCCTCTGGAGGCATGGTCGCCCATGACCTTGTGAATGGGTGTCAGGCGGCAGCCTGACGGGATGAGCGAAGCGAACCTCCAGAGGTTTCACCTCCGCCGGGGCGTGTGAAAGCTAACAGGTGTTGTAGTGCATAAGTCTTTGTCTCATAGCTAATTAGCTATTTTCAGAGTTGGCAAAACAACAACTCTGAAAATAGCGTACTATCTAATATCCAACGATTTACACTCCACGCCTAATGTATCGGCCTGTCCGGAAATTAATCACCGTAGAAACCATTTTCTTCGGTGAGTCCCTGACATTCAATATCATAGCAGGCTTAATCATAACTCTCATCGTCGTTACCTTCATGTTCGTCACAGGGAAAAAGTAAAAAAAAGTTTAGCAAAAGTTTGCAAAACCAAAAATAATGCTTACATTTGCAATCCAATCACATCGCGGGGTAGAGCAGTTGGTAGCTCGTCGGGCTCATAACCCGGAGGCCGGAGGTTCGAGTCCTTCCCCCGCTACTAGAATACGGATGCTGAGAAATCAGCGTCCGTATTTTCTATGTGCACATTCCCCACAGTCCAACGCAGGAGCGATTTCATCAATCCGAAAATGTGTTGGAATAATTTCAAAACAGTTTCTAAATGATATAGAATAAAAACCGAGGGGTGAAGTAGAAGTCCTACGGACAAAAGCTTATAGTCGTAATTACAAAAGACTACCCCCTCGGTAAACTATCAAAAAAACAGACACCCCTTTTATGGAAAGGATGCCTGCTTTTCTTCCATCTTTTGTTTTACAACGATGCAGAGATACTGAAAAGTTTAAAATTTTCAAAGAACTCATTTTATTTACTGCCAGAGCCGCTTAGGCTTGGCCAATTTTTAACGAACTATTGACATATTCGGATGATAAGAAATATCTTAATTCTTTTGGTATTGGATTTATTATTTCCTACTTTTGTCACAAAATAGCTAGTTCGGGGAGAAATCCGGGCGGCTGAAAAGGCTAATTTGTTCTTTTGTTAACCATAAATCTGGAAAATTTTAGCAAGACAAAAGACGCAGATTATGTCTGGCTTGTATGTATTCGATGGCTTTGGCTCTCGTTTGCATAGGCTGGGTGAATGATGTGTCAAAGTATCTTGCGAAGGTCCTCCAGAACCAATGGTTGATGTGGAAGCACAGGTAGTTCTCCTAGCCTTTTTTATGGTTGCTGGTTAAAGGAGAACAATCAGCACAATTTACAATCCGATGGATAAACTGGAGTACGAAGCACCCACCTGTTACTGCATTAAAATCATGAATGAGTCTGGGATTTTGGCCGGCTCGAATATTGATAATCCGGGAATTGGTGGTCCTGGAGACATTCCCATTGAGTAATATCTAGACTATAATAACATGAAACTTACCCCAATTTTGTTTGTCATGTCCATCTCCTTGATGGCATGTTCTTGTTCGCAGGGTGTTTTGGAAGAAGACCAAATGCCTGCTGTCCTCAAGCATGTCTCATTAGGCGTGAAAGATGCTGATATTTCAGACCTCTCTCCTGCCACAAAGTCTGAGATCTCTATTACAGATGTTGTTTCTTTCGCTTGGAGTGCTGAAGATGTAGTGGGAATGTTCCCTGACAAAGGCGCTCAAGCCTATTTTGAAATGTCCAATCATAGTGGAGAGACCATTGCTGAATTTGATGGCGGTGGTTGGGCCTTAAAATCGGCGAGCGAGTATGCCGTTTATTTCCCGTATGACTATGACCATAAATATAAGAATAGTATTCCATTCAGCTATCAAGGTCAAGTACAACATGGAAAGAATGACTATTCACATCTGGCAGATTGGCAGTTTATGGCTCAAGGTATGCAGCATCCGGAGGGAGGGGAGTGCAATTATTCAATGGAACGTATTGAGGCTATAGTTATTTTTAAGCTTGAAGTTCCAGACATAATTAATTGTGACAAGCTCATTTTCCGTCTTGCAGATGGTCATAAAGTTGTGGTTTCTACCCATCTTGATATTTCCGGTTCAACATATAGCATTTCTGCCAACGAACAGGTTAATCAATTTACTCTTGATTTAGAGGGGGTTAGCACTACGACTGGAGGAGAGACGCTATTTTTCTATGCGATGATGCCGCCTCAAGACCTTTCAGGTCATACAGCTATAATCAGTGTTCATACAACGGATGGTGACAATTATCTTGCTGCTGTGGATGGCAAGACGATGTTACAGAATCATGCATACCAGTATGCTGCCACCCTGACTTCTGATTATGCGTCATTTATGGAGAAATATGGTCTTGAAGAAGGTTTTTGGGAATAACGGATGGAGGATATTGAAATGAAAAAGCTTATTATCATTTTCGCTGCTGCTTTTGCGCTCGGAGCATGCGCCCAAAAGGAATTAGATACTTTACAGGATTCGGAGAAGGTCCGTTTTACAGCCATAATGGAAGGTGCTAATCTTTCGACAAAGACCTATCTCGGTGACGAAGAAGATGGTTTGTATCCTGTGTATTGGAGTGCGGGAGATAAAATCAAAATGTTTGTATCTCAACATGAAATTTCAGATGGACAGGGTTATCAATTAGATCTGGAATCTGGGGAAGGAACGGTAGAGTCCGTTTTCTCTGGTAGTGTTCCGGTTCTTCCTGATGGCAGCCTCTATTATTATGCAGTATATCCTTATAGCCTCGAGGCATCTATTGGAGGAACCGACCTGGGCTCATATGGTCAGTCACCCGCTGAATCAACTTATGACCCCGATGGCGATGGAAGCAACATATGGGAATTGTCCAATTTCATTCAGATTCCTCTGCCTTCGGTTCAGCAATATAGTCCTCATTCTTTCGGTAGGGATTATAACCCAGCCATTGCCGTTAGTCGAGACCAAACGTTACGTTTCAAGAATGCTTGTGGATTGTTAAGAATCAATCTTACAGGCAATGTTAAGGTTGGTAAAATTGTAATAAAGGGTGACGGTGATGAATGGCTTTGGGGCGTTTTATATGCACGATATCGCTGGAGACAGCATAGTTCTGATAGCGAGTTCTTATCATATTGCGCGAATGTTGGCGACGATATACATGATGACAAAACAACCCTTACCTTGGATTGTGGAGCTGGTGTCCAGCTATCAAATGAGGCTACCGATTTCTACCTTGTGGTTCCAATCAATGCCAAGCGATCTGATATTACTGATCATTATTACGATTTTGAGCACTCTCCTCTCCATGGCGGTTTTACAATGAAAGTCTATGACGCAGATGGCAATGAAGTTTTAGTAAAACACACGGATAGAGATAATTGCGTACATCGATCCATGATTCGCAATATGCCTACTTTGGATGTTCGAACTCAAACTCTTACCAATCTCAGTGCTAACGGAACAGCCAATTCTTATATAGTCCTCCCCGACGGCGGTTCATATAGTTTTTACGCGGGTAATCGTGGAAATAGTCCCCAACCAATCCACGATAATGCTGCCGTTCTCCAGACTTCACATGCGGTTTTGTTGTGGGAAACAAGAATGTCCGGGACGACTCCCACTCAATACAATGACATAATTGAGGATTTAAGTTATGATCCTGAAACTAATTATATTTCTTTCAAAACTACAACAACTCCCGGCAACGCATTGATAGCCTTAAAAGATGACTCGGACAATATCCTTTGGAGCTGGCACATTTGGAGCACGGATTATAACCCCGACGCTGCTGGCAATACTGATACTTATGGAACTGTGGTCATGATGGATAGAAATCTTGGCGCGCTGCAGAAAGGCGCTGGTGATGTCAGTTTCTACGGATTGTATTACCAGTGGGGGCGAAAAGATCCTTTTGATGCATCGTATGCTCTTGGGGAAAGAAAATACCTCTTTTATCCTAGTAATCCGTTTCAACTTGAATCAGAGGTTACCAAGAAACCGGACCAATTGACAAAAATCCCAACCACATACATTTCTGCGGTGGGAGATATTTACGATTTAACAATCCATGATATCGCCCCTCTTTGGGGGAAAGAAAAGACTATGTATGACCCTTGCCCTCCAGGTTGGCAGGTCGCTGATTTCGACACATATTATCAATTTGCACACTCATTCTCGAATCCGCAATTCGGAATGACAGATGAGGGAACATATGGGTTGTTTACATCTTCTTCACCAGATGCAGTATATCCCAAAGAAGCAGTTTGGACCAATCACCATAATTATACATATTGGGGAGCTATTAGTTTCCAGTTGACATGTTTCGGAAAAGCAGACTACTCTGGCGACAAAAAGCATATACGCTGTCAGCGTTCAGATACGCCTATAAATCTTCGTTCCATTGTAGATTTGAGTTCAACATGTACTGCAAATTGCTACATGGCTCGTCCTAAACATAACTACAAGTTTAATGCTTCTGTTAAAGGTAATTCCAGCATTTCTACCGGAATGGGCTATGCCGCTGGCGTGGTATTTTATACTGAGAATACCACGACTCTTCATGGCACGACCTATAGTGGTTTACGTGCTGAGGATAATCTTATTTATAATTGCTTTTATAAGGACGGCTACATTTATTTCTCCACTTCACTTGATGATGTGGAGGGAAATGCTGTCATTTACTTGAAAGATCCTCAAGGTCAAACGCTGTGGAGCTGGCATATCTGGATTGTGAACTATGATCCGGAAAGCAGTTATGATACAATAGATTGGGGAGAAGTTGGAGACAAGAAGTTCATGAAGATGAATCTCGGAGCTCTGAATAATACAAAGTATGACAGCCGTGCTATGGGTATGATGTATCAGTGGGGAAGAAAGGATCCGTTCATGGGAGCTTCCGCTTACGACAGTAATAGCCAGGCCGTATATGATGGAGAACATGGTTCAGTAAAGGCTAGCGCAGAAAACTCAAAGCTAATTTACTCGTTGAGAAATCCTAGTAAAGCCATCATGGATGATGGAGGTGATGGAGACTGGCTCTCCAATCACGAAAATGCACTATGGGGCGAAGATAAAACCATCTACGATCCTTGTCCTCCGGGATGGAAAGTCCCTGCACGACCGGTATTTAATACACCTCATTCGGTAACCAGCGTGTTCTCTTATGGGCTGCAAATGGATGGAATCTGGTTTCCAGCAGCAGGGTTTCATCACTATGTAAGCTTCAATCTAAATAAAGTGGGTAATGAGGGCCATTATTGGTATTCAACGCCAAAGGATGATGGACATGCATATTCATTCTTCTTTGATGCGCCTAATAAAACCGTCGATTTAGCCAATCACTATACTCCCAAAGCTCAGTTGAATGCGATACGCTGCATGAAAGACGAATAGAATATCAATTATTGGAGTTATAACACCGCCTCATTTGGGGCGGTGTTTTTTTGGGGGTTCGTCCAGCACGAACATACACTAATGGGTGCAAGGGGAATGTAGGAAAAACCATGGGTAAGTCATAAACCGCTGCCGTCCATACATTCCGTGGCTGGTCGGAATTTCGGAGCGCGGGGCTGACTTTGTTCCATCTAAAACGTTTTCGCGGAACCAAACGCCTCTGCGGATACGTTTGGTTCCGCCTAAAACGTTTATCTGGAACCAAATTTAGCAATCGTCGAAAAACGCATGGATTTATCGACAAAAACCACGTTGTTTGATAAAAAAGGTTATATTTGTCTGATGTAATACACAACTCAAGTTTCTCACAAGCGGAACACCGATGTTGAAGCCCGGCAGGGTGACGGCAAGTCCCTTCCACGAAGGGTGGAAACGTGATAAACGTGCGTGGACTTCAATCCTCGGATTAGTGACAGACGTCAACTTTGCGCGGAACCTCACAGAATGGCAACTTGCGGAACTTGAATAATATCAAACAATATGAACAACGTTACGAAAATGCTTCTGACATTGGCTTCCGCTGCGGCCGTATCATCTTGCGGAGAAGGCGGGAAAACTGCTGAATTCAAGTACCTTATCGATGAATTTGCTGACGTCAAGATTATGCGTTATCAGATTCCGGGATGGGACAAGCTCAGCCTGAAACAAAAAGAATATGTATATCATCTCAGCGAGGCTGCAAAGTATGGCTGGGATATATATTGGGACCAGAACTGCAAAGACAACCTTGCAGTCAGGAAAGTCCTCCAGAATATTATCGAGAACTACAAAGGCGACCGCACCGCCGAAGAATTCAACCAATTCATGGTATATGCCAAGAGAGTATTCTTCAGCAGCGGCATCCATCATCACTATGCTGAAGACAAATTCTTCCCGGAATGCAGCCAGGAATACTTCCGGTCACTCATGGAAGCATGCGGTGACGGCGAAAAATGCGGAAAGATACTTCCGGTCATCTATTCCCCTGACCTTTATGCGCAGAGACGCTCCTCATCCAAGGACGGAGACATCGTAGCGCTCTCATCTGTAAACTTCTATGAAGGCGTCACACGAGACGAGGTGGAAAAATATTATGCCGGAATCGTAGACGAAAAAGACCCTGAACCGATCTCTTACGGCTTGAATACCAAGGTCGTAAAGGGTCCGGACGGCGTGATTCGTGAAGAAGCCTGGAAAGTCGGCGGAATATATGGCCCGGCACTCGAAAAGATCTGCGAGGAATTGGAAAAGGCGAAAGCCGTAGCAGAAAATGATGTCCAGAAGAAGGAAATCAGCGAACTTCAGGAATATTACAGGACCGGCGACCTCAAACTCTGGGACAAATACAATATCACATGGGTAAAGGACACGCTCGGCGTAGTGGACTTTACGAACGGATTCGTGGAGGACTACAATGACCCTCTCGGACGCAAGGCATATTGGGAATCCGTCGTAAACATGAAAGACTCAGCAGCCTCGGCGCGTACTGAACTGCTCAGTGCCAATGCACAATGGTTCGAAGACCACGCACCGATTGACGATCGCTTCAAGAAGAAGAGCGTCAAGGGAATATCCGCCAAAGTCATTGATGCCGCGTGCCTTGGAGGCGGCTGCTATCCTGCGACCCCTATCGGAATCAATCTCCCTAATGCCGACTGGATCAGGAAGGAATACGGCTCCAAGTCCGTGACCATCGCAAATATCACGCACGCATACGATGCCGCTGCCAATGAATCTCCGAAATCCGTGCTCGAAGAATTCGCATACTCGGAAGAAGAAAAGGCAATGGAGAAGAAATATGGCGCATACGACGATGAAATCCATACGGACCTCCACGAATGCCTCGGACATGGATCCGGCCAGTTGCTGCCGGGTGTTTCACCTAACGCCATGGGAGAATTCGCATCAGCATTGGAAGAAGCCAGGGCGGACCTCTTCGGCCTCTATTACATTGCGGATCCGAAACTTGTGGAACTCGGCATCCTCTCCGACAAGGACGCGTATAAAGCTCAGTATTCCAACTATATAAGGAACGGACTCATGGTCCAGACGAACCGCATTGAACTCGGACGCCAGATTACCGAGGCCCACATGCAGAACCGTCAGCTCATCGCGATGTGGTGCTACGAGCACGGTCAGAAAGACAATGTCATCGAGAAGAAAGGAAAGAACGGCAAGACCTATTTCGTTGTCAATGATTTCGAGGCATTGAGAGGACTGTTCGGTGAACTTCTCGCTGAAATCCAGAGGATTAAGTCAGAAGGCGATTACGAGGCCGGCAAGAACCTCATCATGCGATATGCGGTCGACATTGACCCTGAACTTCACAAGGAAGTGCTGGACCGTTATGCGGCATTGGGCCTGAAGCCTTATGGCGGATTTGTGAATCCTGAGATTGTCCCAGTCGAGAAAGACGGACAAATCGTGGATTACAAGGTGGAATATCCGGACGATTTCCTCGGGCAGATGCTTCACTACTGTCATAAATACAGCGTGTTGTAGTATGCCCTACAATTCGACTAAAGCATATCTCAAAGGTTATAGGACATATCTCCGTGCAGAACGGAGTATGTCCTTAAATACTTATAAATCATATTGTTCCGATGTCCAGGAGATGCTGTCGGCATTGGGCGGTCAATCCGGCCAAGATGCGGATCCCAGATTGGTGACCCGTGACGACATACTCTCGTATCTTGAAACAAGGACATCGGCGGACGATGCCATTTCCAAGCGTACTCAGGCCAGGATACTCAGCTCTCTGCGGTCCTTTTTCGGATGGCTCCAGATGGAAGGCGACATCACCGACAACCCGTGTGACGGCATTGACCCTCCGAAAATAGGACGGTATCTGCCTTCGGTCTTGTCGATAGATGAGGTCTTGTCAATAATTGACTCCGTGGACATCACCAAGTGGACCGGATGCCGGGACCGCGCCATACTGGAATTGTTATATGGCTGTGGACTAAGGGTTTCCGAGGCCTCGTCCATAAGAATCTCCGACATCTATATCAATGATTGTTTCGTCAGGATAGTGGGAAAAGGGGACAAGGAAAGGGTAGTCCCGATGGGCGAACCGGCGCGCGACGCCATCCTGAAATATCTCGAAGTGCGACCGGAACCGGCAATGCCGAAATATGACGATATTCTGTTCCTGAACAAGTCAGGAGGGCAATTGAGCCGCATATCCATATTCAACATGGTGAAGAAGCAGGCGCTGGAAGCCGGTATCACGAAAGAAATCTCGCCGCATACTTTCAGGCATTCGTTTGCCACACATCTTATAGAAGGCGGGGCGGATTTGAGGTCTGTTCAGGAAATGCTCGGGCACGAAAGTATACTTACTACCGAGATTTATACCCACATTGACAGCACTACCTGGCAGAAAAACATCCTGGAGCATCATCCGATGAAATAATTTTTACTATATTTGCGAACTATGATGTTTTGCGGGAAATATAGTAAGGGCTCATTGGCCATGTCAGTCGGCAGACTCCTGTCGGCGGTTGTTGCTGCGGCAATGCTCCTGGCAGCTTGCTCGGAAAAAGGCCTTGACACGGAAAATGTCCCCAAAAAATTCAAAAACAGAACCGATGCCCCTCGAAGCAGGAAGGTCCTTCTTCTTTATTCTGCCGGGCTGATGGATATCAGCAGCTATCTGAAAGAAGATATCCAGGACCTCGAAAGCGGTTATGTCCCGCGGAAAATGGAATCGGCTGATGTCCTGCTGGTATTTTCCAGACAGCCGATAGACCATTCTTGCACCAAGAGGTCTCCTTCATATCTTTACCGTTTGAGCACGGATGTAGATGACAATCTGGTCCGGGACACGCTTGCGGTCTGGCCCGCGGATTCTGCAGCGGCTTCAGCCGGGACAATGAAAGCCGTCCTGACTTATGTCCGGGACAAGTTCCCTTCAAGCAGCTACGGGATGATTTTCTCTTCCCATGCCACCGGATGGCTTCCTGCGGAAATTACCGCATCTCCGTCGTCGTCAGGCTCCGCCTCATTGTTCAGTGTAGGCACAGATATGAGCGGCTCCAAAGTCACCAACTCCATGGAACTGGAGGATTTTGCAGCGGCATTGCCGATGAAACTGGACTATCTGATTTTCGATGCCTGCCTTATGGGAGGCGTGGAAGCGGCCTATGCACTGAGAAACAAATGCAATAATGTCGTATTCGCCCAGACTGAAACCATGGCGGACGGCTTGTGCGATTATAAGACATTGACGCAGAATCTGTTGAAGCCGAACGTTCCGGATTTGAAAGGCATGTGTGAGGTGGCTTATGATCATTATATGTCGCTGACAGGCATCAATAAGGCATACACAGTATCGATTATTGATTGTTCCCGTCTTGAACCCCTTGCAGGCATTAGCCGTGAACTGTTTGACAGATACAGGACGCTGATTGCAAACGTCAATCCTTCCCGGGTGCAGGCGTGCTATCATACATATTTCTCATCCAGTGCCAGACGCCATTATTTCTATGACATGGATGATATCCTCTACCAAAGCGGTGTGTCACGGGACGATATGAACAGGTTCCGTACTGCGCTGGATGGCTGTGTGGTGTATAAGGCTGCGACTCCCAAGTTCTTGACACTCACGATAGACAAGCATTGCGGCCTGAGCATGTACCTTCCGAGCAACGGTACGAACGCACTTGACGAGTTCTATAAGACCCTGTCGTGGAACAAAGCTACAGAACTCGTCAAATAAAGGTATAAAAGTCTTTTATTCAGCTTTTTCTTCAGCCATAGCCGCATTATAGCACTGGCGGCAAAGCGGCTCGTAGATATCTTTTTCTCCTAAGACCACCAGTTTATGGCTCTTCGTCAGACGATGCGAATGATTTGCCAGGTTGCCGCACTTCACGCAAATCGCATGGACTTTCTGTACGTCCTCGGCAATCGCCATCAATCCCGGAATCGGCCCGAAAGGCTTGCCCATATAATCCGTGTCCAGGCCGGCGACAATGACGCGCTTTCCGTTGTCCGCGAGCTTCTGCGCCACCTCGACCAGGTCCTCGCCGAAAAACTGCGCCTCATCTATGCCAATGACTTGCGTATCTTCCGCAGCATCAAGCATTTTCCTGGCGTTATCTATCGGAATGCAGGGAATGCTGTGGAGGTCGTGCGAAACTACATCCATGTCGGAATACCGCTTGTCCACTGCCGGTTTGTAGATTTCTATCTTCTGGTTCGCGAACTGTGCGCGCTTGAGTCTTCTAATAAGTTCTTCGGTCTTGCCGGAAAACATTGAGCCGCAGATTACTTCGATGCAGCCTGTCTTTTTGGGATTCTCGGAATACATAATTACTGGTTGAAATGTATTGCGAATTTAACATTTTTCATGCGTATGTGCAACAAGTTTTCCCCAGTCTTCCGTTTAGTTGTTGAGCCATCTTACATGACAGTTACGCACTTTCGTAATAAAATGCTATATTTGTCATTGTACTAAAAATGACGGTTATGGGTATGAAAGAACTTCCTATTGGAGTGCAGACTTTTGACAAGATTATCGCGGGTGGGTATATGTATGTGGATAAGACTGGATATGTGTACGAGATTGCCAATAAGTTTGAGTATGTATTTCTCAGTCGTCCGCGCCGTTTCGGAAAGTCTTTGTTGTCATCGACTTTTCATTCGTATTTTGCCGGAGCGAGAGAACTCTTCGACGGGCTGGAGGCCGGCAAACTCGAGACAAAATGGGTGAAGCATCCGGTCTTCCATTTTGATATGTCGACGGCGAAGCATATGAATGAGGAACAGTTGCTTGGCGAATTGGACAGAAAGTTGGGTGCCTATGAGCAGATTTATGGACGCGGTGAGAAAGATATTCGCGTGAACCAGCGTCTGGAAGGGCTGGTGCAACGTTCTGTCGAACGGACTGGTGAAAAGGCGGTCATAATCATTGACGAGTATGACGCTCCGCTTCTTGATGTGATGAACGACAAGCAGAAGCTGGTTCCGATGCGTCAGATAATGAGAAATTTCTACAGCCCGATAAAGAGTCTGGATCCCTACCTGCGCTTTGTTTTTATAACGGGCATCAACAAATTTGCCCAACTCAGCATATTCAGTGAACTTAATAACCTTAAGAACATATCCATGCTTCCTGAGTTCTCCGCGGTCTGCGGAATCTCCCAATCGGAACTTGAACGTGTTTTCCCTGAACAGATAGAGGCGCTCGCGAAAGCTGAAGGCGTGAGTGGAGAGCGGGCTCTCGAACTTCTGAAAGAAAACTATGACGGTTATCATTTTTGTGTAGGATCCGAGGATATATATAATCCGTTCAGCTTGCTTAACGCGTTCTCAGACAGACGTTTCGGAAAATATTGGTTCGAGACGGCCACTCCGACATACTTGATAGAGAGACTCGAACGCAAGCCGATTGACGAGAGGGAACTTGACAGGATGGAGTATGTTTCTGCCAATGAGTTTAATGTGTCTCCGGAGGTCACGGACAACCCTCTGCCACTTCTCTATCAGACCGGCTATCTGACCATCAAGGACTATGACAAGGAACTGGATAGCTATACCCTCGGATATCCGAACAAGGAAGTGCGTTCGGGATTTCTGGATTCGTTGCTGGCCGGATACAATGGAAACAACCCGTCAGGCGCCTCATTCGTGATTCGTTTCAATGCAGCATTGAGGAAGGGAGATATTGATGAGGCATTGTCGCGGATGCAGTCGTTTCTTTCAGGAATGCCGAACGATCTCGAGAATAAGATGGAGAAGCACTACCAGACGATTATTTATCTGATTTTCTCTCTATTGGGCTACCATATCCGGACGGAAGAAAAATCAGCAGTCGGGCGGGCGGATGCCGTGTGCTGGACACAAGATTCAATATATGTCTTTGAATTCAAGGTCGACAGTACGGCAGAAACAGCACTGAAACAGATAGATGACAAGGGCTATATGATTCCGTATCGCTTCGAGGAAGGAAAACGGCTACTAAAAGTCGGGGTGAACATATCCACCGAAACTAGAACCATAGACGGCTGGGCAGTTGACATCTGCTCCTGACGGAAGCGGCGTGGCGCATAAGTCCCTAGCTCATAATGGATTAGCTATTTTCAGAGTTGCGGTTTCGCGAACTCTGAAAATAGCTAAAATACTGATATATAGCTGATTACGCATTGTGCATCCTGCTGCTGGTTGTCAGATGATGTTGCTCCTCTGCAACTGCAATGGTCCCGAAGCATTATTTTTCTCCAGATTTGAGCAGACATAAAAACTTTTCTATATTTGCTCTGTCAAAACAACCACAGACTTAAATGGGAAAGATGGAAGGCAGTATATTTGTGAGCGGACTCAAAACTGGCGATGCCGAGGCCTGGCGTTACCTTTTTGTTCGCTATTATGCTGTGTATCTGCGGTTTATTACCAAGATTGTCGGAGATATGACTTCAGCTGAAGACATCGCCCAGGAAGTCTTTCTCAAACTGTGGAAGAGCCGCGAACGGCTCGATTCTGAAGCGTCGGTGGAAAAATTGCTATATGTGATAGCGCGGAACAGCGCATTCACTTTTCTTCGGGACAGGAAGTCATTTGTTCAGGTGGAAGAGTCCAAAGCCGCAGACGCGACTTTGCTTTCCGTGGAGGAGGAACTGCTTCAGAAAGAGCGTAGGAAAATGCTTGATGATGCCGTGAAATCATTGCCGAAACAACGTAAGGCGGTGGTTGATATGAAAATGGGGGGGGGTACGAACCGCTCAATATCTGAGGGCCTCAAATTGTCGGAAAAGACTGTTGAGAGACATATCACTTTGGCGCTCAGCGAGCTGAGGACCAAGTTCCGGTCGTAGATTGAATTTTTTCATTTTCTGATTGGGGGATTCTCCTCCTTTTCGAGTTTATTGTATAGTATGAACTCGAATTCAGATAAAAACATAAGTAAATTCCAGGAATTGCTTCTGGAGAATGAGGATAGTCCCCAGTTTGATGTGGTTCTTGGCGAACTGCTCAGGCAGGCTGAGTCTGAAGTTACAGGGAAGGACGTTTCGATGGGCGAGGCGGCTTTCAATGGTTTT
>Ga0129311_1001866_pt1 | contig 13973 bp, 18 predicted proteins | sample Go1ome_FD_94435 | JGI IMG/M metagenome (GOLD analysis project Ga0129311, IMG submission 94435) | Western lowland gorrila individual fecal microbial communities from Wisconsin, USA - Go1022B metagenome | ecosystem: Host-associated > Mammals > Digestive system > Large intestine > Fecal | place... | reverse complement strand
TTTACAGCCGCCGCACGCTAACTATAATAACACTTGACTAAAAACCATGAAAAAGGGGCTTTGCAGATGATAGACGACTACAAAATAGAAGAGCTAAAAGGCGGGCTTACTTCTTACGTGCAGAGCATAACGCAGCCAGACAGAAGAGCAGGGCATAATATGTATAAATGCCCGCTATGCGGAAGCGGCAGCCGTGGCGGGCGCAGTAGTGACGGCGCTTTTAGTATCACTAAAGACGGCAAAGCCTGGAAGTGCTTTAGCTGCAACCAGGGCGGCGACATATTCACGCTTATAGGATTGCATGAGGGGCTAACAGAATTTACAGACCAGGCAGCCAGGGCGGCAGAGGTTACAGGCGTGCGCCTGGAATTTACAGAGAGACGACAGGACGCTAAAAAGGACTTTGCAGAAGTGAAAGAAGAAAAGCAGCCTATAAAAGGGCGGTACAAAGATTATATTGAGCGCTGCAAGGCGGCAGCCAGTAAGACAGACTACTTTAAGCGCAGGGGCTTTAGCGACGACGTAGTAGAGCGTTTTAGCTTAGGCTATGACGACGCTAACGGCGTTATAGTGATACCCTACGACAGAGACGGCAGCTACTACCTTACACGCAGCATAGAGGGCAAGACCTTTAGGAAGCCAAAGAGCGACGACGCAGGCATAGAGCCTATTTACAATAAAGCAGCCCTGTACAGCGGCGGCAAGCCCTGCTTTGTATGCGAAAGCCCTATAGACGCTATTAGCCTTATGACGGCAGGCGGCGGCAAGTGTAGCGCAGTTTCTTTAGGCGGTACAGGGCATAGAAAGCTTATAGAACAGGTAGAAAAGCAAAAGCCTACTTGTATGCTTATATTGAGCTTTGATGCAGACGAAGCAGGCGAAAAGGCGACGCAGGCGGCGGCAGAAGAGCTTAGAGGGCTTAACGTGCCTTTTATGATTGCTAACTATTCTTTAGACGCTTACCCGAATGAGAGCCGCAAAGACGCTAACGACTTCTTAAGGGGCAACCTTGCGCAGCTGCAAGACGACATAAACGCCAATATAGAAGAGGTTGAGCGCCTGGCTAACGCAGAAAAGGCGGCAGCCCTGGAAGCGCACAACGCTAGCAGCGCAGCCGAACGGCTAAAGGACTTTGTAGACGGCATTAAGGACGGCGCTAACACTTCCTACACGCCTACAGGCTTTAGCGAACTAGACAAAGAGCTAGACGGCGGCTTTTATCCTGGCTTATATATTCTAGGCGCAATAAGCAGCTTAGGAAAGACGACGCTACTTTTACAGATTGCAGACCAAATAGCGGCGGCGGGCTATGATGTACTCTATTTTAGCCTAGAAATGGCAGCCAGTGAGCTTATAAGCAAGAGTATAAGCAGGCATACTTATAAGCTTTGTAACGGATATAAGAGCAACGCAAAGACCGCAAGAGGGATAACGACGGCTAGCAGATACCAGAACTACAGCCAGGAAGAAAAGCGGCTTATAAACGAAGCTATAGCCGCCTACAGCGCTTACGCAGGCAGGCTTTACATATATGAGGGTATAGGCGACATAGGCGTAGAAGCCATAAAGCAAGCCGTAGCAGAGCATAAAGAGCTTACAGGCAATACGCCGCTTGTATTTATAGATTATATACAGATATTAGCGCCCTATGATATGCGGGCTAGTGATAAGCAGAATACAGACAAAGCCGTACTAGAGCTTAAGCGGCTTAGCAGGGATTTTAAGACAACTGTAGTAGGCATAAGCAGCTTTAACAGAGACAACTACAGCACAGAAGTAAACATGGCAGCCTTTAAGGAAAGTGGCGCTATTGAGTACGGCAGCGACGTACTACTAGCTTTGCAGCCGCAAGGCATGAAGCCAGGGTACACGAAGACAGAGCAAAAAGACAACGCTAAGCTAGTAAAAGCCTGCAAGGCAAGCGCAGAGCGCAGCGTAGAAGCCGTTATACTCAAAAACAGGAACGGCAAGACAGGCGGCAAAGTAGGCTTTAGCTACTATAGCTTATTTAACTGCTTTGAACAAGACTACGGCTTTACGCCTATAGAATACAGTGAGGACTACGACGAAGACGACATTATACCTTTTGGCGCAGACGACTAAGTAAACAATGTAAACCGAATAACCAAAGTAATAAGGGCTTATCCTGTAAACGTGATAAACCCTTATTTTTATGTTTACTAAGTTTACAATGTAATTGACATTTACAAAGTAATCTGTTATTATTATGTAGAGCCAGTAAACACAAAATTAGGGGGTGAGGGCATGACGTATACAGCGCCAGTAATAGCGGACATAGTAATAAAAGGCAAAGTGCCGCACGTATGTAAAGCGGTGCTTGCGTGGGATAGTATACAGCTACCAGGCTTTATTAGCTTAAGGGCTAAGACCGCAGACGGCGAAGACGCTACACGTTTTATAGCCCTGGACGCTATAGAAGAGATGACCATAGCAAACGAAGAGCTTTATAAAGTTTCCCCTACTTGCCTTGTACCAGAGACAAGGCTAAAGGCGACTATAGACAGATAAGAGGGGTAGAACGTGAGCATTATAGACAGAATTTTTAGAAAAGAGCGCAGCGTAACGACGGCTAAGCTTATTACAGAGCCTACAGCGGGCTTTACTGGATATAACAGCGACGCTTACGCTAACGACATATACAGGGAAGCAGTAGACGCAATAGCCAGGAACGCAGGCAAGCTTAAAGGCAGCCATATAGTAGCCTACGCAGGCAAAGAGCGGCAGAGCGGCGACAATAAGCTAAACAGGCTTTTACAGGTGCGCCCTAACCCCTATATGAGTGCCTACGACCTGCTTTATAAGCTTGTTACGCACTTGTTTATAAATAATAACGCCTTTGCCTACTTAGACAGAGACGAAAAAGGCAGCTTGCGGGCTATATATCCTGTAACGGCTACTAGCGTGCAAGTGCTTAGCGACGCAGCTAACAACCTTTATTGCAGCTTTGTACTTAGAAGCGGCAAGACCGTAATTTTACCTTACGGCGACATTATACATTTACGCAGATACTTTAACGACGACGACGTACTAGGCGCAGACAATGCGGCTATTATTCCAGGCTTAGAGCTTGCGCAGACGCAGAACGACGGCATTATTAACGGCATTAAGGCGGGCGCTAGCATAAGGGGCATACTCAAATTTACGCAGATTATGAGCGCCACAAAGCTTAAGGAAGAAAAAGACGCTTTTGTAAAGGACTACTTAGAACTAGGCAACGACGGCGGCGTAGTGGCGACAGACCAGAAAATGGACTATCAGCCTATAGAAAGTAAGCCAGTAATCTTAAACGCAGACCAGGCGGCAGAGATTAAAAGCAAGATATACGACTATTTAGGCATTACAGAGCCTATAGTAAATAGCTCTTATACAGAAGACCAATACAGCGCCTTTTATGAGAGTACGCTAGAGCCTGTAGCAACGGCACTAAGCCAGGAATTTACAGCAAAGCTTTTTAATGAGCGTGAACAGGCTTACGGCAATAGCGTAATTTTTGAAAGCGGGCGCTTACAATTCACTAGCAATAAAACCAAAGTAGACCTTATAGCGCAGCTTATGCCTATGGGCTTACTTACCATTAACCAGGCTTTAGAAATACTGAACTTGCCTAGCGTGACAGACGGCGACAAGCGGCTACAAGCCCTTAATATGATTGACGCAGCGCAGGCGGCGCAGTACCAGGGGGCAGACAATGACGCAGGCTAACAGAGTATTAAACTATATGCGCCAGTACGGCAGCATAACCACTTTAGAAGCCTTTAGAGACTTAGGCATAACCAGGCTTAGCGGGGTTATTTTCGACCTTAAGAAAGACTACGCCATAAGCTCTAAGACTGAAAGCGGGCGCAACCGTTACGGCGAAAAGACAAGCTACAGCCGTTACTATTTAAAAGAAGAGAGGGCTAGAGCATGAAAGAGACACGTATAACGGAAATACGAGCGGCAGAGCCGACGGCAGACGGCGCAAAAGCTCTTATTTTAAGCGGGCGACCTATTGTATATGATACGCCCACAATGATTAGAGACGTAGGCGGCAGCTATACGGAAGTAATCAAAAGGGGGGCTTTGGACGGCGCAGACCTTAGCGACGTGAGACTACTTTACAATCACGACGTTAACAAAGTGCCACTTGCTAAGACCCCTAAGACAATGAGCCTAGAGCTAGACCAGGCAGGGCTAACCTTTACGGCGACATTGCCAGAGACAGCAAGCGCTAAAGAAGTCTACGAAGCAGTAAAAAGGGGCGACCTTAACGGCATGAGCTTTGCTTTTACAGTGCCAGAGGGCGGCGACAGCTACGACGCAGCGACTAACACCAGGACTATTAGCAGAATAGCTAAAGTATATGAGTGTAGCGTAGTGCCTTATGCTGCTTACCCTACAACTAGCGTAGAAGCCAGAAGCGCAATAGACAGCGGCTTAAAGAGGTATAAGCAGCGGCAGCAAGCTAAAATTCTCTTTAACCAGATTATGAGAGAGGGCTAAAGCATGGAAGAAAAGACAGGCTACGAACACGTAGCAAAGATTTACGACTTTGCTAAAGCCAACGGCTATAAGGTGCAGAGCTTTAACACGTCGGAACGGCGTAACAGGCGTGGCGCTTACAACTACGTAGAAGTAGCGCTAGTAGTGCCTTGCGAAAAGCCTAGAGTGTTTGAAAAGATGATAGAAGAGCTTGAAAGCGACCTAGAAAAACAAGCCGAAGACGACCATATTAAGGCGACCTTTGGCGACATCTAAAGAAAGTTGAGGTATAAACCTATGAAATTTAAAACAGTAGCAGAAGCTTTTAACTTCTACCGTAACAAGACCGTAGAAGAAATGGAAGCCAGAGCGGCAGCCATTAACGCCGACATTGACAGCAACCCGAACGCCGACATTGAAGCTTATAACATTGAGCTTAGAGGCATTAAGGAAGCTAAAGAAAACGTAGAGCTTAGAAGCGCTACGCAGGCGGCAGGGCTTAACCTGGTAACAGGGCGCAGCCTTAAGGGCGAAGAGCCTAAGACCTTTGAGGGCGACGTAGAAGCTACGCCCGAATACAGAAGCGCTTTTTATAAGACCCTTATGGGGCAGAAGCTTAACGACAGCGAAAAGGCAGCCTTTAACGCCGTCGTAGAGAAGAGAGCAGACGCTTTTAGCGCTAGCACAGACGTAGCGGCGGCTATTCCTACGCAGACCCTTAACGAAGTGCTTAAGAAAGCCCGCACTATGGGCGGCTTGATTGCAGAAGCAAGGGCTTTTCATATGCCCGCTAATATTGCTATTCCTGTAGGTACGCCGTCGTCTAATGCGGCATGGCACACAGAGGGCGCAAAGGTAGACAGCGAAAAGCTTACCCTTGGCAGCGTGACTTTTGGCGGCTATGAGATTATTAAAATTTTCTCTATCAGCGCAAAAGTTAAGACCATGACTATTAGCGCATTTGAAAGCTACCTTGTAGACGAGCTTACAGCTTGCGTTATGGGTACTATCAATGCTGCACTTATCAGCGGCACAGGCAGCGGACAGGGTACAGGGCTTGAAACTGGTATTACCTGGACTACTAGCGGCGCAACCCAGAACGCCGTACAGATTGCAGCAAACGGCAGCTTTACTTATGCAAAGGTAGTAGAAACCGTAGCGCTGCTTAAGAGGGGCTACAGCCAGGGCGCTAAGTGGGCTATGAATAACAAGACCTTGTATAACGTCTTCTACGGAATGGAAGACAATAACAAGCGTCCTATTTTCATTGCAGACCCGAAAAACGAGAGCGTAGGCAAGATTTTAGGCTTTGACATTGTTATTGATGACAACATCGACGACAACGTAGCTTACCTTGGCAACTACTCTAAGTACCTTGGCTACAATATGCCTATGGGTATTAGCCTTGAAAGCAGCAGAGAAAGCAGCTTTAAGAGCGGGCTTATCGACTATAGAGCTATGGCTATTGCAGACTGCAAGCCGCTTATTAGCGAAGCCTTTGTTAAGCTCTATAAGGCTACAGCCTAACTTAATAAGCTTGACAGCTAACTAAACCTTTGCGGGGGGCGTAGGGCGCAGCATATCAGCCCCTATGCCCCTTAGCTTTTAGAAAGTAGAGGTAATAAAACAATGACTTTAGCAGAAGCTTGTAACGTGCTACACGTAGACCAGGGCAACAACGACGAGCTTATAAGCGCCTTAGTAGCCGCTATACCGTCGTATATTGAGACTACTACAGGGCTTAGCGAAGACAACCAGAGCGCAGAGCCTTTAGTAAAGACTGTAAGCGGCTTTATCCTTACACAATGGTATTACGCAGACCATGCAGACGACCAGGCTTTAACCAGGACTATTAACAGCCTGCTTAAGGTACTTAGCATAAGAGCTAGAAGCTATGAAGAGTAGATACAGCTTTAAGGACTACGACAACAAAGCTTTTTATAACTCTAAAGCATGGCAAAAGGTAAGCGCTGCATATATGGCTAGCCAGGCTTATATATGTGAGCGGTGCGGAAAGCCTGCCAGTATATGCCATCATAAGAAATGGCTTAACGGCAGCAACGTAAACGACCCTAACATAGCGCTAAGCTTTGACAACCTGGAAGCGCTTTGTATTGAGTGCCATAACGCAGAGCATGGGCTACAGCACAGCATAACGCTATTTAATGAAGACGGCAGCATAGCCAGAGTGAAAGAAAGCCAGGGCGCTAAGGATTTTAAGCGGCAGGCAGAGAAAATAGACGACCTTTTAGCAAGGCTACAGAAAAACGACCCGCCAGAAAGCCCCTAGAAACGATTTTAAGAGGGTAGGCAATACAAAACCTTACCTAATGACTAAAACGCCGTACAGGGGCTTTTAGAGGGCTTAGAGAGGAAAAGCGAAAATATGAACTACGTAGAGCCTATTAGAGATAAGACGACAGTACAGGACATAGCCGACTACCTAAAAGAAGTGCATGAGAAATATTACATTATGTACATGATAGGAATATACAGCGGCTTAAGGGTAAGCGACATACTGAAGCTTAAAGTAAGAGACGTAAGAGACAAAGAAGAAATAAAGCTAAGGGAAAAGAAAACAGGCAAAGAAAAGCTTTTTCCTGTAAACGCAGAGCTTAGCAGGGCTATAGCTGCTTATTGCCAGGATAAGAAAGACTACGACTATTTAGTACCTAGTGCCAGAGCCAGAAACAAAGCCGTAAGCCGTGAGTACGCTTACAGGGTTATACATGAAGCAGGCGTACACTTTGGCTTAAACAACTTAGGCACGCACACTATGCGTAAGACTTTTGGCTATCACTTCTACTTGCAGACTAAAGACATAGTGCTGCTTATGAGGATATTTAACCATAACGACCAGAGCAAGACGCTACGCTATATAGGAATAGAGCAAAGCACAATTAACGACGCTATGAAGAAGTTTAGCTATAAATAGCGGGGTAACTTCCTACAAATTAAAGGCGTGAACGTAAACATTGTAAACAGGATAATAAAGCCAGTATTTATAAGGCTTTTCGGATAGATTGACAACTTAACACAATGCCCATTAAGTGAACGAGAATAAAAGACCATTGAGACGACAAGACAGAGAAAAGCCAGGAACACAGCCAGACGCTGCGCAGACGCAAAAAGCCAGTAATTATAAGGCTTTAGGGGGTAGGGGGGTGCGCTTTATAGGCGTAGGGCTAGAGACCGGCGGGTGTACTCAATTAAACCCCGCTAAGGAAATTTTCAAGAGGGGGGTTACAATGTATACCCGATAAACATAAAAATAGGGGGTTATATAGTGGCTAGAAAGAGCATTAAAGCAGAATATAAAGCAATCTTAGAAAAGATACCAGAAGACAAGAAGACTATAGGCAGAAAGCTTATAGAAGAGCTTAGCTTTATGGAAAAAACACTAGCTAGCCTTAAACGTGAGATAGAAGAAAACGGCGAGCTAGAACACTTTGAGCAGGGCAAGCAAAGCTTTATGAGGGAAAGCCCCGCTTTAAAGAGCTATAACACAACCGTACAGCGCTATAGCGTTATGTACAGGCAGCTTACAGACCTTATAGGCAAGAGCGCAGAAGCCGAAAAGTCTAACGCCGTCTACGACTTCTTAAAAGAGGGCTAAGTTATGAAAAACTACGTAGAGCAATACTTAGACGCTATACAGGCGGGTAAGTGTATAGTCTCTAAGCGGTGCAGGCGGCAATATGAAAAGCTTGTAAAGGATATTAAAGAGCCTAGCGGCGGCTACGTCTTCGACCGCAAAAGAGCCGAAAAGCCTATAGAATTTATTGAGCGCTTTTGTAAGCACTCTAAAGGTGAGTGGGCGGGGCAGCCCTTGCGCCTGGAATTATTCCAGAAAGCTTTTATAAGTGCCTTGTTTGGCTTTGTCGATAAGAAGACAGGCTACAGGAAATACAGAGAAACGCTTTTATACGTAGCCCGCAAGAACGGCAAGAGCGTACTACTTAGCGGCATAGCCCTTTATATGCTTATTGCAGACAATGAGCCAGGCGCAGAAGTGTACAGCGTAGCCAGTAAGAAAGACCAGGCTAAAATAATCTTTAGCGAGACTTATAACATGGTGCGCCAAAGCCCCGACTTGCTGCAAGTGATAAGCAAGCGTAAGAGCGACCTTTATTTTAACCTTACCTTTAGCAAGTTTCAGCCTTTAGGAAAAAACAGCGACACGCTAGACGGCTTAAACAGTAGCTTAGTTATTATTGACGAGCTGCACAGCATAAAAGACCGTAACTTATATGAGGTAATGAAACAGAGCCAGAGCGCAAGGCGGCAGCCGCTTTTAGTGATGATAACGACGGCAGGCACAATAAGGGAATGTATTTTTGATGATATGTATAAATACGCTTGCGGCGTATGCGACGGCACTATAGAAGACCCGCACTTTTTACCGATACTTTACGAACTGGACAATAAAGAAGAGTGGCTAGACCCTATGAAATGGGAAAAGGCTAACCCTGGCTTAAACCATATTAAGAAACTAGACGACCTTATAAGCAAAGTAGCCAGGGCAAAGCAAAGCCCTAGAGACTTAACAGGCGTGCTAGTAAAAGACTTTAATGTAATACAGACCGTCGCTAGCACCTGGCTAACCTTTGACGACGTAAACAACACAGAGACTTTTAGCCTAGAACGCTTTAAAGGGTATTACTGTATAGGCGGCGCAGACTTAAGCCGCAGCGGCGACCTTACAGCGGCTACGCTGCTTTTCATGGACAAGACAGAAAAGCGCTACGTTACGCAGATGTACTTTTTACCTAAAGATAACTTTGAGCAGAGAGTACACGACGAAAAAATACCTTATGACAAGTGGCACGAAGCAGGGCTTTTAAGGCTATGTGAGGGCAACAGCATAAACTACAGCGACGTTACAGCCTGGTTTATGGAAATGGTAGAAAAGTACGACGTTACGCCCGCCTGGATATACTACGACCCTTACAGCGCTGCTTATTGGGTGCAGGAAATGCAGAGCAACGGCTTTAATATGGTTAAATGTTTCCAGGGGGTTAAGACGCTTAGCTTACCTATGCAGCAACTAGGGCAAGACTTAGCCGCTAAGAAGATAAACTACAATAACAACCCGCTTTTAAAGTGGTGTATCACTAACACAGGCGTAAAGACCGACGTAAACGGCAATATACAACCTATAAAGGCTACTAGCCCTAAGTACCGTATAGACGGCTTAGCAAGCCTGCTAGACGCTTACGTAGGACTTATAGACCACTATAACGAATACTTACAAACTATGTAAAGTGAGGTAATGAGCATGAGAAGCCAGAAAAACCAGTATTTTCTAAAGGATAAGAAAGCGCAGATTTACAAGAGGAAAAGCCAGGGGCAAGACGAAAGCGGCTTTCCTTTGCCAGAAAAATACTACCCTATAGCGGCTAGCCCTGTATGGTGCTATTCATCGCAGCTAAGCCAAAGCGACATATTTATAGCACACGCCTACAGCCAGACCGAAACAAGGTACTTTGTCTTTAACAACTACAAGGGCATAAAGCTTTACGACATGATTAACTATAGAAATGAGTGGTACAGGGTTACAAGGGTAGACACGCAAGACGACTATAACGGCGACGTTTTCGTATACGTCGAAAATGCTAAAGGCGGGTGGATACCTAAAGATACTGAAATAGAGCCTTACACGCCTGGAATATGGGACAACTGAACCCCTACAAAATTGCAGGGAAGCCCTACAAGGGTTAGCAGAACGCTAGCCCTTATTTTAATGTTTACTTTGTTTACAATGTATACGAAGTAAATTTTATTTTTATGTTTACTTTTCTTGTATTGACTTTTTAAGACTATTCAATTATACTATGTTTTGCAGTAAACATAAATTTAGAAAGTGAGGGCTTGCAATATGGTAGAGTTTAACTTTTATCTTTCCAGAGAAGACACAGAGCGCCTTTTTTATCTGAAAGAAAAAGAGGGCAAAGACGACCTTACAGGCAATGAGTACGCAAAAGAGCTTTTAGAGGGCTTGCTTTGGAAATTAGCCCGCAATGATTATAAGGGGGCGGAAGAATGAAAATATTAGCTTTTGTCAATCAAAAGGGCGGCGTAGCTAAGACGACTAGCGCCCTTAACATAGGCGCAGCCCTGGCTATTGAGGGCAAGCGGGTACTACTTGTAGACCTAGACCCGCAAGGCAGCTTAAGCAAGTGCGCAGGCTTTAGGAATATCGACGAAGAGCCTACTACTTACGAAGTCATAAAAGGCGACGCAGATATTAACCAGGCTATTAAGACTAAGGCAGGCGTAGCGCCCTACGACGTACTACCTACAGACATACGTTTTAGCGGCGCAGAAATTGAGCTTATTAGCGTGCCTGGAAGAGATACGCTTTTAAGGGAAGCGCTAGAGGGGCTAAAAACGCCTTACGACTACGTTTTAATCGACTGTAGCCCTAGCCTTAACATATTAACGCTTATGGCGCTTACGGCGGCTAATAGCGTTATTATTCCAGTAGCAGCGCAGTATATGCCTTTAGACGGCATGGCGCAGCTATTGCCTACAGTAGAGCTTGTAAAGAAGAGACTTAACAAGGGGCTTAAAATAGGCGGCGTTATAGTGACCATGTACGACAGTAGGCGCAGCCTGGATAAGGGCATAATAGACGCAGTAAAGGCTAAGTTTCCTACAGAAGTCTTTAGCACAGTAGTAAGAAACAATAGCAAGCTTGCAGAAGCGCCCACTTATGGCAAAGATATTTTTGAGTATGCGCCAAAGAGTACAGGCGCAGAAGCCTACAGAGCAATAGCGCAGGAAATCATAGAAAGAGAGGGCTAAACAATGGCTTACAAACTGGAAAATAACCCGCTTTTTAACACGCAGGCAGAAAAGCCAGAAGTTGCGCCAGTGCAACAGACCGAAAAAAAGAAGCGTGGAAGACCGCAAAAAGACGACCTTGTTAGGGGCAACAGCGTACAAGAGGGGCTTACAGAAGAGTATACAAGAGCCACTTTTATTATGAGGGTAGACCTTGTAGAGAAGCTTAAAAACTACGCCTATACAGAGCGCTTAAGCATGAAAGAAGCCGTAAACAAGATTATAGGGGAAGCCCTGGAAAGAGAAGAGAAGCGGCTAGCCAAAGACGGCGCAGAGATTTTAGACAGAAAAGGGGGTAAGTAAAAATGCTGCAAGTAGGAAATGAAAGAGCCTATAACGTACAGGAAGCGGCGCAACTACTTAAAGTTTCAGCCGTTACTATTAGAAGCTATATAAAGCAGGGCAAGCTAAAGGCGCAGAAAGTAGGCAGAGCCTTTTATATTACAGAAGCAACTATAGAAGATTTTCTTAGAGGGGGCTTTGATAAATGATTGTTACATTTACGCCAGAAGAACAGGCTAAAATAGACGCTTTAGAAAGCAAGTACGAAAAGCTTATAGCAGCTTGCGAAGCAGAAATAGAAAGCTTGCGCAGCGACGACCTAGACCCCGACGGAAGCGTAGAAGCCGCTATTAACGCTAAGCGCCTGCCAGAGCCTATAGAGCTTAAGCCAGAGCCTATAGAGTACGACAAGAAAGACACGCCTATATATAGCAGGGAAGCGCTAGAAGCCTATCACGCTACGCCAGAGTACCAGGCTTACCAGAAAGCTAATAAAGCTGCTAATGATGAAGTTAGCCGCCTTTATGATGAATGGGAAGCAAAAGGCAGCGAAGCATGGCGACAAGCCAGAAAAAGGCACTTAGAGCTTATGGACGAGCTTAGCCAGGAAAGACGGCGGCTTTATAGTGAGTGTGAAAAAAGGCAATTTTCAGAGCTTAACGGCGACCCTAAAAAAATCTTAGAGGACGCTAAAAGCCAAATGGCGCTAATGATAAACAACCGATACAAGAGCGCTAAAGAGCAGCAAGCTAAAGGCGACGTTTTCAGTATTTATTATTTAAGGGTAGACGGCGACAAGCTTTATATTGACAGCGAAACGCTTATAGAAGACAGTGTTAGCCTTTTAAAGCTGCACTACGACTTTTTTAAAGACGACCCCGAAGCAACGAAGAAAATAAAAGACATTGTTTTAGAAGAAATAGCTGGCAGCCCTTACGCAGGCAGCCAGGGGCGCTTAGGGGCTTATGTAAATGAGCGCTTACAGGGCAAAGCCCCTTATAGGACTAAAGAAAAGGCCAGACAGGCGGGCGCTATTGTGGAAGCGCCTAAAACAATGCCTATTGTAACATTGCAAAACTATCAATACAGCATGAGCCTTTACCAGAGCGGCGGCGCTTACTTACAGCCCTTAAGTAGTACAGACGGCTTAAAGTTTAAAAATGGCAAGATGTACTTTGACGGCGCTAAAATGAAAGAAGTTAGCGAAGTTGAGCTACAAAACATGAAGACTAAAGAGGGCATAGAAAATATAGACTTATCTACTTTACGTATTTTCTACAGTATTATACTTACTCAATTTGAAGCTAGCGCCTGTAAAGAACTGCAAGACGTGCTTACTATGAGCGTGCCAACGCTTGCAGAGTATATAGGCTTGCAGTCCAACTTAAACAAAAAGGATATAGCAAGAGTAATAGAAAAGACGCAGAGCTACCACAATGTTATAGGCGTGCTGCATGGCACAAGGAACGGCAAGCCAGTACAAAGTCTTTACCCTGTATTAAACTTTGAGGGCTATAACGACAAGACCAATACTATAAGCTTTAATAGCCCCTATATGAACTACGTTATAAAAACCGTCTACAATCTTTCTATAAGAAAGACAAAGGACGGAAAAAAGAAGCTTAAGAAGAACGGCGACCCGCTACGACTTCCTAGCCACTCTTATTTAATCGACAGCAGCATAGCTAAAGAGCGTAACAAGGCAGCCGTAGAAAATGTGGTTATTATAGTTACCCTTATAGAGCAGGCAGGCGACAATATACCTAGAATTAAGGCAAAGACTATTATAGAACGCAACGTACAGCTTGCAGAGAGACTAAGCGAAAGCAAAAACCAAGCGCAGCTACTTAAGCGTACTTTTGTCAAGACGTGGCAACTTTTAAGAGACAACACAAAGCTAAGAGAAGCTTATAAAGACATTGAGCTGCCACAACCCGACGACCCCGCTTTTATTCCTACGCCAAAGACGCTAGAAGAAATGGTTTTTTCTTTTCCTCATAAGGGCAAAAGGTAAACATAGTAATATCAGTAACACTTGTAAACATTAAAATAAAAATTGCGGGGAAGTGTTATTAAAATTGCGGGTAGGTGTTATTAAAATTGCGGGGAAGTGTTCAGAAATTGCGGGGAAGTGTTACAGGGCATAACCACAAAACCTAGTATTTATAAGGCTTTTCGACCACAATTTTTTTCCTAATACTTAAGTACCCTAATACTTAAGTAACGGCTTAGCGGCGGGCTTTACAGCCGCCGCACGCTAACTATAATAACACTTGACTAAAAACCATGAAAAAGGGGCTTTGCAGATGATAGACGACTACAAAATAGAAGAGCTAAAAGGCGGGCTTACTTCTTACGTGCAG